>Ga0190363_1001494_pt1 | contig 13752 bp, 11 predicted proteins | sample 48721867_MG_FD_161272 | JGI IMG/M metagenome (GOLD analysis project Ga0190363, IMG submission 161272) | Hydrothermal vent microbial mat bacterial communities from Southern Trench, Guaymas Basin, Mexico - 4872-18-6-7_MG | ecosystem: Environmental > Aquatic > Marine > Hydrothermal vents >...
GAATTCATCTATTGATATGTATTCATCTGCTTGATGTGCTACATGCATGGGGCCTGGTCCGTAAGTTACTGTATCGATACCTACCTCAGTATAATACCTCATGTCGAGACCTCCAAGACATACTGTTGTCCTCGGCTTAGACCCTAATACCTTCTCAGCACTTCTTAGTAATGCCCTTACCAATGGGCTTTCAGGACTAGTCATGGCTGGCGGTAGTTTACCTGTAACCTTTAATTCAACCTTAACCTCAGGCGGTAATTCCTTCTTAATTTCATTAATGAGGTTCTTAACTTCCTTTTCAACTTCATCAGGTGATTCTTCGACTATCAGCCTCCTGTCAACTGAGAATGCGTAGTAACCCGGTACGATGTTAGTCTTAGCACCACCCCTTACTTCACCACCTATAGTTATTGTCGGTTTAGCGCCTCTAGGATCATCATAGGTGTACTTACTTGACTTTCTCTCAATAATGTCCTTATAGTCCTTCATGAACTTCTCAGCTACCTTAACCATGTACTCGAAGGCGTTGACCCCAAGCCATGGTGTTGAGCCATGAGCCTGCTTACCATAGACTTCAACGAAGAACCATAACGCACCTCTATGTCCTATCCATACTATTTCAGATCCGCTAGGTTCACCTATGATTACGTAGTTAGGTTTGGATAAACCCTCACGTACTAAATACCCAGTACCTGTCTCACCGCCTATCTCCTCATCAGGTACTAGAGCGATCTCTATAGCTCCGTTAAACTCCTTATAAGCCTCCTTAAATGCTTTAACAGCTACTATTGCAGCTACAATACCTCCCTTCATATCAACGGAACCTCTACCATACAATCTACCATTCTCTACTACGGGTTTGAATGGGTCCTTACTCCAACCACTCCCTTCAGGAACCACGTCGTAGTGCCCATTGAACTGAATTACTGGGCTACCAGTACCTAGTCTTGCTAGTAGTATGTACCTAGGGTACTCCACATAGTCAGAGTAGTACTTAGATACTACATCTTTAGGTACTTCATGAATTTCTACACTCATACCTATTTCCTTGAGAACCTTAGATGCAGCCTCAACAAACTCCTTATAGTTCTTACCTGGCGGATTAACTGTTGGTATCTCAATGAATTTCTTCAGAACATTAATACCCCACTCAATCTCGCGATCTACGATGTCTAAAATTGAACTCATGTAGTCACCCAAACATTAAACGTAGAGTATGAAAATAAACCCATATACATAATCAGCAACTACTAAAGTTTAAGATAAAAAATACTTAAGGTCTAAGCATTTCAGGTCTTTACTCCTTATGTAATTCCTTACCTTCACCAACTACTAGTATGGGGTATGATTCTAGATTGAAGGGATCTCCATTCCATACTATGAAGCTAGCCCACTTACCTTGTTCTAGAGTTCCTAGGATGTCATCAATACCTAATATTCTTGCGTTATTGTGTGTTATTAGCGATATACATTCAGCCTTACTCATACCGAATCTTCTGAAGAACCTTAACTGTAGGAATAGATTTCTCTGAAGGACTACTGGATGGTCGCTCATGAGTCCAAAGAGTGGTCTTACCTCAACTAAGTACTTTATATTCCTCCAGTATTCATGCTTTAATTCAGTCTTATATGCGAAGGCATCTACGGGACCGTAGACTATCGGTATGTTCTCCTTTTTGATCTTCTCGAATGCCTCCTTAGTATGTACGTCGCACGCATGCTCTATCGTGGTTCTAAGCTTGAATTCCCTCCTAAGCATGATGAGTCCGGCAATGTCATCAATCTTATGTACGTGAACACGTAGTAGTTCCTCACCCTTAACTATAGGGAATAACATCCTTATCTCAGGTTCTATCTCCTCAATACTCTTCTTACCTGACTCAACAAGCTTTAAGGCATCCTTAGCCTTAACTAACCACTTCCTCAAAAGCCCTATAGCACCCATTCTTGTGTGGGGTCTCGTACCCTTCCAATCAGTCGTTCTCCTAGGGTTATATCCTAGTGCTGCCTTAACACCTGCGTATTTAATGAATGCCTCCTCTATATCACTACCATAATTACGTATGATTGCCGCCCTACCACCAATTATGTTACCACTACCGGGTAGGACGCATGAGTATAGTACGCCCCACTCTATGGATTCCTTAAAGCTCTTATCATCCATGTAGATACTATATATAGCGTCAACTATGGGTAAGACTGCATCATACCTCTCATTAGCTTCACCCTCCTCAGAAGGTTCACCAGCTCTGTCCATACCTATATGACTATGACCATCGATAAATGCTGGAGTTACGACCGCGTTATCAAATTCATAAACTTCTTCAACATCCTTAGGCTTCTCCTTCGATATACCCACGATCTTACTACCATCCCATACGAGATACACATTTTTGAGAACCTCATCAGGCTTGCCTGTATATAGAATATTTGCCTTAATAGCCTTAGGCATGAGAGCCACCAGTACATAATACCTTGGCTAAAATTAAATAGTTAAACGATTGGAACGTTTAAGTAAGGGATTAAGAATTACTTTAGGTGTATCTTGGTATTTATACCTTCTTGAAGAGTATTGGTGCTGATGTAACTTTATATCTTTCCTGACTACCTACCCTCTCTTCGTATGGATTGATTATAGTGAATCCTAGTGAGTTCGATAGTTTGTTAGCGGTGTTGGGTATTATTGGTGCTAACATCCTACTCGAATACTTAAGTACTTCAAGGAGTGTGTAAAGCTCCTTATGTGGCTCGCTCTTCTCCCAAGGCCTAACCCTATTTATGTATGCATTAGCCTCTCGAAGGAGGTTCATGACTGCTGTGATAGCTCTTGATACTTCGTATGACTCCATAGACTCCTTATAAACCTTAAGCGTACTCTCAATCCTATCCTCTAAGTCCCTATCTAAACCTCTATTCTCAACAATGCCTCCTAGCTTCCTTAGTGCTAAGACTCCAACCCTTCTCACTAAGTTTCCTAGGTTATCGGCTAACTCGGTATTATGTATTGAGTCGAGTAACTCCGTAGTTATTTCCACATCCTTATATAGGTTAAATATCCTAGCTATCAAGTACCTAACACTATCACTACTACCGTACCTATTTATGAGGTACTCAATAGCTATTACGTTACCAGCACTCTTACCCATCTTAACGCCCTTATTAATGACGAAGGCGTGAACGATTAGTTTCTTGGGTGGAGGTATATCTAGTGCCTTAAGTATTGAGAACCATATTACTGTGTGGAACCATAGTATGTCCTTACCAATAATGTGATGTACTTCAGACCAGTACCTACGAAATCTCTCCTCATTCCTTAAGTACTCAATACCTGTTAAGTAGTTAAGTAGTGCGTCGAACCATACATATACCGTGTAGTTGGGATCCCAAGGTATCTCTATAGCCCACCAAACCCTACTCTTAGGTCTAGCAATACTTACGTCACGTAAGCCTACAGTCTCTAACTTACTTAGTACTTCACGAGCGTAATTCTCAGGATATACTATGCCCTTCCTGGATAGGACTTCCTTGAGGTACTCCTTAAACTCGCTTAACCTGAAGTAGTAGGTCTCCTCCTCCAAGTACTCTAGTGGCTTACCATGTATTGGGCAGTGGGGCTTCCCATTAATTACCTCATACTCACCCTCACTATAGAACTTCTCACAGTCAACGCAGTACCAACCACTATACTTAGCCTTATATATGTAGCCCTTACTATATAGCCTCCTTATAGCCTCCTTAACTACATCCTCATGCCTCGGGTCTGTAGTACGTATGAAGAAGTCATAACTAATGTTCAGCATCTCCCAATACTTCCTATAAACATCAGCCATACTATCGACGAATTCTTTAGGATGAATTCCTTTCTTCTCGGCGGTTCTCTGTAGTTTAAGACCGTGTTCATCAGTACCCGTAAGGAAGAAGGTATCATCACCTACTAACCTGTGATACCTAGCTAATATGTCAGCATACACTGTGGTATAGGCGTGACCTAGGTGTGGTGGTGCGTTGGGATAGTATATTGGTGTCGTGATGTAAAACATCCCCACAACCTCCACCTCACTATAAGAAATACCTCAAAACAACGCTATAAAATCTATTCACTCACTAAGAGTATCCTCAATATCCTTCACAACCTGCAACTCTAGTTTAATAACCTTATCCATGAGTAAACATCAGAAGTAGTATTTTATTATTACGCATAATATCTTACTGGGGGTGTTCCTTGGTTAAGCTTAGTGATTATGATGTAGCAAGACTTGAATCATTTATTATTGATAAGATGTCTAAGTCTAAGATACCTGGACTGAGCATATCTTTAGTTAAAAGTGATGGCGAAGTAGTTTACTCGAGAGGTTTCGGTTTTAGGGATATTAAATGTGGATTGCCAGCAACACCTAATACGGTCTACGGGATAGGCTCCGTGACTAAGTCATTTACTGCTCTATCTATAATGATGCTTGTTGAGAAAGGTATTATAGGGCTTGATGACCCGATTGAGAAGTACGTCAACTTGAAGCTTAGACCCAAGGGAGGTACGATAACAATTCATAACTTACTGACACATACCACAGGTATACCTGCTCTAGCCTATGCTGAAGCATTTCTTAGAGGTGTTCTAGGTTTAGATAAGGTCTGGCTACCTCTAGCATCACCAGAGGATGTCGTCTCCCTCATGAGGGATGCGGAGGAGTGGGCTGTTAGCAAGCCTGGTGAGAGATTCTTCTATCTTAATGAAGGTTATGTGTTATTAGGAATAATAATATCTAAGGTATCAGGAATAAAGTACACTAAGTTCGTTAAGGAAAGAATATTAAAGCCGTTAGGGATGAGTAGGTCCTACTTCAGTAAGGAGGAAGTTGATAGAGATCCCGATGTTGCTACACCCTACATTATCGATAGAGATGGTAAGCACGTACCTAGCGTGTTTCCCTATGGTGTTACCTCAGATGGTGGACTACTGAGTAATGTACTCGATATGTCGAGGTATATAGCCTTGTATTTAGGGAGGGGGAGGTTAGGTGATGTAGAACTAGTATCTAAGGATAGCATTGAGTTAATGGAGAAACCACACATTAAGTTACCTTACGAGATCTTTGGTGGGGAATCTTACGGGTATGGTTTAGTTATCTATCCGAACTTCCTAGGTAGGAAACTCATTGGACATAGCGGTTCAGTATTGGTTCATACTGCCTACATGGGGTACATACCACAGGATGGTGTCGGAGTTATGGTACTAGCTAATGCTTCCGGATACCCATTATCCAACATAGGTATGTACGCCTTAACACTAGCAATAGGTCAAAACCCGAAAAACCTCCCATTTATATATAGGGACGAGATACTTAGCAAACTTGAGGGTATCTATGAAACATACAAGTCAACCTATAGGGTTGAGATTAAACGTAATGGGGACTTCCTACTAATCACGTACAGAGATAAGTACGTAGAGTACACAACACCTCTAGCTCCTGAGGAATTAAGAGAGGACTACGCAAAGTTCTACACCATAAACAACGGAGTAGAGACATACGCTGAATTCTTCATCAAGGATGATAAAGTAACCATGATCTACGAAAGGTACAAATTCATCAAGAAACCCTTCTAAAGTAGAACTATTTCTGTCAGAATGTAATTCTCTTGTTTCACCACAGTTATCCTTCCCAGTATTATGCCCCCAATGAAGCTCTAAGAAACCTGAAATCCTCATGTAACGTTTACAAAAACTGAATTGAAGTTTGTTAAAAATGTTTCTAGAGAATGTTACTAACATATATGTAATTTTTATTTCCTGGATACTATTATGGCGATAACTATACCTACTAATAATATCATTACCGACATTATTGTAGTTGGGAGTGAAGGTATTTTGTTGCCAGCGTATGCGGTAATAATAGTTGGGATCTTTTGAATTGCTGTTGTTATTTGCGTTAGCGTGGTAGTAATTGTTTTTGTTGAGAGTTGGGTTGTTGTTACGGTGTAGGTTATAGTCCTATTGACTGGTATGTATATTTTTGAAGTTACGGTACGTACGTGGGTTGTAGTTGGGGTCTCATTCAAGTACTTAGTAATGGTCTTAGTAATGGGGATAGTAGCTGTTACAGTAGTGGTCTTAGTATAGGTGACCGTAATTGGTGAGGTGATGGTTTTAGTATAGGTAAGCGTTGTTGTCCTACCAATAGTTTGAGTTGTTGTAAAGAACTTAGTAATTGTCTCTGTAACTGTTGCAGTAATGGGTGCAGTAGTGGTTATAACAATTGGTGTGCTACTTATACTATCTTCGCTTCCCTGCTCTACAAAGTATAGTTTTGCTGGCATATCTACATAGGTAATATTACAGTCTTGGTAAGAGTAAGTATTCCCGTATGGATATGTGTATATACTTGCTCCTTCGAATACTGGTCTGATAACTACCCCTAATTCTCTTCCTTTAAGTTTATTTATTAGCTGAGGATCATCTGGTATTACGAGAGCAGCTGTAAAGTTAACTCTCCTACCATCACTACTGTATTCTACGTAATCAGCCACAGGATAGTATACTTCAACGTAGGATCCTATATATACCTCACCAAGATTTATCCTCAATATTCTATCCATGGTCTCTAAGTCTACTATGTCTATGTACCTTATTCCGTTTCCTATTCCTGGGTTTCCTATGCTACCTATGCTTAGCTCGTCTGATATAGTTACATTGATGTAGTACACCCTTAATGGTTCTAAAACCATGTATTGTGGTAACATTATTGTTATGGTAAATACTATGTCTGCGTAGTCGTAATCCCATGACCCTGTTACCCTAACTTTAACACTTACTGGGGCATATGTGGTGTTCATGAAGCTTGGCACATTATTTGCTTTGATGTCGTTAGTTGTGATAGGTATTAGCGTATAAGCCAATATGATGACTAGTACTACTAGCATGGGTGTTTTATGTGAAGTCAAGCTGTCACCGGACCTGTTACTCATTTACTATTTTTTAAATAACTTTTTACTTCTACTGGAGTCTTTTAGACCTCACACCTCGCTTCATTAGCTGTGATGTTCTTGATTGTTGGTCGAAATTGTGTGTAGGTGTGATCGTTACTAACGCTAAGAACATCGGCGTAATTAGATAGATTAAAATTGCGTGGGTAATGCTGTATAATGTCTTCTTCATTGATTATCCCCTGCATACCTATGCTCCATACCGTCTACTCCATTCCTCATATCTTCTTATATCTCCCATCGTTACCGCTGGTTTGACGGAGTTTATGGCTTTTAGTAATTCCTCTCTTGTTATCGGCTCTATCCTATAGGTTTCCCGTTCTACTTCACTTAGGTCTCTTATCCTCATCAGCTTCTCTGTTATGTCCGGGTTAGCCCTTCTCAACATCATCATTATCGCCGTTTGACAGATGTTTCTTATGTCTCTTCCACTATAACCTTCGGTTAGCCTCGCTAGTTCATCATAGGTTATTCCTGTTATCTGGAATCCCCTCTTTTCTAAGTGTATCCTGAACATTTGCTTCCTGGCTTCGTAGTCCGGTAGTGGTATGTACATTCTTTTTTCAAACCTGGATAGTATTGCTTCATCCAGCATCCATGGCTTGTTCGTTGCTGCTATCACTATTACAGGTTTCTCAAGTTTCTTAGTCTTAAAGCCATCCAGCTCTGTTAGGAAGGTTTGCACTACGCCTGTTGCTGCCTGTCTATCGCTCTCTCTCCGTGCCACTAAAACCTCTACTTCATCGAAGAATATAATGCTTGGTGCATGCCTTATTGCTTGGCGGAATATCGCTGATATCATTCTTGGAGAATCTCCTACGTATCTTGATAGTACTCGGTCAACACTTACGTTGAAGAATGTCGCTTTCAACATATTTGATGCGGCCATTGCTAACATGGTCTTACCTGTCCCTGGTGGACCGTAGAGGAGGAATCTTCTGGGAGGCTCTATTTTTACAGGAATACTTGGCTTGGCTAAGCTATAGAATAACGTCTCCATTAATGAACGTTTTACTTCTTCTAGTCCAGCAATATCATCCCATGTCACATCCGCTCTAGCTATAAGCTTCAATGCTTCAGCATCGAACTCCTCGTCAAGCTTACTCACCTCCCCCTTTACCTTAACGCTTACTGGTCTAGACAGTGGTTGTTCGCCTTTTCCCTCAGTAACTATTTTAGCTATACTCGTCATGCTTGGTGCTCGTCTTTCTACTACTAATTCGCCCCTCACAAGCCTCTGGTAGAGTTCGTCATACTCTCTTGCAAGGTCTAGTAACTCCTTTGATCCCCATCTTCTATACTTTGCTAGCTCACTTAGTAGCTCGCTCATACGCTTAGCTAGTCTTGCCGCTATCCTTGTATCACCTTCTCGTAGTGCCTTCTCGAGCTTCTTCTTAGTCTTCTTTAATTCTTCGAGTAGGAAGCTTGAAGCGTCAACACTCAAGCCGTAGCACCATGCCTAGCGTATTACGAGGATGAGGGAAGAAGGATTACTGCATAGTTAAAAAGTATATAGTTATATTTGCTGGAAGGCATATGTTAATACCCTTCGGACTAAGTTGCTTCTTTTTCCTTCTCTTTCTCTTCTTCCTCGGCTTCAGTTCTTACCTTAACTGCTAATTGTTCCTCAACTGCCTCAGGTGTTAGCTCAGCCTTCTCTACCTTTTCCCATAGCTGAAGTATTTCCTTGGTTGACTCATCTATCTCTACTTTTGCGAATTCCGCACCTAGTATCTGGTTTATCTTGTCAATGTTTTCTTCAAACATTTTCTCTTCGAATTCGACATTAGTTAGCATCTGTATTAACTTATCTGGTTCTATACTCTTTAACTTCTCCCAGATTCCTTTCTCCTTAAGCTTATTCTCCCACTTCTTAAGTCTTATGAGGTTACTTAATGCTCTCCTTTGCTTCATTAGTCTATTGTATTCTTTAAGCTTCATTTTTATCTCAGCATCAAGATCCTTTATCTTCTCAGCTAACAGTAGCTTCTCGACGTCACTCTTACCTATACCCTTACGGAATAATTCTCTCTTCTGCTTCTCAAGTCTCTCTATTTCCTTACTAATTAGTAATATTTGATTATCTACGTGCATGAGCTCTTTTTCAAGTTCATCTATTTTAACTGTTTCAATCCAAGGCTTTTTTAAACCTAAAGCCTTGGTGATCTTAGAGCCTATACCCATACGTTTACGCACCTCTTAACCCAAGATTATAGAGGAGTAAAGGGGTATAATTCTATTGTATATAAATGAAAAAATAATCATGTAATCACCCATATTTTAAGATCTGTAATATAACACTTATTTTCAACTGTCTTTTCCTCCACTTATCCTCAAGCGTCTTCATAACTTCCAACTGTCTATCTTCAAACCTCCTGCCTTCCTCTATATCTTTTAGAATCTTCCATACCTTTTGATAGAGCTTCTTGTCACCTAGGTCTCTTAACTTATTAAGTGCTATAATTCTTAGTTGATGGAGTTCATACTCCTCTATAAGCGATTCTAACGTATTCTTCTCCACCTCTATTGCATGTTCAATAATTCTTCTGGTTGTTTCGTCTTTAGCTTTAGCTAGTTCCTCTTCGAGAGTCTTTATCCTTTGTTTCTTTTCATCTATTTTTGCACTTAGGTCAACTAGTACCAGTTGTTCATCGCTAATAGCTTCCTTTAGAGTTTTAGCTTTCTTAACTTTGGATAAGACCCATGTAGCAAAGATTGCGGCACTCACTGCAAATCCTGCTTGAGGGCTCATGAGGTAAGCTACTGAAGGAACAAAGCGTTCAAATGCTTTTCTTAGTAGCTCCTTTGTATTGAGTATTTGGTTTTCTAAAGACAAGAATCATACACCCCCAATTCACTTTATGGGTAAGTTGCTTATGTCATAGAAGAATGCTACTATGCCATTTGGTGTTCGCTTTACTTTACCATATCCTTGTTCCTCTAACCTGCTTAAGGCATAGCGTATGATCTCTGGTTTCTCTCTGGTAGCCTCCATTATTTGGTCTAGTCGTATGAATGGTGATGCAGGTGATAGTTGTAAGGCCTTGCTATATGCCTCTCTCGATAACATATAGTCCATTACTTTTCTCACCCTCTCCTCTGGAAGTTCCAGCCTAGCTAACTCCTCATTTTCTTCAGCAGCCCTATCTGCGGGGTTCCTTCTTATAACGCCTGCTAGAGGATCTACTAGATATACTGTTATGTGCCTAGCTACGAAGTTCTTATGGAACTCGCTCCCACCAATATAGTCTAACGCCTTCTTAGTGAATCCTGTAGGTGAACTCACTATTAGTATATGGTAGTAGTTGCCTTTCTCAGCTTCATCTACACGACTTGATAATAGATCCAGAAGCTCCGCTAAGTTTACTGGCTTTGCATCCAATCCCCTCTCTTCATATGCTTCATGGTGTACTAATGTTACAGCTTCAACAACTATATCCTTCTTCTTGAATATTAAGCCACGTTTCTTAATGAGTACTACACCTTTACCGCGTGGTAGCTCCTGTCTAGTGTAGGACCCGGTTAGGTCATAGCGTAATACTTCGTCCCATTTGTCTATTCTTCTACGTACACCCTTTATTGGATCATATACTGTTACGTTCTTTCCTCCAACTTTAAGCATTATCCTATGTATTAGTAGTTCCTCGAACCCTCTAGCTTCTTCACTTGTAATTAAGTGTCCCTCAGATTCTCCTCTAAGTGCAGCTTCAACTTCTAGAAGTCTTGACTCTATCTTCTGTTTCTCAGTTGAAACCCTATCTAGTAGTCTACGGTATTCCTCAGCTTTACTTGAGAGTTCCCTAACCATATTTCTAAGTGTTTCAATCTCTGCTTGAAGTGCCTCCATTACTCCACGATTGGCAGAATACTCCTGTCTTAGCCTTACTAGTTCTTCTTCCTTAGCTCTAAGTTCTCTTGTAGCTTTTGCTAATTCTTTTTCGACAGTCCTTAGCTTTTCTTCAAGAACTTTATGGCTTTCCAATAACGTCTCTTTTTCATGTCTAAGTCTTTCAAGCTCGGACATAAGTTCTGCCTTACTCGTGACCTCTGCAATATACTTATCTTCCAATTCTTTTAATCTCCTTAGTAGCTTACTACGTTCCTCTTCAAGGATCTTCAACCTTTCTTCAAGAGCGGGCATTCCCAGTTCAATTTCTATCTTCTTCCTAACCTCTTCCTCTATTTTCTTCTTAAGTTCGCCTGCCTCCAATATCTTTCTTATTGCATCCTCTATCTCAGAGACTGTAGTGACTAGACCGTACCTACGGACATATTCTATTACGGCATCCTCTATCTTCTTCCTCCTATCCTTATACCTTATGTTGAAAACATATGCTAGATCCCCTATGAGGCTTGCCCATGACCTATCAAGTATGTTATATTGCTTCTCATAATACTTCTTAACAAGCTCGTAAACCTTACCCTCTCTCCTACGTATGAACTCCACTATATCATCAACACTGAGATTATCGAATATCTTGAATTCCTCAAAGTCCCTCAATATCTCATATTCTTCTTCGCGGAACATCTTAGTTATGTTTTCGTAACCCTCGTTATTGAACTTGAATGTTGCTGCAAGAAGTAGTTGAGCGAAACGGAACTTTCCTCTAGTAATTCTATCAATATCTCTAGGAACACTGGGAGCACACTCCATTAAGTACTTCTTCCAAGCACTACGCAGCTCATTCCATAGTTCAACACGTTCCTCCACACTAAAAGTACGGCTAAGACTCTCTAGATCCTCTCTGAAAATAACTTCTACTATACGAGTATATTTATCGGGATCACACATTTCACTCATGACGTTCAACCTCACCTATGTATGATAACTCATGAACAAGCTTGTTATATATATGGATGACTGCCTCACCGTAACCTTCAACAGTAAACCTTAGAATAGAGCCATTGTTACTTGGTGTAACACTTATTCTGACATTGCATACGCCTTTTTTACTCGAAACGCTATAGACTCTCTCTCCTCTTGTCTCTGATAACAATGCTCCCTTTAGTCGAGCAAGGACAAGGTTTACAGCACCCCAAGCCTCCTCAACACTCATACAAGTCCTTACAGTACCTTCCAACATAAGCGGTTCTAAATGAAACTCTGGCTCCTTTAACCGATACGCACTTACCTTCTCCCTAGGTATCTTGGAGTAAAGCTCCTCCATAAACTTCAATATATCCTCAGCTCTAGCATCGATAAACAATACAGCACCAGTAGGCTTCTCAATTTTCAGAAAACTCTCCCACTTATTCAGTAAATACTCTAAACGCTTTCTCTCAGCCTCCGAACTGTATCGGACAACTAGCAAGTAGATCCCCACACACCCCTCACTAAAGACTCCGAAAACAAACTATAAAAATTTTCTCCAAATCAGGAGAATAGCTAGATTTAGCTTACAAACAGTTCAAAGTATAACGAATTAGAATGCAAAACATGGTAACTACGTAAGCATTATCGGTAAACGGCAAACAAGGATTCTTTCGATAGACCACAATCTATACAGATGTTTGTTTCACGTTACTCTTTTTAGATGATATTACTATTATGTTTCTGGCTGGAGACCTGACTATGAGTGCTTATAATCTTATTTGGAACATAGGTGGTAATGAGCGGAAGCACTCATTAAGAGGTTATCCAGTTTTTATTGGTAGGATACCGTATGGTCTTAGAGATAGAATCAAGGACTATAATCCACTGGGTGTCTACATATACTATCCTGACACAGATACAGCGTACTTTACTGGGATAATCTCCGCCACCGTTAGTAGATACCATGTGAAAATTGAAGAAGAGAACAATAATATATTCTTGATCGATCATGGAGCTGACGGTAAGGGTTCGCGTAATGGAACGTACTTGAATGGTGAAAGAATTAAGCCTGGTCAAAGGGTATTATTGAGGCCCGGTGATAGTTTTCAGCTCGGTAGACTAGGCCCGGTATTCATGTTAACTATGAGGAGGATTGAGGGAGAGACCATTGTGATGAAGGAGGGTGTTCCTGCACTTATGCCTAAGTCGTTAGCTAAGAAATTAGAAGGAGTAGAGGGCATACAGGTAGAGTCTTATGATGAGTCCTCAGCACTGGTTGTGCCTAGTTTCCATGGTGATAAGAAAATTGTAACTGAAGGACTAGTCATACACTCAGAGAGACTGTCAGAGAGGGAGAGAGTTCTGAAGGCACTATTCCACGTAGAAAGTATAGTATCGGATGCACTAGAATATATAATCACACGTCAGGATGTGGAATCTGCAAAGAATATTTTAATGAAGTTACAGTTAAGAGCATACTGTGGTTTAATAGAAAACATTAAGGAGAAGGAAATACAAAGGGTATACCATGAATTACTTAAGTTCGTAAAAATGGATATAGTAGACGTAAAAGCAGTAGCTGAGAGGTTAAGAACACTTAAACACTTAATCAGAGAATTCATAGAGAACTTTTAAGCAAGATAGAAACACTCTAATCATTATGGTTTAAGTAATAAGACTATCTGCCACAAACTTTCACATTGATTATTAAGTTATAACTTCTAACTATACACATTATTTACCACTTCCGCATTACTTTCATATCGAGTGGTATGAGCACATATACATATTATTCTAGCTCCCAAGCCGCAATCCAGATCCGGATCACGACCATTATACTAAATAAGCTGATTAGTCTCTGAAGGACTGATTCATTAATGTCCATGGTTCGGTTCGTTAGGGGATTTCAGCTATCCTAGTTCATGGTAGATTTCTACGAGCTTCTTCAATACTTCGTC
>Ga0190363_1001495_pt1 | contig 13746 bp, 13 predicted proteins | sample 48721867_MG_FD_161272 | JGI IMG/M metagenome (GOLD analysis project Ga0190363, IMG submission 161272) | Hydrothermal vent microbial mat bacterial communities from Southern Trench, Guaymas Basin, Mexico - 4872-18-6-7_MG | ecosystem: Environmental > Aquatic > Marine > Hydrothermal vents >...
TTAAAAAGTATTTCTATTATTTTAGTCCCTGGCTCTCCTTCTTCTACCCTTTTGTTTATTTTTGGTGTAAATCCTAAATCTTTTAAAATTTTCTCATATGTATCAAGAATAGGCTTTATTTTCTCATTCAAAAATTCTTTTTTAAGTTTTTTAAAATGTTCGGTCTTTTTTAAAAACTCAACTCTCAGATCAATTCTATCTTTGTGTTTGATCAAATAACCAGGTCTTATAACATGGAGTATAGTGAGTTCAGAAAGTTCTTTAGCAAAATATCTTAGAAATTTACCAGCAAAAATTATTGCTCTTTTAGAAAAGACACTCTCATCAACAGGAAAAAGAACTTTTTTAAAAGTATAAAACTCTTTCACCTAAAATACCTCCTAATAAAAAATTAAAAGCCATATATTAGCAATAAAAACTGTTATAGTCATTAACACAAAAGCATATTTCATAAATTCTAAAAAGGTAATTCTATGTCCCAAACTTTCTGCAATTCCTATAGTTACTACATTTGCTGAAGCACCAATTATTGTTCCATTTCCTCCGAAACATGCTCCAAATGCAAGAGCCCACCAGAGAACATTACTCTCAGCACCAGGGATAACTTTGCTTAGATATGAAACGATAGGAAGCATTGTAGCAGTGAATGGAATATTATCAACAAATGCACTCATTATAGCAGCAACCCAAATAATAAGAGTTATAGCTACAAATAAATTTCCCTTAGAAACATGATAAACCCAATCAGCAATAATACTAAGAAGCCCAACTTCTTCCACTGCACCAACGAGAATAAATAAAAATGTAAAAAATAAAAGGGTAGTCCATTCTATATCTTTTTCTATAAGCTCAAACATATTTACTTTTTTGGTTAAAACTCCGTAAACAAAAAGAAGACTTGCTCCAAAAAGTGCAGGAATACTAACTTCCATATGCCAATAACCATGAGTTACAAAAAAAGCAATTACTATAATCATTACAAGCAATCCATAAGTAAGAAGATTTTTGTCTGAGATCTTAAACTCTTCCTCTAATTGATCTATTAACCCATCTACATCTTTCACTTTACCTTTTTTGTATTCTTTTTTATAAAAAATTTCATTATATGCAATTAACACAAGCATACATATCAAAACTACAGGAGATAAATTTTTAATGAAATCCATAAAAGTAAGTCCTGTATAAGAGCCTATTATAATATTAGGGGGGTCACCAATAAGGGTTGCTGTTCCTCCTATGTTTGATGCCATAATACCCGGAAGCAACAAAGAAAAGGGAGAAATTTTAAGAACCGTTGATATTTCAATTAATACAGGAGTATAAAGAAGCATGGTAGTGACATTATCAAGAAAAGCAGAAGTTACTGCAATAAAAAAGCAAGAAATTGTATTAAGCCAGAATATATTTCCTTTTGCAATTTTATAAGACATATAAGCGCACCATTGAAAAACTCCTGTATGTTTTAAAACTCCAACAATGATCATCATTCCCATAAGAAGGAAAATTACATTTAAATCTATAGCTTCTATTGCTCTTTCAAAGGAAATAATATGATAGTTTGGATTTATAATCCCTAAGGTATAAGTTATGATAAGCATTAAACTTGCCCCTAAAATAGCTGCAAGGGCTCTGTGAAGCAATTCAAAGGCTATTAGAAGATAAACAAAAATAAAAATTCCTGTTGCTATATAAAAAGAAGGAACTAAAGATCTTTCAAGAATTATATCTTTTAGTATATAAAAATTTTTCCCTTTTTTAGCAAAATCTTCTTTAGTTATTGTTATAATTTTTCTTTTAAAATTTGTCTTAAATACTTCCAGTTTTATTTTTCCTCTTTCAATGTCTTTAAGATTAGCTTTTACTGAAATTTGGTAAGTGCCATGAGAAGAAGTAAAAATGAAATCTTTTTCTTTATGATCAGCTATTAATTTCTGAGGTTTTTCATTTATGAATAATCTTATTCGTGCTTCTTTTATCGGTTCTTTGTGAGGATCTAAAATTTTACCTGAAATAAATAAAATTATTTCTTCATTTGTTTCTGAAAAGCCTGAAGCAGAAAATAACAAGAAAAGAAAAATCAAAAAAAATAATTTTATTAATCTCTTTTTTTTCATTTATTTGTGAATTATAAAATTGATATAACCTTGATTTTTACTCTAAAATCTTAAAAAGACAACCTTTTTAACTGAACTTTTTACCCAGATTTTTAAGATTCTAAAAGTTAAGCTGGGAAAATTTCCCAGCTCTTAAAAATTTTAATGTCCTACCTTAAAAATGCCTCCAGCTGCAAGAACTAATATTAAAATTTCTAATAAAGTAAGAATCGTATAAGCAGTATCTTTTTTCTTCATAAATATAGGTAAAACTCTAATATAACATAGAATAGTTAAGCCCCCTAAAAAGGCAATAGGAATATAATTAAGATAGTCACCTTTATTTATATTTTTAAACCATCCCCAACCAGTAGGAAGCCCTGTTTTTTCCAAAAAATCATGCACATTCAACTTCCATAGATTAGGTAATTCATTTATAGGAATTTGATTAGGTAAAAATCCCAAAAGATAAATTATAAAGGTTATTCCAAGAACTGCTAATCCAATTTTCATTCCTATATCGAGAAGATTAGCATAACCTATCTGTTCCTCCTTTACATATTTATTTTCAGTCATTTTTTCACCTCCTATTTAATTTTTATCCCCAAATCCCTAAACCTTTAAGTAAAGCTCTTAATCCTGCAAATCCAAGAACTATTATAACAATCCATTTTACGATTCTTGGTTTGGTTATAGCTAAGATTTTAACTCCTACTATAGAACCGAGCATTATTCCTATCACACTTGGAACAACCATCATAGGAATAACAGCTCCACTGTTTAAATATACCCATGCAGCAGATGTATCAGTGATAGAGAGCAAAAATTTACTTGTAGCAACAGCTACTTTAATTGGTGCACCAAGAACAAGATTTAACACTGGAACATTTGCCCATCCAGCACCAAGTCCAAAAAGTCCTGCTATAAGACCAATAAATATAAATAACCCAAGTCCTAAAGGTGTTCTATGAATCTTCCATTCAACTTCCTTACCTATGGAAGGATCATAAAAGATACCACTAATATGTAAAGCTTGAGAAAGTGCATCAGGTTTTTTTACTTCAGGAAACTCTGCTCTTTTTGCAGTAGCCATTATAATAACAATAAAAATAATCGTTGCTCCTAAAAGGATCTGGACTATATTGGAGGGAAGTTTTAATCCAACTAAAGCTCCTATTATAGCACAGGTTGAAGCAATAAGTGCCAGAGGGATAGTAAGTCTTAAATCCGCAAAACCCTGTCTTAAAAGTCCAGGTCCTGCTGCTAAAGCACCAGTTAAAGCTACAAAAAGACCAGCTCCTCTTACAAAATCAATATGAAAAGGAAAAAAACTACTTACTAAAGGAACATAAAGAACTCCCCCTCCAACACCAGCAAGCACAGCTAAAATACCAAGAATGAAAGTGAAAATAAATAAAGATAAAGGCCAAAACCACCATGGAAGGGAACTACTTGAATTAACCTGTTGAGCAACCTCTGTTGCCTCTGCAAAAGATAAAGAATAAAATAGTAAAAAAAACAGGCTTAATACAAAAAAATACAAAATACTTTTTTTAAAATTTTGCATAACCCCCTCCTTCCATTAAGAATTAAGTATTAAAAATACAAATTTTTCTTTAAAAAGTCAAAGTTAAATTTGGAAAAAATGTTTCAAATTTTAACAAATTTGTCTTTTATGAGAAAATTAAAAAATTTTAGAATATATTTTTGTTAATTTTTTTAAATATTTTTTGATTTTTGATTAAAAAATCTTCCACCCCCAAAAGGGGGAGAGATAAACGGAAGGAGGGGGTAAAAAAACACTATTTTAAAACTCTAAACTCTTAGAAATCAATACAGGAATAGAAGTAAAAGTTAAAACTTTTTCTGCAACGCTTCCCATAAGTAATCTTTTAATTCCAGTTTTTCCATAAGAACCCATTACCACTGTTTCTATTTCTCTTTCTTCTATAAAAGTTAAAATTTTTTCTCCGGGATCTCCTTCTCTTATGTGAATTTTTGTTTTTATTCCTAAACTCTCAGCAGTATTTTGTACTTTTCCCAAAATATTTTTGGCAGTATTATAAAGACCTTCAACCAGATCAGGATTTTGCACAGAAATTTCTACAGGGATATCAACTACTGAAAGAAGATGTAATTCTGAAGAAAATTTTTGTGCAATCTTGCAAGCTTTTTTGAAAGCAACTTCACTATATATTGACCCATCCATAGGAACCAATATTTTATTAAAAAATAATTTAGAATCCTGAGGTATTACAAGCACATCAACAGGAGAATAACCTATGACTCTTGTAACATTAACTCCTAAAAGTTTCATCATCAAACCAGGGTTTTTCTTTCTACCAAGCACTATTAAATCACAATTTTCACTTAAAGCTATATCTACAATTTTAGAAAATGGTTCTCCTTCTTCTAAAATAGTTTTTACAATAACCTCTTCCTCATTTCCTATTTCTTTAATCTTTTCTAAAACCTTTTCAAAGGGTTTTTTAAATTCTTTTTCGAAATCCTTAAAAACCCATAAATGTAAATCTCCCTCATGAAAAGGCACTACAGAAAGGGCAATAAGCCTTTTACCATTATTTTTTACATATTTAACAATTTCTTTTAAAGTGTGAAGCCCCGGGGATTCCGCTCCGCAGGCGACCAATATCCTTCTATAAAGTTGAAAAACTTTCATTTGTTATCCCTCCTCCAGAACATCACTAAAATTTTCTCTCCTCAGCCATATAAAGTGCTTCTTTTCTAAGATAGGCTTTTTCTTTTCTAATTCCTTTTATTAAAGCTCCTAACACAATTAAACACCCTGTTAAAAGCGCAGTAAAGTTTATTGCAAAACTTAAAATCTTTAACCATTTTATTACTTCAGGAGTTAAATGGAACCATACATCTAATTGATGTAAATATACAGGGATCATTAAACCGCGGCTTACCAATACTATAAGCATTATAGTTCCCATAACAAATTTTATCATATAATCTTTTACATATGTTGTTCCAATAGCACCAAGTTGAACACCAAAAAGGGATCCTAAAAGAATAAGCATAGATAGTCTTACATCTACAAAACCGCTCCAAGCATATTTAAAAGAACCACCTGCACCCATAACAAAAGCTATTACCAACTCTGTAGCAGAGGCTTTAAGAGCAGGTGCTCCTAAAATATAAATCATAGAAGGAACCCCTATAAATCCTCCAACAGCAATAGTTGCTGCTAACATTCCAGTAGCAAATCCAAGAGGAATGGTTAGAAGAACTGAAATCTCTTTTCCTATACTTGGAAAGTATACCATGGTTCCAGGGATTCTAATAGAGTGAATAAATCTAATAATCTTGTTATCAGGCTTTTCAAATTCTCCAGAGGGTATTTCTTGGTTTTTACTCTTAAATGCATCCCAAAGGACATAAGTTCCAACAATAGATAATATAACAACAAAAGCAAGACTTACATAAAGACTGGATCCAGCATTTCCCCAAGTCTTTTTAATATATTCCTGTATTTGAGCTCCAAACATAACCCCTGCTTCAGCAGAGGCTCCCATGATAAGACCTAATTTTAAATCAACTTGACCAAATTTCGCTCTTTTAATTGCTCCAACTAAAGCTTTAGGAAATTTATGACACATATTACTTGCGACAGCTACTAAGCCCGGAACCCCTAAGCTCATCATACTTGGAGTTAATATAAATGCTCCACCACTTCCTATAAAACCACTTACCAAACCACCAACAAATCCTACAAAAATTAAATATAGTGCATTGAGTAAATTTATATCTATAAAATTACTATTCAATACTCCTTCCACCATTTTATTTCACCTCCCTTCTTTTTTTCTTGGGCTCAACTCCTAACACAGACCAAAAAGCATCAGTAAAATTTCCATGCACAAAAGAGAAAATAAAAGCAGTAATAATAGGAAAAAAAGCATAATATTTCCCTTTACTACAAAATTCTTTCACTAATTCTTGATGAGTAATCAAAAGATAATAAAGAGTAACACTTAAAATACCAAAAATCAAAAACTTTTTGTAAGGTTTTGGTTTTGGTATAGCTCTTTCCATACTATACCTCCTCTTTTAATTTTAGATTATGTCTGTTCTAACAGTATTAAAGAACAATGAACTTTTTCTAACACTTTCTCCATAAAATGAATAAGTTCTTTTTCTCTTATAGAAGCTACTCTCCCAAGAACCTCTAAAGATTCTACAAAAATAAGCTTAATGTTGTGCTCTTCTATAATTTTTAATAAATCCTTTTCAGAAAAACTAATTAAAGGTAAGTAGTCAATGGGAATTGATTTGTTTTGAAAAACTTCTTTGATTATTTCTACTTGAGATTCACATCTTCCCACAAATAAAAGACCAGCTTTCATTCTTTCACAAATATTCTCAATATACTTTATACTCTTTTCTGAAAGAGTTTTTCTAGGACAAATTACTAAAATATTTTTAGAAGATTCTAATGTTTTTAAAGCAAAATCCCACTCTCCTGCTTCAGCAAAAGTTATTGCTGTAAAATAATTTTCTAATCTTTTCCAAAATCCTTGTCTACTTTTAGTTCTCATAATTCTTACCTCCTTTTAAGATTATTTTAAAAAGCTATATTTAGTATAACAAAATCTATGCCCAAAATTCTCAACATGAAAATCTTAAAAACTCTAAACTTCCAGTTTTTTATTTTTTAAAATTTGTTGCAAAATGCAATAAATTTATTTATCATAGACCTTAATTGTAAAAATTTAAAAATAAAAATGTTGCATTTTGCAAAAAATAGATTAAATTGAAACTATGAAGCACAAAAAGTTAAGTTTAAAACTTCAGTTATTTATTGGTTATTTAATTTTTATAGCTTTTATATTTTTAATTTCTTTTCTTTTCTGGCGATTTAGTGCCGAAATAGAAAAAGAAGTAGGATATGGAGAAAAAATTTCTGAATTTTTAGAAAATGTATTAGAAATGCGAAGATATGAAAAAAATTATTTTCTTTATCATAATAAAGAAGATTTTGAAAATTTAGAAAAATATTTTTTAAAAGCTAAAAATCTTTTTGAAATCCTTAAACCTCAACTTATAGAGTTTAACACCAATATAAAAATTGAAAAAATAGAAAAAAATTTTGCTTCTTATGAAGATATAATAAAAATTTTAAAACACTTAAGTCCTGAAAAAATTTATATTTTAGAAAAAAGAATAAGAGAACATGGAAGTGAAATTTTAAAATTTGCAGAATCTATAAAAAGAGAAGAAAAAACAGTTTTATTAAACTACATTCGCTCTACTAAAAAATTTTTTTTACTTTTCGGATTATTTTTAAGCCTATTTACTTTAACTGGTTTATTATTATGGTATAAATTATTAGTTGATTCTTTAAATACTTTAGAGAATGAAATAAGAAATATTCTTTCTGGAAATTCTCGTAAAGTTTTAGTTCCACCTGAATTCCGACATTTTGTAGAAACTTTCAAAAAAACCTATTTTACTTTTTTAGAAACTGAAAAACTTTCTTCTCTTGGAAAGCTCCTTTTTAGCATTGCTCATGAGATTAACAATCCTTTATCCAACATATCAACAAGTATCGAAATTTTAAAAAATGAAGATCTTGATGAGAAATTTAAGAAAGAACTTTTTAATGATCTTGAAAATGAAATAGAAAGAACTAAAAATATTATTCATTCTGTATTAGATTTTTATAAAGTTAAGGAAAAAACTTTTTTAAATCTAAATGCTTGTATAAATAATACTATTCATTTACTTAAAGGATATATACCTAGTAGGATCTCTTTAAAAATAGATGTGCCAAAAAATATAGAAATTTTTGGAAACAAATCTCAAATTCAACAAATATTTATAAATCTTATTAAAAATGCAGTAGAAGCTATAAAAGATGTGGGAGAAATAGAGATAAAAGCTTTTCCTGATAAAGATAAAGTAAAAATTATAGTAAAAGATACAGGGGAAGGTATTCCAAAAGAACATCTTTCAAGAATTTTTGAACCCTTCTTTTCTACTAAAAAGAAAGGAGGATATGGTATTGGACTTTTTGTAGTTTATAATCTTATTAAAGAACATGAAGGAAATATCTGGGTAGAAAGTGAGATAAATAAGGGAACTGTCTTTTATATAGAATTTCCTTTAAAACAGCGAGATGAAATATTGAGGGAGGATTTATATGAAACCTTATAAAATTTTAATAGTGGAAGATGAAAGAGTAACTTTAAGAAATTTAGAATATGTGTTAAAAAAAGAAGGTTATGATGTAGTTGGTACTACGAGTGGAAGTAATGCTTTAAAACTTCTACAAGAGGAGAATTTTGATTTAATTCTTACAGATCTTAAACTTGAAAAAGTTGATGGTATCGAAATACTGGAAAAATGCAAAACCATTTCTCCAGATGCAGAAGTTATAATTATTACAGCTTATGCAACTATTTCTTCTGCAATTGAATCTATGAAAAAAGGAGCTTTTTATTATCTACCCAAACCTTTTAAATTAGAAGAAGTTAAAAAATTAGTAAAAGAAGCTCTTGAAAAGGTAAAACTAAAAAAAGAAATTACCAAATTAAAAAAGTTAATAAAAACAGGCGAAAAACCAGTAATTATTATTACTCAAAATCCTAAAATGCAAAAAATTTTAGAAACTGCTAAACAAATTGCTTCTACAGATTGTAATGTAATAATTACAGGAGAATCTGGAACAGGAAAGGAACTTCTTGCTCGATATATTCATTATAATAGTCTTAGAAATAACGGTCCTTTTGTAGCTATAAATTGCGGGGTTTTTAACGAAGAATTATTGGCTAATGAACTTTTTGGACATGAAAAAGGTGCTTTTACAGGTGCTGAGGCTACTAAAAAGGGACTCATTGAAGTAGCTAATAAAGGAACCCTCTTTTTAGATGAAATTACTGAAATGAGTCCTTCTATGCAGGCAAAACTACTTCGAGTTATACAAGAAAAAGAATTTCTAAGATTAGGAGGCACAACCCCAATAAAGGTTGATGTCCGTTTTATTGCAGCTACCAATAAAGATTTAAAAAGCCTTATTAAAGAAGGTAAATTTAGAGAGGATCTTTATTATAGACTCTGTGTAGTTTCCTTTAAACTCCCTTCCCTTGCAGAAAGAAAAGAAGATATACCTCTTTTAGCTTATTATTTTCTAAAAAAATATTCCTCTTTAATGAAAAAAGAAGTAAAGGAAATATCTCCTCTGGCTTTAGAAATACTTATGAATTATGATTACCCTGGAAATATAAGAGAACTGGAAAATATTATAGAAAGGGGGGTAGCTTTAGCTACTGGCGATACTTTAGAACCTGGTCATCTTCCTGAAGATTTACAATTTCTTAAAATTAAAACCTTTAGAAAAAAAGAGGGTAGATATCCAACTCTTGAAGAACAAGAAAAAGAATATATTTTATGGGTTTTAAAAGAGGTAGGAGGAAATAAAAGTTTAGCTGCACAAATTCTTGGTATAGATAGAGTTTCTTTATGGAGAAAATTAAAAAAATATGGAATTGAATAAAAAAAATATTTAATGGATAAGGTTATTATTTTAGGAATAGGAAATATTCTACTTTCTGATGAGGGAGTGGGAGTTAAGATAATTCAAGATCTGGAAGCTCAATACGATTTTCCTGAAAATGTGGAATTGGTTGACGGTGGAGTAGGAAGTTTTTCCCTCTTACCTTATATTGAATCTGCTAAAAAACTTCTTATTATAGATGCTATTTCAGGAGGTAAACCTCCAGGAACAATTTATAAATTTAAAGATAAAAATATCCCTTATCAAATTATAGAAAAAATCTCTCTTCATGAAATAAGTTTTTTTGATATTTTAAATCTTGCTAAACTAAGAGGTAAATATCCAGAAGAAATAGTTATTATTGGGATTGAACCTCAATCATTAGAATTTAAAATTGGACTTACAGAAATTGTAGAAAAAAATTATAACAAACTTTTAAATGAAGTTTTAGCTCAACTTAAAGATTGGGGAATTGAGCCTAAACCTAAACACGCTACTTAAAATTTTTACTTATACTTCATCTAACTCCAAGGTTTTAAGAAACATTTCTTCACCTGATACTACCTTAGTATTAAAAGATCCACAAAAAGGACAAGTTATATCCCATTTTTCTTTAACTGCCTCTTTCCCACAATCAAGACACTTTATTTTCAAATCTTCCAGTTCCAAAACTATTTCTGCATCTTCAAGGGGGCTTCCCTTTTTAAAAAAATCTAAAGCTGTTTTTAATAATTCTGGTTCAACTCCTGAAAATTTTCCTATAAGAAAAACTGCTTTGGTAACCTTTTTACCTGGATACTCCTTTAATAAATCTTCTACAGTTCTGAGAATATTTTGAACAATAAAAAATTCATGCATTTTAACATATTCTTGGAAAAAGTTCACCTGAGGTATTCTCAAGAATGCGCTGGGTGTCATAAAGAGTTTTTAAAATTACTTGAGGAAAAGAGCTTTTTTCTAAAACTTTTCCTATAATTTGAGCAGAACTTCCTGAAGGGTGATTTCTCAAAATTTTTAAAGCTTTCTCTCCAAATTTTTCTGGAACTGCAAGAACCATTCTTCCTTCACAGGGAAGGTGATAAGGTTCAAAACCAAGAGTTTCACAAAAGGTCTTTACCTGAGGTTTTACAGGAATAAAGGCTTCTTCAACCATAATATTTACCTGAGAACTGTAAGCCCATTCGTAAAGAGTAGCTGCAAGCCCTCCTCTTGTTGGATCTCTCATAGCATGTATTTTTATATCCGCATTAAAAAGAGCTTCTGCCAAAGGTAAAAGACTTTCGCAATCACTTTTCAATTCTATATCAAGCTTTATTCCTTCTCTTTCTGCTAAAATACATGCTCCATGGTCTCCAATTGAACCCGAAACTATAATCACATCTCCTGATCTTAAATTTTGACAGGAAAGACCATTATAAACGATTTTCCCTATCCCTGATGTAGTAATAAATATTCCATCTACTTCTTTTTTGGGAACTATTTTTGTATCCCCTGCTACTATAAAAATATTATTTTTCTCAGCTTCATCTTTCATACTTTTAAGAATCTTTTCAAAATCTTCCATCAAAAATCCTTCTTCAATTATAAAGCTAACAGTTAAATAAATAGGTTTTGCTCCTGTTACAACAAGATCATTTATAGTGCCTGTCACAGCAAGTTTACCTATATTTCCACCCTTGAAAAAAATAGGTTTTACTGTAAAACCATCTATGGTAAAAGCTAATTCTGAAAAACCATTATTTAATATTGCAGAATCTTCAAGCTGATTAAGAATGGGATTGGAAAAATATTTTAAAATATATTCTTTAATAAGAAAAAAAGTTTCCTCTCCTCCACCACCGTGAGAAAGAAGAAGCTTCTCAATTTTCATAAAACTCCTTTTTAACTTAGTTTTTGACGGTATTCATTAAATTTATTTTCTATAAAGTTAAGCCAATCCTCAAAACCTTCTCCTGTTTTTGCAGAAAGGGCTATTATATGAGACTTTGGATTTATCTTTTTTATATCCTCCTTTACTTTATCTAAATTGAAATCAAAGTAGGGAAGCAAATCAATTTTAGTAATTAATACTAAATCTGACACCTTAAAAATAAGCGGATACTTCTCCGGCTTATCTTCACCTTCAGGAACAGAAAGAAGAGTAACATTTAAATGGGTGCCAAGTTCGTAATTACTTGGACAAACAAGATTACCAATGTTTTCTACAAATAAAATTTCAATCTGATCCAAAGGTAAATGATGCATGGCTTTGTGAACCAAAGCAGCATCCAAATGGCAGGCACTACCTGTGGTAATCTGATATACAGGAATTCCTTTTTGTCTTATTCTTTCTGCATCTCTTTCAGTCTCTAAATCACCTTCTATTACCCCTATACGATATTTTTCTTTTAAAAGATCAAGTGTTTTTTCTAAAAGCGCAGTTTTCCCTGAACCAGGAGCACTCATTAGATTTATAGCATAAATTTTGTGTTCCTCAAAATGTTCTCTATTATGTTTTGCCTGAAACTTGTTATATTTTAGAATATCTTCAAAAACTTCTACAGCCTTTTTATCTGAATCATTCATAATTCCGCATCCACACTCTTTACACATTTTATCTACCCCTTTCAATCTATTTTGAAAAAATTAATTATAATATAAAGCCTCAAAAAGTAAAATCTAATTTATAAAATTCCTATTTTTATCATAATTTTAAATATGAAGTTAATTCTTAAATTTTAATTAAAAATTAAAAAAAATATATTTAAAAATTTTAAAAATTCTGTCTATTTCTTATTAACCAGATTTTTTTTCACAAAATTGACTTTTTTACCTAAATATAATGTTTGACTAATTTGAATAAATTTTTTTTATAATTTTTTTAAAATTTTTATTTAAATACGGAGGTAAAAATGAAATTAATATCTTGGTTTATTCTTGGATTAATAAGTTTTTTATTTTTTTCTTTTCCTTTTAATTTAAATGCCTTTCAAGTCAAAATTGACGAGGATACTTTTGCAAATATTCAAGCTCAAATAAGAGTTTTTTATATAAATAAAGATGAGGATAACAGATGGAAACCTGCGGGATATCCAACTCGTGCTAATTTTGATTACAGAACTAATTACTTTGAAATTTATAAATATAGACTTGGAGTAAAAGGACAGCTAAATAATTTAATAAGTTTTTATACTTTTATTGATGCAAATGAAAGTAATAACTATCAAGCTAAATTATGGGAGGGAGATATTCAGTTTAATTTTTGCCCTGAATTTATAGTAAAAATTGGAAAAATAAGGGTTCCTTTTAGCAGACACAATTTTGTTGCTCGTCATAATAGTCCTGTTATGTCAAGTGATGGAAATTATTTTCTTCCTAATCAATTTAAAGAAGCTTTAAAAGCTGTAAATCCTTATGCTGGCGGACTAAAAAGTTCTCAACCTTTTAAGAGAACTGATGTTGGAATGGTTATTACCGGTTTTTTAAAAGAGGGTTTATTTAAATATTATATAGGAATATTTAATGAGGATAGATTTAATAGCAATAGGGTTTGGTCTTTTAATGGAGGATTTAAAGATGCAATAACTGTTTCTCCTCCTGAAGATAAAAAAAATTTTGAATATGATATTAGACTTGAATTTACTCCTACCTTTTGGGGATTTAAATCTGAAAAAACGGTTTTTGATCCCTCTCTAAGAGTTAATCAAACCTATTTAGGAAAAATGGATACAATGACATTTGGAATAGGATACCATCATGAAAAACACCTTGACCATATTGATAAATCTACTTATGGAACATCTTCACTTACAAGAGAAGCATATGCAGTTGATTTTTCCTTTGAAAAAACATTTGAACAAAAATATATAATTGGGGCTGAAGCTGGGTATATGTATTTTGATGATACACATTTTTATGAAACTGCTTCTGGAAAGTATAAGAAAGGTGATGCTTATACTTGGTATGGAGAAGCTCATATTATTTACAATCAAAAAATGGGTTTTGGTATCCCTGGTATTGGTTTCAGATATGAATATGTAAATATAGATGGAGAATATAATAACGAAAAGGATCTCATATATCGTAGATATGGAGTTTGTTTAGATTATTATTATGCTGGAAGAACGAATAGAATTGGAATTGGATTTGATT
>Ga0190363_1001497_pt1 | contig 13742 bp, 15 predicted proteins | sample 48721867_MG_FD_161272 | JGI IMG/M metagenome (GOLD analysis project Ga0190363, IMG submission 161272) | Hydrothermal vent microbial mat bacterial communities from Southern Trench, Guaymas Basin, Mexico - 4872-18-6-7_MG | ecosystem: Environmental > Aquatic > Marine > Hydrothermal vents >...
CCGTCATAAGCGACGTATGGGGCTTGGCGGACAGGATAATCATACCAGACTTCCCTGAGCCAAACACGGTATCGCTGATGAACATGAGGATACCCCAGAGACACAGGGGCAAAGTACTCTTCGTGGGGCCCATCCTGAGGAGAAACCCATGGGACGTGCAGGGCCCCAGGGACTCCGGGTCCGAGGTCAAGGTATTCGCACCCATAAGCGGACCGAGCGCCGAGAGGCTTCCACTCGTCCGCCTCCTCCTAAAGCTGTTCAAGGAGTTTCCTGGGAACTTCAGGATAATCATGTCGATGGGCTGTCCAGATGGAAACGGGGTGTACATGGAGCATGGAAACTTCACCGCCTACCGTTGGGTCGAAGACAGGCTCGGATTGATGAAGTGGTGCGACGTCGTCGTGTCGAGGGCCGGACACGGCACGATCATGGAGGCGGTGAGCTGTGGAAAGCCCATGGTCCTCATACCGACTCCCGGACACAGCGAACAGTACGGAAACGCGAGGAGGGCTGTGGAGATAGGGTTCGCCGAGGCCGTCGAACAGTACGACCTCACGGCTGAGAGGCTCGTCGAGAAGGTTGAGACGGTACTGAACGAAGAGTCGTACAGGAGGAAGGCCGAGGAGCTCCAGGCCGAGGCAAGGAGGCTCGGAGGAGGGGAAAGAGTCGTACAGGAGATAATGAGTAGCCTAGAAGGTTAGAGGTACAGCTTCCTCGCCTCCTCAGCGCACCTCTGCGACTCCTCCACGAGGCCGAGTTCCTCCTCAAGACGCTTAACCTTCGACAACCTAGCCTTGGTGGCTGGCTTCCTCGGAACTAGAGTGCATCCGTGGACGCTTTTGGCTGAGACCTCGTAGGTTCCTATACGCATGGCCATGTGTTCCGTCTCAACCTTGTCCATGCCTATCAGCGGCCTGAAAACGGGCTTGGATGCCGCCTCGCCGATTATCATCAGGTTGTGCGTGGTCTGGGAGGCCACTTGGCCGAGGCTCTCACCGGTTACGAAGCCCTGACACCTCTCCCTTTCGGCGACTACGGACGCCACCCGGTACATGCCCCGCTTACACAGGACGCACCTCAGCCTCTTCTCGGGGCATTCCTTGATAAGCCTCATGAAACTCCCGAACGGGGCTACGACCACGGGAAACCTCTTGACAGGTGCGTAGACGCGTATCCTCTCAACCACCTTCATAGCCCTTTCCACGTAGTCCTCCCCGACGTACGGCCTCTGGTCAAGGAACAGGGGTATCACGAACACACCCCTCTTCATCATCAGCCAGCAGGCGACGGGGCTGTCTATCCCGCCAGAGAACAGGCACACAAGCCTACCCTGAGAGCCGTATGGGAGGCCTCCAGGACCCTCGACTACCTCGGTGTACAGGTAGGCTGATTCCTCTCTAACTTCGATGTGTATCGTCCTGTCTGGGTTGTCCAGGTTTACGGATACTTCTCTGTCCTTCAGGGCTTCGAGCACGACCGAACCCACGGCGGACTCGATGTCCCGGCTCCTGAACGGGTATTCGCCGACGACCCTCGCCCTGACAGCGAACGTCTCCCCCTTGCCTATCTCCTCCAGGGCCAGCTCCCTCGCGGCCTGGATTATGGTGTTCAAATCCGCATCGACCTCAACGGCGGGCATGGCGTAGACTATTCCGAACAGCCTGGATAGAGCCTCAGCCGCCTTCTCGGCTTCTTCGCATTTCACGACTATCCTCCCTTGTTTCCTGTGTACACTGAACTTCCTCACCCCGGCCCTCCTCAGCATGAGGGAGGCCTGCTTCACGACCCTGTCTTCCAGCATCCTCCTGACCGGCTTGCTCTTCAGCGAAAGCTCACCGTAGGCCAGGAGCACCGTATCTCGCTTCAACGCGTATCCCAAACGGTATTTCTCGGCGATAGGTTAAATACGTCCGCCGTCAATACACATCTTGGGTGGAGGGCTTGTCGTCCTGGGAGGAATGGTTCAGACGTATGAGGGAAAGGATGTTCATGCCTTTCAGCGAGATCGACAAGATGTTCATAGAGATGGAGCGCGAGATGGAGAAGATGATGAAGGAACTCGAGAGGGGTATACCGAGGTCTCTGATAAGGGAGAGGGTTACGCCGGACGGGGCCAGGGTCAGGGAGTACGGGCCTTTCATATGGGGGTACACGATGACGATAGGGCCTGACGGGAAGCCCGTAATCAGGGAGTTCGGAAACATAAGGCCCGAGCTCATGGGGGCTCCACCGAGACCCAGCCTAAACGTACAGGAGTATCGTGAACCCCTCGTGGATGTCGTCGAGACGGACGACGAAATCAAGGTTGTGGCGGAGCTTCCGGGCGTCGAGAAGGACCAGATACAGTTGTACGCCACGGAGAGGGGTCTGACGATATCCGTGGACACACCTGAGAGGAAGTACTACAAGGAACTCGAGCTCCCCGCTGATGTGGACCCGTCCACGGCCAAGTCGAAGTACAGGAACGGCATCCTGGAGGTAGTGCTGAAGAAGGCTCCCAAGAAGCCTAAGGGTGTCAGGCTGAAGGTGGAGTGACCGTTTATATCGGGCCACCCCAACATTTTCTTTGGCCGATGATGTGAAGGCATTAGCGTGACCCTCGGTGAACGGTCAGAGTTACTCTGAGGCCCCTATTTCCACAACTTTTAAATTACACATGTCATTATGGGTTAGCCGTACGAAGGGAAGAGTCTGCGATGGGTGAAAGGGAAGACCTAATCAAGGTTGGGGAACTCGGCCTTGGCCTGAGGGGTGTAAACGTCGTCGTTAAGGTCGTTTCGAAGGGAGACGTCAAGGAGGTTTACTCCAGGAGGGACGGCTCAACGCATAGGGTTTCAGACGTGCTTGTCGGAGACGAGACAGGCTCGATCATACTCACCGCATGGGATGATAACATAGACAGGCTGACAGAGGGAAACACAATCGTGATCAAGAACGGATACACGAGCATATTCAGAGGCTCGATGAGGCTGAACGTCGGTAGGTTCGGCTCAATAGAGGACTCAGACATCGAGATAGGCGATGTAAACCTGGACAACAACCTCTCGAAGAGGCGTTTCGGAACTCCGCAGAGAAGCTTCAGGCAGTTCACCCCTTACAGGAGGCCGAGGAGGAGAAGGTAGACCGGAAGCGCATCCCCAACCCCACCAACATTTTTGGACACAAAAACCGTCCAACCACGGCCCAAGAGGCTCCGTCGAGCTCTGTTTCGGTCAAATTTTTGGTCCAAAACCGCGGGGAAAGGCTCGGAAAACCGTCCACCGGGCCTACACGACCCGCAGGGCGTTCCGAGGCTTCGTGATATGAGTAGTTTCAGGCTTTCGGCCCAGCTATTCGCCCAAACCTGTCCACCTCGCCTGCTCTAACCCTGGAGGACGACACGGGTCTACCGTCCTCCGCCAAGACCATGTCCACGACAAACACTCTCAGAGGCTTGAGGCCCCTGGCTCTCCTGAACTCGTTTATCTCCTCAGCCCTCCAAGCCGTCTCGACGCTGACGACAAGCCCCTCCACACGCCCGTCGTACGCTGCCGGTCCGTAAGGGTCCCTTAAGGGAACTATTTCAGCCCTGTGTTCGAGACTCCTCTTCCTGAGGAACTCCCGGAGTTCCCTGAGCCTGACCTCGTAAGGCTCCACGTCGGCGGGCTTGCCCATACGCCTTGCGAATTCGTCTGTGGACAGGCCTATGAGCACCCTCTCGCCCACCTCGAAGGCCTTTAGGATGAGCGTCATGTGGCCTACGTGAAGTCTGTCGAAGGTTCCTCCGACGGCCACGAGCCTGAGCTTCTTGGGATTCACTGTGTGTAGGTTGGTCGGAAACCGTTATATGGGTTGAGCGTTTAAGCCGTAAACAGGTGTTTGTCGTGTCTGGTAATCGTCTCCTGTCGAGCAGGCTTCCAGGGTTCTACAAACTAACGATGGAGGAACGCATCCAGAAGGTCAAGGAACTCTGCGGCCTAACCGACGAGGACTTGGAGACCCTCACGGTCAGGGGGCTTTCGCTCAACGTGGCCGACATGATGATAGAGAACGTCATAGGCCTGATGGCATACCCGTTCGCGGTGGCCCCAAACTTCAGGATAAACGGGAGGGACTACCTCGTCCCGATGGTCATAGAGGAGCCCTCCGTAGTCGCGGCGGCCTCCAACGTGGCCAGGATGATGAGAGACGGGGATGGAATAAGGGCGGAGGCCACGGGCTCCATCATGATAGGGCAGATACAGCTCGTAGACGTCGAGCAGCCCAAGCAGGTCGTCGAGAAGGTTCTGGCCAAGAAGGAGGAGATAATCGACCTGGCGAACGCCCAAGACCCGACGCTCGTCAAGCTAGGCGGAGGGGCTCGGGATGTTGAGGTCAGGATACTGAGGACGCTCAAGGGGACTATGGTAGTCGTCCACCTCCTCGTGGACTGCCTCGACGCCATGGGGGCCAACGCTGTGAACACGATGTGCGAGGCCGTCTCGCCGTACATAGAGAAGATAACCGGATGCCGCTCGCTGCTCAGAATAGTGTCAAACCTGGCTGACAGGAGACTCGTCAGGGCTGAGGCCGTAGTCGACAAGGACGTCCTGGGAGGGGAGGAGGTCGTGGACGGGATAGTGTACGCATGGGCATTCGCCGCCGCAGACCCGTACAGGGCGGCCACACACAACAAGGGCATCATGAACGGCGTCATCGCGGTGGCCCTCGCGACGGCCCAAGACCACAGGGCCATAGAGGCGGGAGCCCACGCATACGCGTCTAGGAGCGGTAGGTACATGCCCCTGTCGACGTGGTGGAAGGACGAGGACGGAAACCTCGTCGGCAGGCTGGAGATGCCCATGCCCGTCGGGACTGTGGGGGGAGCCACAAGGACGCACCCAGTCGCCCGGGTGGCGTTGAAGATACTGGGAGTCCAGTCCGCTAGGGAGCTCGCCGAGGTTATGGGGGCCGTCGGACTTGCCCAGAACCTCGCGGCCTTGAGGGCGTTGGCTACTGAGGGCATCCAGAGGGGGCACATGAAGCTCCATGCGAGGAACCTGGCCATCATGGCCGGGGCTGAGGGGCCTCTCGTGGACAAGGTCGTCGAGGAAATGCTCAGGTCTGGTGAGATAAGGTTCGACAAGGCGGTGGAGCTCGTAAAGGCGTTCAAGAAATCGGGCAAAGCTTAAGCCTTCATCAAACTTCTATATTTTTGTATGAAGCCGTGGCTTCTGAACATACTCGCATGCCCGATGTGTAAGCATCACCCACTCACGGCCTACATCTTCTCCTGGGAGACCCCCAGCGAGGAGATAGCGAACATACTCAGCGAGGCCGGTAAGCCCAAGGAGGAGTACAGGAGAGGCTACAGACACACGGTTAGGCAGTTGGTGGACGGGACGCTCAGCATGGACGCCATGAAGTCCATAAACGACCTCAGCGGCGAAGAGTCGGCTTTGAAGATGCTCGAAAAGGCGTTGGAGAGCTTGGAGAGGCTGTTCTCAGCCAAGTCGAAGATGTCGGGCGAGCGCATCCTGAAGGAGCTGGCCTCCGATGTGGACGTGGCCTACAGGTACATGAACCTCCTGGAGGTGGACTGCGGGATACTTTTCTGCACAAACTGTATGAGGTGGTACCCGATAGGCAGCTCCGTCCCGACGGTTCCGGAGATGCTGCCGGACGAGCTTAGGGACAAGAAGAAGGACTTGGAGTTCCTTTCAAAGTGGAGGGATAAGGTTCCGGAAGTCGTCCTCACAGAGGGGAGGCCCCACACACTCCCGAGGGGTTAGCCTCCCCCGAGGATTGACCTGAGACCCCCTCTTTCCCTGAGAACCTTGTAGCACTCCTCCGGACTCAGAGGCTTAAACTCCAAGCCAAGCGCCTCCAACAGGGACTGAGCCCCCTTAGCTATGGACGGCGCGGCCAGTATTCCACGAACCTCCCTCCTGGAGGTGGACTTGAGCTGTCTCACGTACCTGGAGAGCTGGAGCACCGCATCCCTGCCCGCGGTCTTCCTCTTCAATTCGACGACGGTGAGCCTCCCACGGCTGTCGAGTCCGTAGACATCTATGAACCCCGATTCGACGCGTTTTTCATCCTTTATCGGCCTGAACCCCTCCTCTATCAGCCTCGGCTCCAGCAGAACCGCCTCCCTCATCTCCTCCTCGCTGGCGTGCATGCAGAACTCCCCCCGGTCTACGAGGGGCATGGACGCCACCAGGCTGATGCTGCTGAACGTTATCCTGAGCACCTCCCTGACACCCCTCCTGAAAGACTCTATCCTAAGCTCCCCGTCCACGATTCGGCTCTCAGTTATGGAGCGGGGAGGCTGCCAGTTCACGGGTGAGTGGCCTGTCGGCCTGTGGACGAGGACGGAGCCGTCGGGCTTGAGCACGACTATACGTTCCCCCTCGCCGAGGATAGACCTGGCTCGGCCTTCGTATTCGACCCTGCATCCGCCGACTATCAGCAGGACGTTCCCGGATACGACTGCCTCCCTGACTGCCTTGAGCGTCTCCTCGACCCCTGGCTGGAGCAGTATGCGTGTCCTGCCGACCATCCGAATCCTATTCTGGGTTTTCGATAATATTTAGGCTCCGACCAGCCCAACCCTGCCCAGGTAGTTCATCAGGATCGGCATGACGTCCCTGCCCCTTATTCGCCCCATGCCCCCCACGGCGCAGCTCCTCTCGGAGAAACGCTTCACGTCATCCCGCCTGACGCATGAGCCAGCCACGGCTATCGGCACGGGATCCCCTGTGTGCTTTCTGACAGACACGGGTGTCGTGTGGTCGGCGGTGAGGGCGATGTGGACTTCCCTGAGATCCGTCTCGTCTAGGATTCTGGACACGAGCTGTCTGTCTATGCGCTCTATCATCCTGACCTTACCCTCCACGTTCCCGTCGTGGCTGAGGTTGTCTGTTCCCTTGACGTGGACGTACACCAGGTCGAACCTCTCCAAAGCCCTCAAAGCCGTCTCAGCCTTGCCCTTCAGGTTCGTGTCGGCAGAGCCGGTGGCTCCCTCGACGTGTATGGGCTCCATACCAGCCGACACACAAACTCCTCTGGCCAGGGCGTTCCCGGCTACGACCGCCGACTTGACGCCGTAGAGTTCCTCAAGGGAGCGTATTTCAGGAAGCTGTCCTGCCCCTCTGAAGATTACGGCGTCGGCTGTGGGGAGCCCCTGTCGTCTACGCCTCTCGTTCTCCGGGTGGTTTTTCAGAGCCTCCATGTACATCTCTGACAGCCCGTTCAGTATGTCCGCAGTCCTCCCAGCCTCCGGCGTCCCGTCGAGGGGCTTGACCTTCATCACAGGAACTCCCGTCCTGTGGGGGTCGGAGTCCGAGACCATCCTCGACAGGCCGTAGCCCCTCAGCAACAGGACTGCCCTGTGCTCCGTCGTGTGCTTGAACACGGCCTCCACGTCCGGTCCGATCCTCTTAGAAACCTCCATGAGGGCCTCCTCGAAAGGCCGGCAGTCCAGCCTCCCAGCCCTCCTGTCGACTATGACCCCGTTCCTCACGGTCGCGAAGTTGCACCTGACGGCCACGTCGCCCGGCCTGACCTCAAGCCCGGCTCCGAGGGCCTCGAAGACCCCTCGGCCTCTGTACACCTTGAGGGCGTCGTACCCGAGTATGGCCAGGTTCGCCACGTCGCTTCCTGGAGGTATGCCGGGTGATATGGGGTCCATTATTCCGCATACGCCTATGTCTGCCAGGTAGTCCATCGCCGGCGTGTCAGCTGCTTCGAGCGGCGTGGAGTATCCGAGTTCTCTGACGGGTCTGTCCGCCATCCCGTCGCACACGATTATTACGGCCTTCAGGGGCATCCTTCCTAACATAACCTAAAGGGGATATAGGTTTTCCGAGAAAAATAATGATTAATTTCGATGATGATGTATGAGCAAGAAGTATATGAAGCGGTCGATCGTCTGCGTAAGGGTCTAAAGGGGGAGTTTATCCCCATTCTGGAGTCAGACGTGGTGGCGTACCTCTACCACCTTCTGGTCTCTGAGGGTGTGCCTGCCAGCAAAATCCACGTGAACTCCAGAGTTGTGGGTCTCAGGAATAAGAAGATTGACATCGTGATCGGAGATATATGTGAAGACGGAAGGAGGGCAATACAGCCATTCATGATGATGGAGGTCAAGGCATTCTTCAGAGATTTCGAACCACAACAGTGCTGGAGGCGTTTCACGAACCTGATAGGGAAAGGCAAATCTAAAAGCGACTTAGAGAAATTGAGGGCAGTCAGTTGCTACCTCAAATTTATGCTGATCGTCGATGAGCGGGATTACCTCGAGGGGAGGTATAGAGACGAGGTCAGAAGGGATGTGCTCAGGAAAAGGAGGGATAGCTTAGCCCCTGACGTAAAGCTACTGATAATCACACGGGGGCATGAAATCAAGGAGCTATGAGGGTTCTACCGCTCCGTTTAAATCTTGAGTTATCCGAATAAATGTAAGGCTGTCCATGGAGAAGGATAGGTTCAGCGAGTGGTTCGACGAAGTCCTCTTCAAGGCGAGGATACTCGACACACGGTACCCGGTTAAGGGCTTCTCCGTCTACAGGGACTGGGGTGTCAGGATACTCAGGTACCTGGCCAGGATGGTGGAGGAGGAACTCGAGAGGGATGGACACATACCCGTCCTCTTTCCCGTGGTCATACCCGAAGACCTCTTCAGGAAGGAGTCCGAGCACTTGAAGGGCTTTGAGGGCGAGGTGTTCTGGATTACGAGGGGAGGCAAAACGGAGCTCCCCAGAAAGCTCATCCTCAGACCCACCTCAGAGACGGCGATGTACCCCATATTCGCATACTGGATCAGGTCCCACGCGGACCTTCCGCTGAAGGTCCACCAGACGGTGACGATATACAGGTACGAGACGAAGGCCACGAGGCCTCTTTACAGGATGAGGGAGTTCGTATGGAACGAAGCGCACACAGCCCACAGGACGTGGGAGGAAGCCGAGGAGCAGGTGAGGAAGGCCGTTGAGATGTACAAGCGCATACTCGACCGTGTCGGAGTCAGCTACCTGCTCGTCAAGAGACCGGAGTTCGACAAGTTCGCAGGCGCCGTCTACTCGCTGGCCTTCGACGCCTGGAACCCCGACGGGAAGGTGAACCAGGTCGGAACCGTACACAACTTGGGGGAGAACTTCTCGAGGGTCTTCGAGATAACGTACGAGGACGTCGGAGGCGTCCACAGGTACGTCGTCCAGACATGCTACGGAATAGGCCTAAGCAGGCTGATGGCCGCCATAATAGCCCAACACGGAGACGACCACGGCCTCGTCCTCCCCCCGGAGGTCGCTCCCGTACAGGTCGTCGTAGTCCCCATACCCTACAAGGGCCTCGAGGAGCCCGTGAAGGAACACTCGAGGAGGGTCTACGAGACTCTCAGGGACGCTGGGATAAGGGTCTACATAGACGAGGAGGAGAAGACGAGGCCTGGGGAGAAGTTCTACCGCTGGGAGGCGATGGGCGTCCCGGTCAGGGCTGAGGTCGGCCCGAAGGACGTCGAGTCCGACGCTGTGACGCTCGTCAGGAGGGACACTTTCGAGAGGGTTCAGGTTCCGTTGGGCGACGTCGTCGATAGGGTCAGGACTCTGTTCTCGGAGCTTATGGAGAACATAAGGAAGCGGAGCTGGGAGGAGCTTAGGAGGAGGACTGTGAACGCTGAGAGCGTCGAAGACGTGGCGAGGGGTTTGAAGGAGGCCAAGATATGCCGTGTGTGTTGGTGCGGCAGGCTCGAATGCGTCGAGAGGATTAAAGAGAAGACGGGTGGGGAGGTTAGGGGGATGCTCTACGAGGTTGAGGAGCGGGCTTGGAGGCCGTGCGTAGTGTGCGGCTCCGAGGCCAAGCAGGTTGTGTACATAGCCAGGGCATACTAACGAAACCGATATATCGGACAACTTCGGTTAATACTCGTCTCAACATGCTCATCGTAGGCTCCAGCCTCGAGGTGGGGGTGAAGGTGGTGTTGGAGGATGGCCCTGAGAAACGTCTGGAAGGGTGGAGGGATGTTCAGGGAGGCTCTCCTATCCCTCCAGTTCGACCTATTCGGGGGTCTCCTAGCGGGGTCGCTCATATACTCGGTCGTCTCAACCATCGTACGGTCTCCATGGCTGATGATGGTGTACCCCGTCGTCCTCACCTCGAGGGGAGCCATAAACGGGATAGTCAGCGGCAGGCTTAGCACAGGCCTACACCTCGGTCTGATAAGGCCGTCTTTCAGGAAGAACACAGACGCATACATGGTCCTCGCATCCTCGACCCTCCTCGCGTCCGTATCGTCGGGCGCGGCCATAGGCGTCCTGGTCGGAGCCCTGTGTGCGGCCTACTACCCAGACGTGGCGTTCCACACGGTCCTGCTGACCTGCGTAACCATCCAAGGCCTATCCTTCCTCGTCACGTTCCCCCTGACGTCGGCGATATGCTTCCTCGGGTACAAGGTGGGTGGAAACCCAGACGTGTTCCTGTACCCCATATCGTCCACCCTGGCAGACATATCATCCTCGGCCATATACGCCCTGACGGCGGTGGCCCTGAGCCTCCAGACCGGAACACTGCTCATCGCCTCGACGGCCGTGTTGCTCACCGCCCTCTCCACGGCCTCCGCAGCCGTCATGGTCAGAAACTGGGAGTACAGGAAGACCCTGGCCGAAGTCATACCGACGGTCATGGCCGTCTCGCTCGTGGGGCTCCTATCCGGGCTGGCCTTGACGTCGATGAGGAGGAGCGTAGAGAGGCATCCATCCATAGTCTTCGTTTACCCAGCCCTGATAGACACCCTCGGAGACGCCGGCTCGATAGTAGGGTCCACGATAACGACGAAGCTCGCCCTCGGGACGACAGAGCCCTCGCTGGCCGAGGTGATGCGGGAGAGGGGTGTGATGGCCGACGTGGGCTCGGCCTCGACCGCCATGTACGCCATATACGGCGTCATATCCGCGGCCATGGGAGGTAGGCTGAGGGGACTGATCGTCGTACTCCTGTGCCAGGCTGTGGCCTTCCCCGTAGTCGTCCTGTTCTCCTCGGCCACGGCCATAGCCACCCACCTGAAGGGCTTGAACCCAGACAACTTCGTCATACCACTCGAGACCTCCATCACAGACCTGACCGTAACCGTCCTCCTGTCCGTGTTCTGCAACCTCCTCCTGACGGTGTGAACAAGGCTTATCACGGGAGCCTGTGGAATGATATGGGGTGAAGAGGGTTTGGTGAGGGTTTTAGTCGTCTACTACTCCAGGACCGGGAACACGAAACGGATGGCGGAGGAAGTGGCTGAGGGCGCCCGGGAAGCCGGCGCGGAGGTCAGGTTGAAAGATGTTAGGAACACCTCGCTGACGGACTTGGAGTGGGCCGACGGCATAGTCATCGGAAGCCCGACGTACTTCGGACTGCCAGCCGCCGAGATAAAGAAGCTGATAGACGACTCGATAAGGATAAGGGGTAAGCTGGAGAACAAGGTCGGAGCCGCGTTCTCCTCCTCTCACCACAGGGCTGGAGGTAGGGAGACGACGATGCTCGCCATACTCCAGGCGATGCTCATACACGGTATGGTTGTCTGCGGAGACCCCTTAAGGACGGGTGGACACTACGGAGCCGCCGCCGACCTATCCCCAGACGAGAAGGCGCTGAGAGAGTGTAAGGAGCTCGGGAAGAGGGTTGCCAGGCTCGCCGAGAGGCTCAGGGGCGTGAGGGCTTAGACCAGGTTTCAGACGGTCTGTACGGGGCGTCGAGGAAACGGACTATCTCCATCGCCTTCCTCCTCCCGACGCCTTCAACCCCAGTCAACTCGACCTCCGTGGCTGTGAACACCCTCCTGACCGACCCAAACTTCTTTAAGAGCCTGTCAGCCAGCTTAGGCCCTACCCCCGGAAGGCCCTGGACGGCGAACCTCTGCATCTGGTCGAGTGTGTAGGCTTTGGGCTTGTACCTCGCCTCCACGGCCTCAGCCTTCTCCTGGAGCTTCTTCGCCAAGCTGTATATGAATGCGGCCGTCTGCTCCCTGTCCGCCGTGAACACAACGGGTACCTGCGTCTCCGCGATGAGCTTCGCGAGGGCGCCCCAGAATACCATGGGGTTGTAGAGCTCGTAGACCCTCTCGGGGGAGCCCTCGACGACGAGGCAACATCCAGTGTATGCCTCCCTCAGCCTCTCGACCTGCTCGAAAAGCCTCTTCTGGTATACGGACTCGATGAAGTCCCTGAACGCCTTACGCTCCACGGCATACCCCTCGCCGACGACGTAGTCTCCGGGCGTTATCATCTCCTCCACAACCTCCGCACCCATCATCCTGAGGTACTGAACAACCCTCCTGTCCTCCCTCACGTCCGCAACTATCCTGGGTCTGAACTCCAGCAAAACCAGACCTCCCCAACCAGGGTATCCCAAGCACAGCCTAAATCTGTTCTGAAAAAGGGGTGGGGTTGGGAGGCGTTAGGCTGAGACTATCAGCTGCCAATCCGTCCCAGACCGGCAGGAGGCGCAGGGCGGGAGGACGTTCCCCTTGGCTATAGGGATGACCTGGCCGAGGCATTTGGTGCATATGAAAAGACCAGACTCAGGGCTCCTCGTCCCAGTCCTGTACTTCATCCCAGCCTTTCCGGCGATGGCCACGAGAACCCATTCCGTCGAGCCGCACTTGGCGCAGGGTGGGAACTTCTCTCCAGCTGACAGGGGTATGATTTCACCGCATTTGGGGCAAAGGTACAGACCGGACTCTCGGTTCGTCTCCCCCGTGGGGAACCTGTCGAACAGTGGCATGCAGCCCGCCTGTCTACAGTTTCTCCGGGAACGTACTAATAGTTTTTGGCTCAATGATTTAAACCGCCGCTGACAACCTAAGATTTTGGGGATGAAGGGAAGGCATGACATCATCAAGGTCGGCGACCACGTGCTACTCTACCTAGACCACAGGAGGACTTTCCTCGTCAAAGCCGAGCCCGGTAGGGTTTTGCACACCCACAAGGGTGTGGTGGACGTCGGCGGCCTCGTGGGTAGGAGGTTCGGAGAGGCTGTGGAGAGCAGCCTCGGAGTGCGGTTCTACGCCCTCAAGCCTCTGATGAGGGACTACGTGATGAAGATGAGACGTAGGACGCAGATAATATACCCGAAGGACGTGGGACTCATCGCAGTCCTGACGGGCGTGGGGCCTGGGTGGAGGGTCGTCGAAGCCGGAACGGGCAGTGGGGCGCTGACGGCCTTCCTTGCCTACCTGGTCAGGCCGGATGGGAGGGTCTACAGCTACGAGGTTAGGGAAGACCTCCTGGAGGTGGCTGAGAGGAACCTGGAGATGGCAGGGGTTCTCGACTACGTGGAGCTCAAGCTCGGGGACGTGACGGAGGGGATAGACGAGAAGGATGTGGACGCCGTGATCCTGGACATGGCGACTCCCTGGCTTGTGGTGGAACACGCGTACGAGAGCCTCAGGGACAGCGGCTCTTTCCTGTCCTTCAGCCCGACGATAGACCAGGTAAAGAAGACCGTCAAGGCTCTCAGGAGAACCGGCTTCACCGACATCCAGACCTACGAGTGCCTCCTCAGACGCATCATAGTCGAGGAGGGCAGGACGAGACCCGAGACTCTCATGATCGGGCACACAGGCTACATAACGTCGGCCAGGAAGGCCGTCCACGCTGGAGGCTAAGCCTTCTCGAAGACGAACTCGCAGACCCCGTCTGGCCCTGAGACCCGCTTGGCCTTGGCGCCGAAGACCTCAGCCAGCCCTGAGGCGAACCTCCCGCAGCCCTCCTCGCACCACTCCCTCAGCCTCTTGT
>Ga0190363_1001498_pt1 | contig 13737 bp, 17 predicted proteins | sample 48721867_MG_FD_161272 | JGI IMG/M metagenome (GOLD analysis project Ga0190363, IMG submission 161272) | Hydrothermal vent microbial mat bacterial communities from Southern Trench, Guaymas Basin, Mexico - 4872-18-6-7_MG | ecosystem: Environmental > Aquatic > Marine > Hydrothermal vents >...
TTAGGCCAGCAGCTGCTGCATCACCTGAAGTTTCAATCACAACCCCCACCGCAATCTCTAGTAGGTTTATAACTTAATATTTGAGGTAGCTATACACAAAGAACTCTTACTTAATTTTTACGCTCTATAAACTGAATTTATACCACTCGACTATTCTGGGGAAGCTACCTGTCTTGTTTCTCTTAATTTTATTTTTACTAGGTGAGTTAAGTAACCTGCTATTTGATTACGTAACTTCTTGGATCTAACGTAAACACATTTTTTAACTAATTCCTTATTTACCTCGAAATCTGCTGATACTTCATTAGGATAGAGCTCTAGCAATCTTCTAGCAATTCTTTTAACTACTGATGTCCTTACCTTTCCCATCTTACTTCTTCACCTATTACAAATGTTAAGGTGTTAGGTGTTTTAAGTATATATGAAAATTTTCAGGTATGACTCTTAAAGACTAAGTAATTAGTCCTGACATAGGGCTAGCTGTCGTGCTTGAAGTAAAAGCTTATATAGAGGTCCTTCAAAATAGACTCAAGGGAGTGGATTATGAGTCAGGGCCAGCGTGGTGTAATTCCAACTGCAGGTATTCCTGTATTAATACTTAAGGAAGGGACTCAGAGAACTACTGGTGCGGATGCTCTAAGAACTAACATGATGGCGGCCGTAACTATTGCTGAAATGCTAAAAACAACGTACGGTCCTAGAGGAATGGACAAAATGTTAGTTGACACACTAGGAGATGTAACCATAACGAACGATGGTGCTACAATACTTGACAAAATGGACGTGCAACATCCAGCAGCAAAAATGTTGGTTCAAATTGCCAAAGGCCAAGATGAAGAGGTAGGAGATGGAACAAAAACTTCAGTAATCTTTGCTGGTGAGCTACTAAAAGCAGCCGAAGAACTTCTTGCTAAAGATGTACATCCAACAATAATAATTAATGGATACAAGAAGGCACTTGAAGAAGCGACGAGGTACGCTGAAAGAATCGCAAAGAGTATTAATTTAAGTGATGAGGAAACACTCAAGAAAATAGCTTCAACAGCACTAACGAGTAAAGCAGTTCACGGCGTAAGAGACCACTTTGCTGAAATAGCTGTTAAGGCTGTTAAGCAAATTGTTGAGGACAGAGGCGGAAAGAAGTACGTAGATATAGACAACATTCAAATCATAAAGAAACACGGTGGTTCTCTGGCAGATACAAAGCTTGTATATGGAATTGTGCTTGATAAGGAGGTTGTCCATCCAGGAATGCCCAAGAGAATTTCAGATGCTAAGATAGCATTAATTGATGCTCCATTAGAGATAGAAAAAACAGAAATTGATGCAGAAATCAGAATCACTGATCCGACAATGATGAAGAAGTTCATCGAAGAAAAGGAGAACATTCTAAAGGAGAAGGTTGAGAAGATTGCTTCTGTTGGTGCTAATGTTGTGATTTGTCAGAAGGGTATTGATGATGTTGCTCAGCACTACCTAGCAAAGAAAGGAATACTAGCAGTAAGAAGAGTAAAAAGATCAGACATGGAGAAACTAGAGCGATCAACGAAGGGCAGAATCATAACAAATATTGATGACTTGACAGCAAATGACCTAGGCTACGCTGAGCTGGTTGAAGAAAGGAGGGTTGGAGAAGACAAAATGGTATTCATTGAAGGGACTAAAGACCCGAAGGCAGTTAGCATAGTAATTAGAGGCGGATTAGAGAGAATAGTTGATGAGGCTGAGAGATCCTTTAGAGATGCGCTATGTGTTGTCGCCGACATAGTTAAGATACCTAAGATAGTTTATGGTGGAGGCGCGTTCGAAATAGAAGTAGCTAAGCACATAAGAGAATATGCAACCCATGTAGGAGGTAAGGAGCAACTAGCTATAGAAGCGTTCGCGAAAGCATTAGAAGGCATAGTTGCTGCTTTAGTAGAAAATGCGGGTCATGACCCGATAGAAATGTTGTCAGGGCTGAGAAAGGCACATACAGGACTAGATGGCTATAGATACGGCATAAATGTATTTACAGGCAAAGTAGAAGATATGGAGAAACTCGGCGTCATAGAACCACTTGCTGTCAAAGTAAATGCACTAAAGGCTGGTACTGAAGCGGCTACTTTAATACTAAGAATTGATGACATCATTGCTGCTTCAAGAGCTAAGGAAGAGGAGAAAAAGAAAGAGGAGAAGAAAGAAGAAGAATAAAATAGAGTAATTCAAATTTTCCATTCAAATAGCTAATCTCTGAGAGCTCAAAGACACTTATAGTACGAGTTAACCTAAAATTCTTTTTGAAATAAGTTGCTACTATATTGGTGTTTCCGTGGGACCCCAAGGTAGTATAGTAGTTATAAGTGGAACCCCAGGGGTAGGTAAAACTGCTGTAGCTAGGGAACTTTCACGTAAACTTAATGCAATTTATTTAAATTTAAGTAGTGTAGTTATTGAGAAAAAGCTATACAGTGAATATGATAAAGAACGTGAAACTTACATCATAGATGAAGAAAAACTAAAGAACTACATTAGAACTTTGGCTTGGCATACACAGCAACTCATAATCATAGACAGCCACTATGGAGAAATAATAGATGATGACTTACTAATTAAAATTTTTATTTTAAGGCTAGACCCTAGGGAGTTGCTTAAGCGGCTGGTGAGTAGGTCATGGACCTTGACTAAAATTAAGGAAAACATAGAATCGGAACTTCTAGGTATCTGTACAGCTAATGCTCTCTCAGAGCACCCTGCAAATAAAGTATGTGAAATAGATGTAACAAATAAGTCCGTGAATGAAGTAGTAGAAGAAGTACTTGATGTACTTTATAGTAGGGGAAAGTGTAAGGCCGGTATTAATTGGCTAGTAGATGACTCAGTAATAAATGAGCTACTCGATTTCTTAATCACTGTGCAGTAACTGGATTTAAGTTTTTACAATGAAGTATTTACTCAGAACCATTTTAAGTAATGCTTGGCATGTACTACTTGATATACCTGATTTTAACTAGTGCAGGTACCATAATTGAAGGTGAATCAACTATTGCTACTCCGGTTCCTAGTCTTGGAATAATATCAGTTAATTCTTTAGATAAGCCTACGGACTTAGATATTAGTTCTATGTCGTCTTTTGACTTAAGAGAATGCACTATTCTTACGTTACAGTTCATAATAACGGAATGACCCATTACCGAAGGAGACTGAGTAATTAATATGATGCCAACCCCTAGTTTTCTAACCTCAGATAACATTCTAGATATTAGAGACTTACCTATTGCAATGACGTTATGGGCCTCCTCAAGAACTATAAAGACTTCATTATGAATTTTTTTGTAGCTTTTAATTATTTCAACAGCCTTGAGCAGAGCGATAACAGCCAATCTCTTTAAGATGATGTTTCTTATCTTTGAAATGTCAACAATTAAAGGTCGCTGAACTTTCAGTAGCTGAAACAGCTTATAATTACCTATGCTAAATATTTTTTCTCTACTTAATAACATAGAAATTCTTCTTAATAGTGCATGCTTTGATTCAATAATCCATTTAGCCTCAACAGGGTAAGCTTCTACATACTCTATTAATTCGGAAAGAGTACTCGGTTTATATGCATCAACCACGCGCTGAAGAATGTATGCTTGGGCTGAACTTAATTCTAATACTTCCTCAAAAATTGTTACTATGTCATCAACATCACTAGGTATGGGAATAGGAACAGAGCTATTAGGCTCTATTATTTCTACATTACTTAGTAAGCTACTATACTCTCCGTACCAGTCCATAATTATAACTGCACCATACTTGCTGAGCTGAGTTGCGATAGCAGATGCTGTAGTAGTTTTTCCCGAGCCCGTAGTACCTACTATTATACAGTGTCTAAGAAAGTCATTAGCTGAAGCATAAATGTACCTTGGAACGCCATTGATATTTTCACCCATCATTATACTTCTATTAGTATCAGCGTACTTACTAGGAAAAATTGTAATATACCGCTGTGTAAAGCCTTTAGAGGTATGTAATCTATTAACTAGAAAGGGTGTTTGCTATCGCAATCAACACGAGCAAAATTTACATCAGGAGGTAGGAGTGACTGCAGAATAGTCTCAAGTACTTTAACATAATCATATGTGGGCTCTGTATTAGATGGTAGTGTGATTCTAATTAACGACCTGTGTCCACGCGATGTAAATATTGTTTCTATTTTTAATATTGCCTTAGGGTGTATGCTAGTTACGCTTCGTACTAATCTTATTGTATCAATACTTATGCTGGATCCTCCACGAGCCTTAATTTCAAAGCAAAATTCACTACTTTCCTTCTTTTTACGTCCAAACATATCTACCCCAATGACAACTAGCCTTTTAAAGTGTGTTTGAAAGCTGTAGTAGGGCATAGAAGTGAAAGTAAAAAGTGGGTTAATAGAAGCTGAAGGAATAGTAAGGAAAATTGAGAAGTCACTCATACCTAAAGTATATATATTAAGTATTGATTGCGATGAGATCTCCATCAAATTAGACTTAGTTAAAGATCTTCTAATATTTGATGAAGGAGATAGAGTAGATGTGCTGATTTCACATGAGAAACCCAAGTTCAAGGAAGGGCAAGACTTAGTTATTTGGGGATATGTTCTATCCAAAAAGAAGACACTAAGTAGTGAAAAACCCAATAAGCTACTAATCTCTCTCTGGGGCTACCTTTTAGTCATAGAAACCTTAAGAAGTGATATAATAGATGCGTTCGATTACTTAGATAAGGTCTATTTCAAATTAAGTAAAAAAACATAAAATACAGAGATCCTTAAGACTAATTAAAACTTATATTAAATCACACTCTATAACCACTAGGTAAGTAGTATGAGCATTCAGAACGCAGTAAAGAACTTAATAACAGAGCTTGTAGGGTTGATTGATTCCAAGGTTATAGTAAAACTCGTTGATGGCACCTACTATGAAGGTAGACTGCGTGGTATAGATGTAGGTGATAGACTAACTCTGCACTTAATACTTGAAGACGCTAAATCATCTGATGGGAACACCTACCATAAGGTATTCATTAGCGGATTAAGAGTTTCTGAAATAATATCTGTGGAAAAGCCTCTCTTTGACCCAGAAGAATTTGCTGCATTAGTTCAGCAAAAACTCAATCTTCCACCAGGCACTATTAAGGTATTTAAGGAAGCGAAAATGGTAATAGTATACGATAGATACAAGGTAACAGAAAATGGTGTCGAAGGAGCTGGTGGCTTAGCAAGCAAATTATACAGTATTTGGCAAGAGTATATGGAAGAGAAAAAGAAGAAGTTAGGCTGAATTATATTGAACTTCGAGATAAAGGACAAAGACTTAGCTGGTAGAATAGGGAAACTAAGCACAAGATCAGGTGTAATCGAAACACCTGCTTTCTTCCCTGTTATAAACCCCTTTAAACAAAAAACAGAGGTACCTGTTAGTAAAATAAGAGAAGTGGGTTTTAATCAAATAATAACTAATGCATACATCATAAAGCAAAAATACGGCAATGATGCTGCAATTGATGTTCACCATGTAACAGGTTTTGATGGAGTAGTAATGACTGACTCAGGCGCATATCAGCTACTAGTATATGGAAAGAAGAAAGTTGCGATAGACCCAATTGAAATAGTTAAATTTCAAATAAAAATAGGCTCCGATATTGCTGTTATTGCAGATATACCAACAAGAGATAATGCTCCTTACGAAGAGGCAGTATGGAGTGTTGACGAGACATTGAAACGCGCACGCCAGGTTCTACCACTAATTAAGGATAGCGATATTGTTTGGGTTTTACCCATACAAGGAGGGATCTTTATTGATTTAGTTAAGAAGTCTGCACTAGAGGCAATTAAGATTCCCTACTATTCAATGTACGCCATAGGTAGTCCAGTAACAGTACTTGAAAAATACGAATTCTGGAAGGTAGTAGATATGGTTGCTACAGCTAAGACCATTCTGCCACCGGATAAACCTGTTCACTTATTTGGTGGCGGTCACCCAATAATGATTCCTCTCTTCGTTGCATTAGGTATAGATACTTTCGATTCCGCCTCATATATACTTTATGCTAGGGAAAACAGATACATGACTGAGCATGGAACATATAGACTTGAAGACCTAGACTACTTCCCCTGTGAATGCGAGATCTGCAGCAAATACACACCGGAGGAGTTACTAAGGATGAATAGGAATGAGAGAACAACACTTATAGCTATTCATAACTTACACATGATAAATCGGGAAATAAAGCGAGTTAAAGTAGCTATACGTGAGGGGAGGCTATGGGAGCTAATTGAGGAACGCGCTAGAACCCACCCATCTATAAGGGAAGCACTTAATTATATAATCAAGTATATGGACTGGATTGAGAAATTAGATCCTAGGGTTAAAGGTGATGTTCACGGATTATTCCTTTATGACACATCATCGTACTATAGACCAGAATTATACAGACATAGAAAAAGCCTACTAAATAAATGCAAAAGTATTAAGCATAAAGTAGTTGCATTAGTTCCATGCACACCATTAGAAAAACCGTTTAGATACTCAATAACTTTCTCTAGAGCTCGTAATTATATAATTAGGAAGATGAACATAAATATTAATGATGTGTATTTTATGGCTTATCTGCCCTTCTTTGATATAGTTCCAATAGATATTGACCAGACATACCCTTACTCGCAGTTTGAGGCACCAATAACTGTCTCAAATGAGCTTCTCGAAATAATGTTTCATAATATCAGCACTTTGCTACGCAAAGTACCGAGTTCCATTAAAAAAATACTTATCTTTACTTGTAAGGACGTACCATGGGGGCGAAAGAAGCTACTAAAAGAAAAAATAATTGATGCCCATATAAACCAATATCTAGAGTTTATTGAGATTTGTGAGGATCAATAACATAATAACTCAGGCCTTACATGTATGGCCTAGGACCTCTCTCCTCCTTAGCAGCTTTCATTGCTTCTTTAAGAGCTGCCTCAGCCTCCTCAACGATCTTTGAATATTGTAGCAAGTCACCAATATCTATGTTAAGACCTAGAACTTCATTAACTTTCTCGATAAATACTGCAGCTGCTCTCGGGTTATACCTACTTGGCTCTGTGTAAGGTAATATCACGAGTGTGGGAATTTTCCTAAGTTTTAATGCTATAAAGAATAAAGCCAGAGGTCCAACTATATACAGCCCTTTGTCTATCTGAGGTTCACTAAATTTCCACCTACATCCTTCAGTAGCTATCCACCTAAACTCCTCATTACCTACTTTGTACTTAATGTTTAGACCCCCTGCTAATATCGCTTTGCTACCACCTATCTCCTTAAACCAATTGACGAAGTCTAAAGCATAAGCTAACCTTTCAGGCGGCTGTGGTAGCGCATTATTGACTAATATCAGCAGTCTCCTGTCTTTAACCATAAATATTTCATAAGGTGTCATTAGGCCGTAGTCCTCGAGAGCTGTGAAATCCGGCATATATTTTGTGAGGACATCACCAATTTTCAAGGCGTTTAATTTACTTACTAAGTACCTAGTCGCGATAGTGCCTACATACCCAAAACCTGGAAATCCCGTTATTAACACCCAATCCTTAGACTCTCTAAGGAACTCCTGGTATTCATCGTATATGTGTACTTTAACTCTCACCACACTTCTCACCACACTCTCTAAGTTTTACAGCAGGACCTTTTATAAAGTGAAGTATCTCTATAGGAGAAAGAACTAATTTCCCGATGCATAGGAGGTTATCCTCCTCATCAATAACTAGAACCTCATCTCCTGCTCTAAGGTCCTCATCAATACTAAGGATGTGACGTGCAAAGAGAGTGCTACTTCTAATAATATCAGGCGCTATCTCATTAACGACAACGACCCTCAGCTTAGGCGGCTTAACTATTCTATGAATTATTTTCGCTGCAATTAATGTAAGATTAAATGTGTATGAAGATGCTCTTACAGACGCTAATCTGCGGTTATACCTATCATATACTTCTCTAATCCTCCCAGTATTTCTAGATATCTTGAGTTTTACTTCATTCTCAAATAATACGTTACCTACATCAACACCTAATTGATGATTAATTATTGCTCTTAGATACCTTAATTCCTCAGAAGTCGCCTTCCTCACTATACTCACACTTAAACCACCTGTTTATCTATTGCTCTCTCTTTCGAGCTGCTGAGCACGTAAGGCCTATACCTACCTCCTAGAAGTTTCTTAATTGCCTTAATGAAGTCCTCCATTACCACATACCTCCTCCCTGACCTAATAGCATTATAACCTGCCTCAGTGCATATCGCCTTAATATCTGCGCCAGTAGCACCTTCAGTTAACTTGGCTAATTCCATAAGCTCTACATCTTTTGCTAACTTCATTCTCCTTGTATGTATCTTAAATATATCATACCTGCCCTTAAGATTTGGCAAAGGCACTTCTATGACTCTATCAAAGCGGCCCGGCCTCAATAGTGCTGGGTCAAGTATATCTAACCTGTTAGTAGTTGCTATAACCTTAACATTATCTAAGGGGTCAAAACCATCTAATTCAGCAAGCAATTGCGTCAGCGTTCTATGTATCTCCCTCTCACCACTAGTTCCTATATCAAGTCTCCTAGCCGCTATTGCATCTATTTCATCTATTAGAACAATAGATGGTGCTTTCTTTCTTGCAAACTCAAAGAGCTCTCTCACTATTCTAGCACCTTCTCCAACAAACTTTTGAGCAAGCTCTGATGCTACAAGGCTTATGAATGTTGCCTGCGACTCTCCAGCTACAGCCTTAGCAAGTAAAGTCTTACCACAGCCTGGAGGTCCGTACAGGAGCACACCCTTCGGCGGCTCAATACCTAATTCCCTAAATATCTCAGGATGCTTTAACGGTAATTCAACAACCTCCCTAATTTCTCGTACTTGATCTTCAAGTCCTCCTATGTCACTATATCTTACATTAGGCCTTTCAATAACCTCCATGGCTTTAACATAAGGATCTTCTCTTACTGGCAGAACCTCAACGATTGTTGAGCCTCTCTGATTTAAGGCCACATGCGTTCCTGGCCGCAACCTACTCGCATCTATGCCACCAGCTATGTTAACTATTAAGTTAGGACCTGTTGAACTTTTTACTATTGCTCTCCCATCCTCCAGCACCTCTAATACCACACCTTCAATAAGCGGTGTAGATAGAAGCTTCTCAATTTCCTGCTTATAGTAATTGACTTCCCTTCTAAGATAAGTTATTTCGGCTTCTAACTCCTGTATTCTCATCTCTAGGTATCTAACATAGTCAGTAACACCCTTTCTTCGCTCATTGTTTAGATCTATCTCTGCCAAAATACTCCACCACTATTTTAGTATTCTGCTAGAAAACCTAAATATGCTGAGTCCCATATTATCTTAAGGTATATCCATGCCCTCCAACATAGTATACTGTGAAATGTGTGGCAGGCCTATAGAGAAGAGAATAAGTAAGATAGTCTTCATAGAAGGTGCTAAGCTTGTATTATGTCCTGCATGCTACGCTAAAATGGGTAAAAGGAGTATTAGTGCCGAAATTAAAGAATATGCACCTACTCTTAAGAGGAGGCTTACACCTCAGAGTACAGCATTTACTAGAAGGTCCGGTCCTAGACGGTCCAGGGATGTTGAGTTAGATAACTATGAAGTTGTGCCCGACTTTGCTGAGAGAGTGCGCACTGCACGTGAAAGACTTGGGTGGTCTCAAAGAACGCTGGCTGAATCCGTAAGAGAGAGTGAAAACGTGATTAAAAGGATAGAGTCGGGGAGGCTGGTTCCCTCAATCGATCTAGCAAGGAAACTAGAGAAGGTACTGGGAATTCGGCTTCTCGAGCCAGTAGTTGAGTCTGAATCATTATTTACTACTCAAACACGACAGGGAATTAAAGAGCTGACATTGGGAGATATAGTACGTATTAGAAAGAAAGGTAGCGAGAGAGATGTATGAGAACATAGTGCTTATTGCCAGGAAGAACGACTTACGTGAGGCTTTAGCTCTCGTAGATTCTTTGAAACCAAGACATGTTAAGGTAGTAAGATTAAAGAATAAGTATAGACCAGATACAAGAACATACGTAGGTAAAGGTAGATTGAGCGAGCTGAAAAACATCGTAAATGAACTCCATAACAACGGATACAGGAACACAAAATTAATTATCTACGATGCATTGTACCCTCGACAAGTCATTAACTTAATGCGTGAACTTAAGGTGGATGTCATAGATAAAATTATGTTGATATTGGAGATATTCGCGCTTCACGCAGGATCCAAGGAAGCTAAGCTTCAGATAGAGATGGCTAGGATACTTCACCAACTACCTTTGATTAGGGAATGGGTAAGAAGAGCAAAATTAAGGGAGTTACCCGGCTTCTTGGGACCTGGAGCTTACGCTATAGATAAGTATTATCAGCACCTAAAGAGGAGATTATCTAGAATACGGAGAGAACTCTCCTCGCTTAGGACTAGGAGAGAACTAGAGAGGAATAAAAGGAGAGCTCTTGGCTTTCCGCACATAGCAATTACTGGTTACGCTAATGCAGGAAAAACTACACTCTTTAATAAGTTAACTAATGAGCATAAGCCTGCAGGACCTGAGATGTTTACTACTCTCTCCCCGAAAGCAAAGAGAACAAACATAAATGGTTTAACTGCCATTATTGTTGATACCGTTGGTTTTGTACGCAGTATACCAGCGGAAATAATTGAAGCATTCTATGCTACGCTAGAGGAAGTTAGTTCCTCAGATTTAGCCTTACTTGTTCTTGATTCTTCCGAAGACGTGGACATCGTCCTTACTAAGCTGAATTCTTCCTTGAGTACGTTAGCTAAGATAGGGTACATGGGGAAACCCTTGGTAGTAGCTCTCAATAAGATTGACTTACGTGATGATCAAGGGCATCAGGTTGAGGATGCGGTGAGGAGGACTCTCCCGGACATATACCCGTGGAGATGGAGCGTTGTCAGGATTTCGGCTCTTAAGGAAATAAACCTAGACACGCTAAAGGAGGTGATAGCTGATTTCATCAAGAAGGAAGAAATTAGTATACGTGTTAAGGATCGGGCATAGACCAGGAAGAGATAAGAGATTAACAACACATGTGGGTTTAGTTGCAAGGGCTTTCGGTGCTGATGGTTTTATATTAGGAGATATCTTAGATGAAGGAGTAATCGCCTCATTAAGGAGAGTATGTGAGGTGTGGGGCAAAAAAGACTTTCGAATAGCAGCTGGGGTACCATCTAAAAAATATGTTAAGGAGTGGAAGAAAAAAAGAGGTGTAGTTGTTCACTTAACTATGTACGGTCTTCATATAGACGACGTTATTGGTGAGATACGAAGTACTTCTAAAAATATTCTAGTCGTAGTAGGTGCTGAGAAAGTTCCTAGATACTTCTATGAGGCAGCTGACTATAATGTTGCAATAGGTCATCAGCCTCATTCCGAGGTTGCAGCCTTAGCAGTGTTTCTTGATAGGTTATTTGAGGGCAAAGAATTACATTTTATTTACTCTGATGCTAAGATACGTATTGAACCGTGCTCTCATGGAAAGAAGGTGGTAAGAAATGCGTAATGGTAGAAATATTGATGAGGTGCTGACATTTATAGAAAAATATGTCGGCACGATAGGTGCTAGAATATTTGAAGTTTTAGTTAAGAATAAGAAGGAAATGCTAGATACAGATATAGTTTCAGTAATAGGTCTTAGTGAACAGGACATAAGGAGAGCTCTTTATGAACTACATAACCTAGGTCTTGTAATGTATAAGAAAGTCAGAAGCCCGAGTGATAATAAGTACATTTATTACTGGTTTATAGACATAACACGATTAAATCACGTACTCTTGCAGAGAAAGAAAGCAGTATTAAAGAGATTAAAAGAGAGACTTGCTTTTGAGGAAAGTAATACGTTCTACATATGCCCGGTAGATAATGTGAGATTAACATTTGAGGAGGCGATGGAAAACGACTTTCGTTGTCCAAGGTGTGGTGAGATGCTTGTTTATGAAGACAATAACAGCATAAAAAGTGAACTTAAGGAACTCATTAAGCGTCTTGAAGAGGAAATACTGAATGAAGAGAAGACCCTCACTCATTGATCTTTTTTCAGGAGCTGGTGGTTTTTCAAGAGGTTTCAGTTCCTCCTACGAACACGTCCTGGCAATTGACAATGACAGAGCGGCTGCTAGATCATTTAAAGGTAATTTTGGGACCGCAATAGTTTTGTGTGAAGATATAAGAGATGTTAGCTGCGATGACATAAGGTACTTTATTAATAAGAGAAATATTGATGTAGTCATAGGCAGCCCCCCATGCGAACCATTTACTGGGGCTAACCCTAATAGAAAGCCTGAGCCTCTTGATAGACTTTATACTGATCCTACAGGAACGCTTGTTTTGGAATTCATTAGGGTAGTAGGGTGCTTAAGCCCTAAGGTTTTCGTAATGGAGAACGTGCCTGCAATTATGGAGGGGCCCCTGAAGAACGCGCTTAGAAAGGAGTTTAAGGCAGTAGGTTATGAACGAATATTCTTTAATGTACTGCGTGCTCATGAACATAGAACACCTTCGAGGCGGGTTAGGGTATTTATTTCTAATATACCCATTAAGCCAGCAAAAGCCTCAGAAAGGCTTTATGTGTGGGATGTACTAAAGGACCTGCCTGAGCCTTCTGAAGAGCCTGTCATACCCAATCATGAACCCCCTCCTAGACTAAGCCCAAGAAAACTAAAACGCGTTATCAGACTAAAGTGGGGGCAGCCATTAATTCAGTATGAAGGTGCTAGAGGTGTAAGACTACCTAATCTTATTAAGTTACATCCATACAGGCTTGCGCCTACAGTATTGGGATCATCTAGGTTTATCCACCCATTTGATAATAGGTTACTTACTGTTCGCGAGCAGGCCCGCCTAATGGGTTTTCCTGACAACCACGTATTTCTTGGCGGAAAGGAAGAGCAGTATAACCAAGTAGGTGAAGCTGTTCCACCACCATTAGCTAAAGCTATAGCCGATGAGGTACTTAAATTCCTGGTGAAGTAGTATGTCTGAAATAATATTTGTACTAAATAACGTAGCCTCACCACAGAGGCTAGTTGATAGCGTGAAAACAGCCTACAGCATAGAATCAAAAATTCATGTCAAAGCATTCATTATAACTAAGGTAAGTGGTATGGCTGCTCAGACAGGTCTTCCTGAGGCAAGCAAGTACGCATACAAGCTAGGAAGGCCCTTGATTATCTTACCGACATTAAAGGACGCTATTGAATTGCTCAGCCCCGCAAAAACTATTTTGATAACTAAGAGATCCAGTAACTCGAGGAGCCTTGAAGATCTAGAACCTACTACTGAGGGTGTGTTAATGATAGTTGTAAGCGGCAGTGATGGTGAATTCAGTAAGTCTGAATTAGCACTCGGAGAACATTACCATGTACCAGCATTCACATACTTAACTCCCTCAGCATCAATTGCCCTGTCATACTACATAGTAGAGAAAAAGATTAAAGAACCTAAAGGAGAACCTACATAAGTGCTTAAACAACTCATTAAAGCCTAAAAACTGAGTAAGTAAAAATAATCATAGCCGGGTCGTCTAGCGGCCAAGGATGCGGGGCTTTGGCCTCCTCACACGGAAGAGACCCCGTGACCGGGGTTCGAATCCCCGCCCGGCTACCACATTCTGCAACATACCCTGACATCAGAGTTAATTAAATAAGAAAAAAATGAACGTACACTATAG
>Ga0190363_1001500_pt1 | contig 13735 bp, 14 predicted proteins | sample 48721867_MG_FD_161272 | JGI IMG/M metagenome (GOLD analysis project Ga0190363, IMG submission 161272) | Hydrothermal vent microbial mat bacterial communities from Southern Trench, Guaymas Basin, Mexico - 4872-18-6-7_MG | ecosystem: Environmental > Aquatic > Marine > Hydrothermal vents >...
GCTTTATACCAATATGGCGTAAAATCTTGTGAATTCTGTAATAGGCCATGTTCTTCACTATTGGTATATGCCATCTTAACCTAAATACCTGATTCATAAATCTATTAGATGAAATCACCCATGGTGAGTATACACCGTGTTTCTCAGGCGGCAACCCCGTGATGAAACTTGTCCATATGATTATGCTTAGTATGGTTTCAAATTCTGTCGTCAAATCTATGGTACCTCGCACTTCTTGCTTGATATTTTTCAACCTAAAACGTTCGATAAATTTATGATCCAAGCCGTCTAAAGCGAGTACTATGACCCTCATCACAATACCCTCTTCTTTTAATGCCTTTATTGATGAACGCTCATATAGTCAACATGTTCATAAGCCTTGTTAAGAGTCTTTTAGTGAAATTTCTTGTTGGAAGGCTGAGCGTCTGGCGACACAGACTCCTCCTAAAGACACCATCCTGTATTTTTTCCCGGAAGATAGACATTAAGGTTAAAGGATCACACTTGTACGGAGGATGCATCGATTCGAATACTTGCCTGTATGCCCTACTCCATAGGCCGCCAAGCTTAGACAGTAAGTTAGAGAGCTTCTCTGGAATGAGGTCAAAAGCGAGTTTATGCAACGTCGCCGTTATTGTTAAATGCCAGCGGAATGCGTTCACCAGCTTATTTTCCCTCACCAAGTATATGAGTCTCTCAATTGCATGCTGATCCATGAGGGCTAAGTAGTGTAGTGTTGCATAGTATTCGGCTAGGATGTACTGGTTCTCCTTTATGGCTGAATGGACTATTGTGACTAAAAGTTCGGCTTCAGGGCTGAAAACCCTAACAGCCTGTCCCATTGGCAGTTCTTTCTCCGCTGTATAGTGGCTTAGTTTATGCTTGTCTAAGTATATTAGGTGGCTGACGCTGATTTCGTCATAGACATCTATCATCAGCTCCGTTTTGAATCGGGTTTTGTAGTCCTGAAAAGTTGTGCAGTAGGCCCCTCTCTCCATAAGCAGGTAACCATTCTCTTCGAGAACATCTACCATTTTCTTGTAATCGCTATGTGAGCCCATGCTGAGTACATCAATATCCGCTACGTCCTCAGGGTAAGGCCTCAAAGTCTTGAAGACGACATAGTTTATGCCTTTTTCATCAAATAGCTTGGAGATTTCGACTAAGATCTCTATTAGCCTATGTAAGCGACTACAATGGTAATCGTACTCTGGTAATCTCTTCCGCTCTTGGGGATTAACAGTATTTAAATATGTCAGCAATATCTTGTTGGCCTCGGCTATGAAGTAAAGTTGCCTTAAGTTAGTAACATTCTGTTGATATGGATTAGGTACAAATGGTGATCCAATAATCCTAAGCAAGAGGATGGTAGGATAGTAAATTTTCCCTGCAACTTTGATTTTTACCATCTACTTATTTCCCCCTCTTTAGTAATCTTTGTATCGCTTTGACTAATACTCCATATGCAAAAGCCAAGCCACAGGGGACGTTATACATAAAGTACGATTTGATTATATCGCGTGTTCTTCTTCTTTTGGTTGCTTTACAGATGTTATATACCAATCCGACTATTAAATATATTACCATTAGCATGCTAGCGATAAACAATAGTGTTGTGTGATATAAAGAGGTTATAAATGTAATTATTAAAACCCAGGGAAGTAGCAGATAGTATGGCAGCCTGATTTTATAACGTAAAGCTAATTTAGAAAAACCTCGAAGGTAAATTTCTGAGTATTCTCCAAAGTAACGTCTCAGATTGTTAAGATAATTTCTTATTTTGACCTTAAATGGGGGTTTAGGTTTTAAGTGTATATAAGGAAATGGAAGATCAACTACTTTGTATGGTGTTCTCTCTTCTAGACGTACGAAAATTTCCTCTTCACCTGAGTAAAATAGTTCGTTAAAAGTACCTACGAGGGTGAAAACCTCCTTCTTAATTAATGTGAAGCCAAAACCCAAGCCGTACCTGTGCCCCCATATTTTTAATGTTTGGGGGTCTACAAGCAGATAAGAAGTAGCGGCTACGGCTAATGCTTCTTTTTCACGTTTAAGGAGATTCAGCGCCTTTCTCAAAGCATCTTTAGGCACTATAGCATCACTATCCCAGAAGAGTATGTAATCCCCCTCCATATTCTTAACGCAAATGTTCCTAGCCTGCGGGATATTGCTTCTTGATCGTATTAAGATAATTCCGTAATACCTATCTTTCATCTTATCTCTCCATTCGCATAACTTTTCGTAAGTTCCATCAGTAGAGTAATCATCAACGAAGACGATTTTCAACTTATTTTTAGGGTAGTCTAATTCCTCCATATTTCTCAATACCCGATCGATACAGAATGCCCTGTTCTTTATTGGCATACCTATCGTTATCAAAGGTTCCTCACACAAGGCTCTGTCACCCATGCAAACTGCTAAGGGGAAAAATGCATTAAGTAGCTTCGCCTATAATGAATCATAAGAAGTCCATCATTTATCATTCTCTGAAGTAAATTGAATAAAACCGTGAGTTTGTGTATATTTTATCAAAGCGACTATCTGAATCCATCACTTCAATAAAGTATATTAAAAATTCTTTAAACGGAGGATTGTAAACGTAGAAATTGTCTAAGACGAAATACCGGTGGGAAACTGCTATCAATCTATAATCTCCGATAACTTTGAGAAAAACGTCTTTATTTTGAGAAAGGAGATAAAGCTCACCTAATCCTTTAGCGCCTCCCCATTTGTAGTAGAGTGGAAAGTTATTGTGTAACATAGAATGATATTCAATTGCTATGTCCGGTAAGTTTAATTTATCATTACTTTCAGGCGTAAAATAAGCTGATATAAAGCTCGCCATCTTATGTGAGGTTGTCGGAATATGCATGGAGGGCATAGATGAAGTAAATGTGGTGACTGGCATTGAAAATACCAAGACGATAAATAGTAGAAGCATAAAGTACGTGGTATACATGCCGAACCTAGCGACTTTCCTCTCAGATATTTTTCTAAACCCAATGGTTGTCGGGAGTAATGGTGTATAGAATATGAGGGAGTGCTCGACAGCTCTATTCAAGTTAGCTAATGTTAAGCGTGACCATGGCAAAGCGAAGAATCCTAGACAGAGTAAGAGTCCAGTAGCAAGTAGTAAGCATGAAGCATCGCGCCTCCTAAATAAAGCAACCACTGAAAGTATCATACCCGTTATGACCACAAGTAGGGATGAAAATATCCTCAGGTATATCACTTTTAGATATTCAGCCGAGTATGTAGGTAGGTATTTGGCAAGTGAATACGTTGGCTCTTTCAATTCACGGGTTAACAACTCACATGTAGCCCTTAAGCTCTCCACTATAGGCTTTATAAAAAGACCCGTAATAACGTACCATGAGCACCATATTGTTATAAAAAGTAGAACTAAGGAAACTCTGAACTTTGCCCCATTATTCTTTAAAAGATGTGACTCCAGAATGTACAGTAATGTTATTGGAACTACTAATAGTGAAGATAGCGGGTGTGTGATTGTAAACGCGCCATAGACCAAAATAATAGCGACTCCAATACTTGGGTTTGGTTTCTTTATGTGCATTATTAGAAGGAGAAAGAGAATTCCATACAATATGTACCCGTAAGTATGCTTTCCAAAGTGACTGCCAAACCATAATAATCCCAGCATGGCTAGAGGAGCTATGTGAGCGTTTCTAGAGACGTGCGTTGCAATAAGGTAGGCTGGTAATGCCATCATCAAGGTGTAAAAGAAGTGATAGAGTTTCATTACGTAAAGTGGGCTAATTCTTGTTACTATAAGGAGTATAGCCATTGAGATATAAGCGCTGGGATGGCGTTCTACACCGCTAGCTCTTACATTTCCGCTTCTTATCACATAAAGTGCGCGTGACATATGGCCATATGCATCCCTACAACTGGGGTCATAAACGTATACAATACTTGGTAAAGCAAATAGGAAGCAGGCTATCAGCATCGTCGAACTGATGACTGCAGATTTAGACTGTTTTCCTTTCCAAACGAGAATTAATGTCGAAAGAGCTAAACCGATCCAGTATGTAATGGGAAGGCTCTTCACGTAGAGGAAGATATCTGATGATGCATCGATTCTAGGAGCAACTAGGATGGTGATGATGAAAAGGAGTAGCGAGAGTGTTATTAATATTGTAAGTGCTTTATTGCTCAGGTAAGTTGAGATCTTCATCTCTCTATGCAACTCTTATATAAAGTTAAGATCTTATTGACCATAAGATTAACATCATAAAGTCTTGAAGATTTTAGACAGGCGTTACTCATCTTTTCCCATAAATCATCATCTAACAACAGAGCCTTGGCATGTTGTGCAAAGGTTCTGAAGTCGTCAGGATCCTTAACTCTAAATCCGTTTACTCCGTGTTTCACGAGTTCTTTGGGTATGGCGTCCGAGACTATAACTGGGGTGCCGCAACAGATGCTTTCAAGCGTAGCTATAGAGAAGCCTTCGTAATAACTTGGTAGAATATAAAGACGAACCCTACCGATAAGTTCTGAAAGATTGTTCTTTTGCAAAAAGCCAACATATTTGACAAACATCCTCTCTTGGGCATTTAAATTGTTCATGCAGTACCTTAGATATGGCGTGTCCGGGCCTGTTACATAAAGTGTGGCTTTAATTCCATCCTTCCAGATAAGCCTTAAAGCTTGAATGGTGCACCGGAGATTTTTCTGCATTCTAGTTCCCATATGTAAGGCAGCGACTTCTCTTTCAGGCAACTTTTTGATATGCTTCTGATAACGTGTTAAATCTACGCCTATGGGGATTATTACAAGCTTCTTACGGGCTTGAGGCAATATCAAGAGTTTAGAGAGCTCATCCCTTACTTTACTACTAGCGACTATAATTTTCTCGTAGTTAAGGAAGGATGCGGTTAAATATATTTGGAACAAAGCTCGTAATCTTCGGAATGCAGCATTCAGTGCAAGTGCTTCTATCCCGTGGTAAGTCAAAACCATGGGGGTTCTTCTCAAGTAACAGAGAATCGCGTTGTTGGCGTGAATTATGTCGGGGCGGAATTCGGCCACGACTTTTCTTAGCTCTCTTGTCCAAGCAATGGGTAATGCGGAGTTTGGCCCAGGTATTACAGGCGGAACTCCTTCTAGTGGTCTATAATCTCGTCGATTAAGGTAACCGCACATAAGTCTTACATCATGTCCTCGCCTGCTTAAGTTTCGAGCAAGCTCTAAGATGTATGAGCTTATGCCATCAAGGTTCTCAATGGAGCCCCTCCTAACTAACAAAATCCTCAATTCTCAATACCTTCCAAATGGATCGAGATAGCCCTAGCCTCTTACTGACAGCATGGTTAGGCAAGGATGGCTACTGCACGCTCTGGTACTGGTATAGTAGAGTAAGGGGCTGGAGCATGAAAAAAAGACATCGTAGAGAACAGGGTGGTTTATAGGCTGAACGTGAAGAAGCACCCACTAATGTGCACTGCATGCCCATCATACGAGCCAATAGGCTACTAATCATCTCAGAACCTTCGATTTGAGATCTGCGGCTTTACGTGGAATTCTTTCCTCGCTACAATTTTAATCGTTGCTCGTAGCGATGGAATCGTGAAAATGAGGGGTAAGGTAATTATATGAAAGAGGTTCCCTCTAGTTGGATAAGAGAGCGTAGCTCTTAACAAGTTACTCTTATAATCCTCGTTTCTAGCGTCATGAGGTGTTAGATTGTATGCTGTGGAAAAGCTGTTGTGCAGAATCTTAAAGCCATGTTTAGTTAATAATGTTACGACTTCCTTCATCGTGTATTCTCTAATGTGCTTTTCTCCAATCGGTTGCATACCGAAGAGCATTTTTATCCGCTTGCCTATGGAAACAGCGTTAGGAGTTGTAAGGTAAAGTATTCCTCCAACCTTCAGCACCCGGTTCAGCTCGGACAGGGTAAATAGTATCTTATAGGGGTGTAGATGCTCAAGAACTTCAGTAAACACCACGCAGTCAATATACCAATCCTTTAATGGAATGATTCCATTCTCAAGATCGGCCTTGATAACCTGAATTCCATATTTCTCTAATATCGTTCTATAAGGTTCAGGGTTAATGTCAAGGGAATAGACATCATAGCCCAAGAGGCTTAACGCGAGAGAAGTAAATCCCGGGGCGCTTCCCGCATCTAGTACCTTTACGCCCTCAGGGATGAGACGAAGTATATCGCTAAGTAATTCAGCTCTTCTCCTATAATCACCGTAGAATAACTGAACATCTTCAACACTATAATGCTTGAGGATACTAGTTTCTATGAAGTTAAGCACTTCAGTCACTTTCTCGGAGAACCGCATAGTATAGAGTCTCAAGCATATCTACAGCAGCTTCTAACGTAAAGTTCTTGGTGAACTTTCTTGCATTTAAGGAAAAGCTCTTCCTAAGCTCCTCATTTCTAATCAGCATCTCTATGGCCTTAGCTAATTCTAGTTCATCGCCCGGCTTTACGAGAAACCCCGTTTCACCATTTATCATCATCTCGGGAACGGCGCCCACCCTAGTAGCTACCACGGGCACCCCTAAAGCCTGTGCTTCAAGGAGTACACCGGGGGTGTACTCCTTAAGTGATGGCAGTACAAAGATTTTGTGGGATTTTATGAGCTCGTACTTCTCTTCCTCTTTAACAATCCCCATCAGGGATACATTGTCCTCAAGATCTAGTCGCTTAACCAACACTTTCAAGGTCTCTAAATAGTTTGTATCTTGAGGGCCTGCTATGTTAGCCTTAAACTCACTTAATCGGTGCTTTACTATGCTTAAAGCGTTTAAGAGCACATGCAAACCCTTCCTTCGAACTATTCTACCTAAATATGCAATATCGCCTAAATAATGTTCTGAACGCCCTCTATAACCTATCAGCTTCGACGGAATAGCTGGAAATCTCACTATAGCGACCTTATCATCGGAAATGCCTTTAGAGATTAACCACTCACTCTCAAGTGTCGTATGGGCTATAAACATATCTACAGCCCCGCTTACATGTTTAAGTCCTGCAACAGCGAACGGCATCATTAACCTTTGTATCAAGAAGTCAAGCTCGACAGCAGGATGGTGTAACTCAGCGAACAACCTATAGTCAATTTCGCTCCTCCACTTAGCCAACTGGAATAGGTGTGGGTGAAGATTGTGCTCATGAACTATCTCTGGCTTGATTCTTTTTATTGTTTCCCTAAGCCCTTTCAGCAATCTTGCATAGCCTATCTTAACTCTCCCAGGCTTAAGTTTGCGAATAATAACACCATCTCGCTCTTCCACGCCATAGTCTGAAACCTGCTTTCCCGTGGTTACATCGAATGGCATAGTTATAACATGCACTTCATGGCCTCTCTTAGCTAGCTCAGTGCTTACGTTCCTCACTATGGTTTCAACACCTCCAACAGATGGGGGCCAAGGATAGTAGGGGCAGACTATGGCTATCCTCATGGTGGATCAGGCGGTCATGAAATTCTTAAATAGATTGATAAACCTGCGCTCGAATCTTGCTTCATCAAATTCAAGAGCCCTTAAGGCTATAGCCCTTACATTAAAGCTATCGTAGGATTCGATAGCTTTCTTTATAGCACTTGCAAGCTCTTCAAGGCTGTTAAAACCGATGCCGTATTTGCCCTCTTTGGTGATCTCCAGCCATGGCCCGTTAAACCCTCTTCTGACTATCGGTGTACATCCGGCAGCCATGCCCTCCACAACTGCGATGCCAAAGGGTTCATGGGGTGTAGGGTGGACTATGGCTTTAGCCCTAAGCAACCTGTTGATTAATATATCTCTTTCGGCGTTCACTAATAGCTCAACATTTTCCTCTAACCCGAATTCCCTGATGGCTTTAATTAAACGTCCTTCACCACACTTAAAGCCAATTAAGCTTAGCTTGACATCAACGCTTTTCCTCAAGCGGACTAAAGCCTGAAGGACCTCTGTAAAACGCTTTTCAGACTCAAACCTTCCAACACAAACTACCAGGTTCTCCTTCTCCAAAGAGCTATTCTTCCACGCCTCGTTTATCCTCCTAACGCTTACAGGCGGGTTAAGCAGAACCACATCTTCAACATCCATGTGAAAGGTTTCAGCGGCATGATGCCTGGTCACTACTGAGTTCGCTACAAGCAACCAACTCTCGGGCTTCGTGTCGGTCGAGTAAAGCCTTGGAAAGAGGACTTCGTGAAGCCTCCACATGAGTTTCCCGTGCAGGGTTGTCTTGTACTTAGCGGCTACATACTCCTTGAACTTGAGGCGTGCGGCATGAGGATAATGCATGTAACACACGCCTTTCCGGTCGGTAATGCATTTTGGTATGTCATCCGAGACTAAGTAAGCATCGCAGACATCATCTCCATTCTTAGTGGCTTTATGTGCAACGTAAGCTACTGTGTATGGATGTCTGAGGTAGCTTGGCACCTTAATACGACGGATATCTACATTTGGGGCGGGCTTGCCAAAGAACTTAGCAGATTCGTATAAACCTCTGGAGTGGGATGTCAGTAATGAAACCTCATAGCCTGCGTTACTTAATGCCTCTAGGATGTTCAGCATAACGAAGTCCCCACCGCCCCTGTTTACGCCAAAGTCGTAGATTACCGCAACCCGCACGGCCTACTTGCTCCACGCTATTTCTCTCGTCCACAGGTTCCTTACCGCAGCTATAACAAGGTAGAGCTGCTGCAGCACCCATGTCCTATACACCTTCAGTATCAGAAGCATTGACCCTATTCCCATCAAGATCAGAGCTATAGAGGACCCGTAGAACGCACACAATAAGAGGAGAATTGTGCATATGGTTAGGAGCCATGAGTTAACCACATGTAACCACCACTCCACCTTCCAGACCTTTTCAAATAATCTATTGCACCTGTAGACCCCAAGTTCCTTAGCATACTGTTTTGTCTTAAGAAAGTTCAGCAATAAGTGTTGAGCCCTTCTAATCTTCCTACGAAACTGACTCCCCCTCATAGGCTCCTTTACCTGTATGTCATCGGCTTGTATTGCCCTATGCCCGGTAAAAGCTATAAATGAGCCGAAGCTACTATCGTCACTACCCGGGAATACGGGCGGGCCAAACCTCTTAATTAGCTCGGCCTTAATCGCCAAAAATGGACCGTTATGAATTGGGGTACTGTGAATTTTTGACTCCGCAACTCTGATGATATTGTAGTAATTGCGGTATACATTTTCGAGCCCTTCCTCAGAGTATGTGATACTTGCAGTAACCACCCCTAATGTAGGATCAGAAAGATATCTAACAGCCTTGCTAATAGCACAGGACTCCCAAAAGGCATCAGCATCAGTAAATACTACAACATCGCTTTCCTCAGATACATATTTTAGCGCTTCTAAAATGGCGAATAGTTTTCCCCTTCTTTCATCCTGTCTAATTAACCTCAGAACTATATCCCTATGCTTTGAAGCCCACTTTTCAACAAGCTCAACAGTTCCATCATCACTCGCTGAATCGATGACAATCACTTCCACCAGGTCTCTCGGGTAATCCTGAGCGTAGATGTTGTCGAGCCTATCCCAGATAAACTTGGCCTCCCTATACGTTGGCACTATTATTGAGACCCTCGGCCTATAGTTTAGATCAACTCTTATATTCCATGGCTTGTTCAGGTATTTTAACTTCATATAATAGTAGTATGCTAGGGGTGTTCCAAAGTGTATTATTGCCAGAGCCATTGCCATTATATCTAGAGATGTGTATAATTTAAGCATCATTCATGACTTCCCTTTTTTAGTATCATTCTATCAATTTCTATTTAACCATTCGACTATATGTTTGATGGAATTCATGGATCAGCTTCAGATTTATATCTGCGTAATCCTTAACTAGGAGATTTCTGAAGCCTATCATCGTGCGACTCTTACTCCATAGGCTGAGAACTCTTCACTAGAAGCCTTATTGACAACGATATGTCTAACATCTTTCAGCCGCCAGCGCCTTAACCATCTGAGAGGCCGCCTCCAAAACTTCTCAGAGGCCTGAACATAATCCTTCTTCGCTAGGAGCTCTTCACTCTCCCTGAGGAGCCTTTCACAAAGCTTCAGGTGGACTTCAGCTCTGGTCTTTGGAAGGCTATACCCCTTAGATCCTGGACTTAACACCTTCAAGGATCCTCCTCTCCAACCGCTTCAGCAAAAGCGATATAGTTGATATTGTGAAGCCTTGGAGTCCGATGACTAGAAGTAATAGGCCGAGCCAGGCCCAGCCGACAGACCACCTAGCAGCACCATAAACATACCTAAGGTAAAGCTGCTGCAGAAGTATTAGGGCTCCCGGAATGGAGAGGAGGGCTGCGATGGATGAGAATATGAAGATGGGATTATACATCCAGGCAACCCTGAAGGCTGTCATGATGATTCTGAGGCCATCCCTGAAGCTTGACAGCTTCCTCCTCCCCAATCGCCTCCTATAGCTTATGGGAACCTCACAGATCCTGCCATTTGAGCATATCTGAGCCGCTATCTCAACCTCCACATCGAAGCCGCTGGATGTGAGTTCAAGCCTCCTCGCCCTATCAACCCTTAGGAGATACATGCCGCTGCAGGGGTCGCTGATCCTCCTACCCATGAGGAGACTGATGACGAAGCTGATCACCCTATTCCCAAACCTATGAAGCAGTGGGATATTCCCCCGGTCACTTCGCAAGCCGATAACCTCATCATACCCTGGGGCATAGCTCAAAAGCCTCTTGATATCCCCCGGATCATAAGTATAATCGGCGTCCATCACAACCATATAAGGAGTCTCAACAAGCTCCAAAGCCGTCCTAATGGCTCCAGCCTTACCACTACCCCTCTGAAAGACAACTCTCACACCTTTATCCTTAGCAATGTCGACGGTACCATCAGAGCTATAGCCATCAACAACAAGGATATTACTAAATCCCTCACCCCTCAACTCGTCGATGACCTTCCCCACAGCCTCCTCCTCATTTAGGGTGGGCAAAACAACGGTGACATCATCTACACCAATCCCCAAACCAGGTGGGGAATCGGCATCAACCTTAAGGATGTTGGAGCCGACGCTCCTCGCTGTTTCCCCTTTATCTGAAGGGTGTGGAGGTCTCATCCTGGTGAATGCCGTTGAGGCTATTAGGAGGATGGATATGAGTAGCCCCTCACCTGTGAAGATTGGGGCATCCAAAACAATGAAGTGTCTGAAGCTTGTAGGCCTAAACCTCAAACCGAGGGAGAGGCTGGGGTAGATGCCTCTCCCAGATATCTGGATGCCTCCATCTACATCAAACCAGAGTGAGGAGGGGGACAATGGATATAGTATTGGGGTGTAAGTCTGGAAGCAATCCATAATTGGATGAATCAATAAAGATAGAAATCCCATAAAGGTGACATTCAAAAACTCACGTTTAAAAAAGTATACTAAAAGTAGTATGGGTAAATATGTTAGAGATATCAATATTACGGAGTGAGTCATGGATCTATGTATGTGGAATATAACATCTATATCTGGTATAAGAGTCAATAGGGAGATTAAAAAGGCCCTCCTCAAACCTAGAATCGGTGCAAATATGGCGAAGACGAGGGAGAAGTGTATAGCTGGCTCAGGCAAGTTTGTCTAGCACAGCTCCTCCAGCCTTCTCCTAGCAGCCTCCAACTGCTTTACATTGTTCACCGTTATCCACTCACCCTCCAAATCCAAGGAATATAGAACACCGTCTCTGGCCATACGCTGGAGAGCTCCATCCTCAAAATTACCCCTTGAGGGGAAATACCTCTCAACCCCCTCAACAGCGAATGCGTAGTGCCCAGCACAGACCCTGAAATCTAGGATAGGCTTCTGCCTAAAACCGACAACCCTACTGCTTCTGGTCTCAACAACGCCGAAGGGAAACCTAGCTCGACCCAGAAGAACAGAGCCCAAAGCCCCATCAAAGCCGTCGAGAACACTCAATAAATCTCCAGGTCCATAGCCATCTGATAAGATGATGTCATCCACGTTCATCAAATAAAACCTAGAGGAATCTAGAAGCTCCAAAGCCTTAACGACGGCACCGCCAGTACCAAGCCTAACATCCTCAACTGAGCAATCAACGAAATCCAATAAACCCGGCCTCAAAACCCTCAAACTCTCATAGGTCGCCCTATCAATAGCCAAAACAATATGATCAACACCATGACTCCTAAGCCAATCAACCTGATACTCCACAAGAAGCCTACCCCCACCAATCTCAGCCAAAGGCTTATTGAAGGGAAGATAGGGCTTCATACGCTTAGACTCACCACCACACAAAACAATAGACTCCATAGGCATCTCAAACGAAAAAGACTAAAAAATTACTTCACTTAATCTATAGAAATTCTTTTCTTCTTTAATTAGGTCCCCCATCCACTCGGCCTATAAAACTCAAGTAGCGTAACATAACGTGCGAAATCTAGATCATGCATCCAATCCCTGGCTGCCTCATATCCCCAGCTCAGGGCTAGGGAGGCTAGGGTTTTAACTCTCCGGAGGCCGTAGTTGATGACTTGCCTGGCGAAGGGGCTGATGAGGGCGTCTCGGAGTTTGCTGATGATCCGCATTATGATCCTTGCGACCTTTAGGCTTTTTATCTCGTCTACAGCCCTCATCGCCAGGTAGAGGAAATCTCTATCCTCTGCATCTAAAACCTTGAAGAGTACTCTCCTCCGGAGGGCCCTCCTCCACCACCCCTGGAGGAAACCCCTAGTCAACACCCCAACACTACCTCCAGGGAGACTCAAACCCCTAAACTCCACTCTATACTAAATCCCTACCGTAATTATCTTTTTTCCTTCCATAAATCATTTAAGAATTTCGACAATAAAAATGCAAATAAAGGACTTATCAATCTCCTCATTTTTTCAATAATGTAAAATCCTCTGATTTCCCCCATAATTCACCATCAAATCCTCGCATACATCTCAACTCCAAACCTCATAACAGCCTTCAAGGCCTCCTAAGCCACATGAGGCAAAGGCATAAGAAGCTGATCAGTTCTTCTATCAGTCTTCATCTCAAACTCAAAGACGTCAAAGGCTTAACATGAGAAGAGATCTCAATGCCTAATTAGGCAGAATCCATTCTGATTGTTCCTTCTTTGCCTAGCTCTCTTCCGCCGTCTCCGCCTCCAGCTTCCTTAACTCCTCCTCCAACTCCTTCTCGATCTCCTCTATCGGCTTTGGCGGAGGGGTTGTCGCCAATGTGTATCCTATCCAGGCTAGTATTCCTAGAACTCCTGCAACGGCGATGAAGCCCGTTAACTCCATCACCAAGAGGATCCAGGGTGATAAGAAGACAAGCCATCCATAGAGTACGATGCCTATGATGCTTCCAATCAATATTAAGGCTCCTATAACTTGATCCCTACTCAAATCCACACCTCCAATCTCCCTTGAAATAACCTTAAAACTATTTTAGAATTTCCAGTCACCCTCCAACCATCTCGATGAGGATCGAGGCTAAGATCTCATCATCTAAATCCTCAAGAACCTCAACACTCCCCTCCAGAGACTCCTCAACCCCATACTCGACGAGGGAGGATGCACAGGTCAAATCGAAATCCGATAAGGCCTCCAGGGCCGCAGAGGCCGTGTCGACATCCATGCCGAAGAGAAGCTCGGCGCCCCTCTCAACTCCCAGGGATGAGAGGAGCTCCACAGCCCTATCTACATACCCCTCGGATAGGATGCCCCCAAGAACCTCAACGCCCCTATCTAAGGAGATGCGCTCTAACAGCTCCACAGCCCT
>Ga0190363_1001501_pt1 | contig 13724 bp, 10 predicted proteins | sample 48721867_MG_FD_161272 | JGI IMG/M metagenome (GOLD analysis project Ga0190363, IMG submission 161272) | Hydrothermal vent microbial mat bacterial communities from Southern Trench, Guaymas Basin, Mexico - 4872-18-6-7_MG | ecosystem: Environmental > Aquatic > Marine > Hydrothermal vents >...
GTGTTTTGCTTTACGGCCCTCCAGGTACAGGTAAAACACTACTAGCAAAAGCTTTAGCTAATGAGATAGGGGCCTATTTTATTGCTATTAATGGCCCTGAAATTATGAGCAAATTCTACGGAGAAAGCGAACAAAGACTAAGAGAAGTTTTTAAAGAAGCAGAAGAGAATGCGCCTGCAATAGTATTCATAGATGAAATAGACTCGATTGCACCTAGGAGGGAAGAAGTTACTGGTGAAGTTGAAAAACGTGTTGTAGCGCAGCTTTTAGCGTTAATGGACGGGTTAAAGGAAAGAGGAAAAGTTGTAGTTATTGGAGCTACAAATAGACCTGATGCTGTGGATCCTGCTCTTAGAAGACCGGGAAGATTTGATAGAGAAATCGAAATAAGACCTCCTGATAAGAAGGGTAGGAAAGAAATACTCATGGTGCATACGAGGAATATGCCGCTGGCTGAAGATGTTAATTTAGATGAGCTTGCCGAGCTAACCCATGGATATACTGGTGCGGACTTAGCTGCTTTAGCTAAGGAAGCAGCTATGAGTGCGCTTAGGAGATTTATAAGAGAGAAGAGGATTGATTTAACAAAGCCCATACCTCCTAGTGCCCTTAAGGAATTAAAGGTTACTAGAAAGGATTTCTTCGAAGCGATGAAATTTATTCAACCAACTCTTCTTAGAGAAGTTTATGTCGAAATACCTGAAGTACATTGGAGCGATATAGGTGGTTTAGAGAACGTTAAACAGGAATTAAGAGAAGCCGTAGAATGGCCTTTAAGATATCCTGAAGTATTTAAGAAAATGGGTATTAGACCCCCTAGGGGAATACTCTTATTCGGCCCTCCTGGATGCGGTAAAACACTACTAGCAAAAGCAGTCGCTACAGAAAGTGAAGCAAATTTTGTCTCTGTTAAAGGACCTGAGGTTTTAAGTAAATGGGTTGGAGAATCTGAAAGAGCAATAAGAGTCATTTTTAGGAGAGCTAGACAAGCCGCACCTTGTGTAGTATTTTTCGATGAAATAGACGCAATAGCTCCTAAGAGAGGTTTACGGATGGACACTTCAGGAGTAACAGATAGAATAGTTAATCAGCTCTTAACTGAGATGGATGGTATTGAGAAGTTGGAGAATGTTGTTGTTATCGCTGCAACAAATAGGCCAGACATCCTAGACCCAGCACTACTAAGACCAGGAAGATTTGACAGAATCATATATGTGCCGCCTCCGGATGCTGAAAGTAGATATGAGATTTTCAAAGTACATACTAGAAAAATGCCGCTAGCAGAAAACGTAGACTTACATAGGCTGGCTGAAATGACTGAGGGATATACTGGTGCAGATATTGAAGCAGTATGTAGAGAAGCAGCAATGATAGCTTTAAGAGAAAAATTTGAGCCAAGACCTGTAACTATAGAGCACTTCTTAAAAGCACTGAAGAAGATTCCGCCAAGTTTAACTAAGGAAGATGTAAAACGGTATGAGAAGCTCAGCGAAGAACTTAAGAAGACAGTGTTGCTATAATAATTACAATGATTACCATAGTTGAATATTGCTTGGTATTGATATCGCTCTTTTAAACTTAGTTTAATAACAAAGTTAATGGTTGATGCATGTATGGAGTATTCTAAGGAAGATGTAAGAGAAATTATAGAGGCTTATGGTAAGTATGCTCCATCATCGTATGTTAGATTACTTAAAAGGTTAAAAACCTCATTAGAAAATGCGTATAAATTTAATCATAGACGTTTACTTGTATTGTCGGGTGCTTCAAATCACATTCTTGCTATATTAACAGCTAGAGCATTAATACTATTTAGTAAGATATGGAAGAAAGCCCATGGAAAGTTTCCCGAAATAGTTTACTTCTATCACAAGGAGTTACCTAATGAAAGAGTAAAAGTAGAAATAGTAGAGGAAATAATTAAGAAAAAGTCAAGAAACATTAAGGTAGAATTTGTAAACTTTAAAGAAAGTGAAGAATATTTAGGAACAACATTTGATGCTCTAATTTTAGATTTAACTTCTAATCTTAAACCCAATGACATCGGTAGATTAATAGGTATAGTTAGAGGCGGAGGATTAATAATTCTTTTAATACCAAAATGGGATGAATGGGAGAAAACACTTACAATCTTTCAAAGGGAACTAGCAACACCTCAACACCCGGAAAATGAAGTTAGGCAGATATTCAAGAAATGGTTTAAAACCAAGTTAATGAAACATAATGGAATATTCATATATGATGCTGATAGAAGAAGAACATTAAAATATTGCAAAGAGAAGCTCTCGGAGAAAAACATAGGTAAAGGTAGAAAGAGTGCGATAGTGATCCCTGAAAAAACAACTTATCCTAAGGAGATATATGGTTTAGCATTAACACAGGACCAAGTAAATGTCCTAAAGATAACAGAAACATTCATTGAGAAACCTAAGAGAGGTACCAAAATAGTTCTTGTTTTAATAGCTAATAGGGGTAGAGGGAAATCTTGCGCTTTAGGTATAAGTATAGCAGGTCTCATTAATGAGCTTAAAAAAGTAAAAAATAGAGTAAGGATTTTAGTCACCGCACCTAGGCTTTCAAATGTTCAATCTTTCATGGATTTGCTTCTTAAATCGCTTGAAATTATAGGCATTAAATACCGTATTGTGAAAAAGAAGAGGTTCATCTTAGAGGTTAAAGGGGAAAGGTTCAGTGTAGAGTATTGGGAACCTATTAATATACCTAAAATGAAAGCCGATATCGTCGTTGTTGATGAAGCTGCGGGATTACAGGTTCCTATGCTTCTCAAGATATGGAAAGCACATAGAAGAATAATGTTTTCAAGTACTATACACGGATATGAGGGCTCCGGTAGAGGTTTCTCCGTACGTTTTCTAAGTTTAATAAAGAAAGATCCACTAACAAAACTTCTAGAATATGAGATGAATGAGCCTATAAGATATTCTGAAGACGATCCTGTAGAAAAATGGCAGTTTGATACATTACTTTTAGATGCTGAACCCGAGAAACTTAATGAAGAAGACTATAAGGCAATAGTTGAGGGAAGACTTATCTACACTAAGCCAAGTCTTGAAACATGGTTTTCAGAAAAAGGCGAAAGAAAGCTTAGAGCTTTCTTTGGAATATATGTTCTTGCACATTATAGAAACGAACCAGACGACTTAGGCATGATGGCTGATGCACCTCACCATACTATAAGGGCTATTATGACTCCTTCGGGGAAAATAGTATGTTCTTTACAACTTGCTGAAGAAGGGCCAATACCTGAGGATTACATAGATGATTTACTTAAAGGAGGTAGGATACCTGGAAATATAATTCCAGATAGAGTACTTAAGCATGTCAGAATACGTGAATTCGGTAAAACCATAGGCTGGAGAATTGTTAGGATAGCCACGCATCCTGATGTTATGGGTAAGGGTATCGGAAGCTTTGCCTTAAAACAAGTAATTAGAGAGGCTAAAGAGAAAGGCTATGATTGGGTTGGTGCGGGGTTTGGAGTTACAGAAAAGCTTTTACGGTTCTGGCTTAAGAACAATTTTATCCCAGTTCATATGTCTCCTGACAGAAACCCTGTAAGCGGTGAGTTCACAATTTTAGTAATATACCCACTAAATGATAGCGTTAAAGAAATGGTAGATGTTGCTAACAAGGAGTTCAAAGTTAAACTCTTAAACTCATTACATGATACTTATAGAGGACTAGAAACAGATGTGGCTTTAATAATTCTTAAAACAGGCGAACCTATAGATCCTGCTTACGCACCTAAACTAGGTGCTATTAGGTGGGATAGACTTAGAGTTTACGCTTATGGGCCTATGACATTTGAAGCAGCATGTGATGTTATGAATGAAATCGCTAAAGCATATTTCATATGCTATCCTTACTTTAAAGTCAATTTATCTAATCTAGAACAATACATTATGGTTTCAAGGGTTTTACAAGCAAAACCATGGGATGAAGTAGCCAGTGAAATAGGTAAGAGAAGTTCGTTTGTAATGAATAAATTAAAGGAAATAGCAAGTAAAGTAGCAAAGGAATACAGTGGTTCCGCAGAGCCCACAGGTGTTTCCATAAAGAGTACAATATTAAAATCTTAATTCCGAAATTAATAGCGTTAAACGATAAGATATATAGAGGGGTATTGTCTCCTTATCTCATATATGGAGAAAAATAGTGCGGTAAAGGGATAGGTGTTTAACCGATGTCATATAAGAATAATCCTAGTAAGGAAAAATCTAAAGCTACAATATTATGGTTTGAAGAGTTAAGCAAAGATGATGTACCTATTGTCGGAGGGAAAAACGCTAACTTAGGCGAAATGGTAAAAGCAGGAATTCCTGTACCCCCAGGTTTCGCAATAACAGCTTATGCATATAAGAGATTTCTTGAGGAAACAGGTTTATCTGAGAAAATAGTTAAGGTGCTTAAAGAGACTATTAAAGAGGGTAGGCCTCAAGAATACGAAGAAGCAAGTAAGAAGATCAAGGACCTCATTTTAAAATCTAAAATGCCTAAGTTCATAGAGGAAGCTATTAGAGAATCATACAGGGAGCTATGTAAGAAACTAGGTATGGAAAGCGTCCGCGTAGCTGTTAGAAGTTCAGCTACAGCTGAAGATCTTCCAGATGCAAGTTTTGCGGGACAACAAGAAACATATCTTAATGTTATTGGTGAAGATGATGTTGTAACTAAAGTTAAAATGTGCTGGGCAAGCCTATGGACAGGTAGAGCAATTTACTACCGTGAAAGTAAAGGGTTTGACCACTCAAAAGTCTTAATCTCCGTTGCTATACAGAAAATGGTTAATTCAAGGTCGGCTGGAGTTATATTCACAATACATCCTGTAACAGGCGAAGAAAACAAAATTGTTATTGAAAGTTCATGGGGTCTTGGAGAAACTGTAGTTCAAGGCAGAGTTACACCTGACGAAATAGTTGTCGATAAGGAGAATCTAAAAATCTTAGAAAAAAGAATAAACGAGAAAAAACTAGCCCTACTATTCGACCCTATAGCCAGAAGAAACGTTGAAGTCGAATTACCTAAAGATGAAAGAGAACTAGATAAAATATCTAAAGAAAATCCTCTGCTAGCGGAAATAATAAAGAAACATTATATGTTCTGCGATAAACCTTCTATAACAGATGAAGAAGCGCTAAAACTTGCCGAGTATGCTATGAAAATAGAGGAACATTATGGTAGAGCAATGGATATAGAGTGGGCTATAGACCAGGATCTACCTTACCCGCAAAACGTTTTCATAGTTCAAGCCAGACCTGAAACCGTTTGGAGCATTAGAAGGATGGCGAAAGCCGAAGTTAAAGAAGAAAAGGCAGTAAAGGCTCCTACAGAAAGAAGAATACTTGTTAGAGGTTTACCAGCAAGTCCTGGTGTCGCTGTAGGAATAGCCAAAGTTGCGCTAACTGTTGAAGAAGCAGCTAAGTTAATGAAAGAAGGTGATATCCTAGTTACTAAAATGACGGATCCAGACTGGGTACCCTATATGAAAATTGCTGCAGCAATAATCACTGATGAAGGAGGAATGACAGCACATGCTGCTATAGTTTCAAGGGAATTAGGCATACCATGTATCGTTGGGTCAAAGAATGCAACCAAGGTTCTAAAAACAGGTGTAGAAGTAACAGTTGATGCAACACATGGAATAGTTTATGAAGGAAGAGTTGAAGAATTAATTAAAAAAGAGGAAGAAGCCAAAGCAGCACCCGCGGTAGGTGTAGGTATACCTAAAGAGATTATCCAAGAAATATACCCTGTTACAGCCACGAAAATATATATGAACCTTGGAGAACCGGATTTAATAGATAAATACATCGATTTACCATTCGACGGAATAGGGCTTATGAGAATAGAGTTTATAATATCAGACTGGATAGCTTATCATCCACTGTACTTGATAAAAATAGGTAAGCCAGATGAATTTGTTAATAAACTCGCTGAAGGCATTGCTAAAGTAGCTCAAGCAATATATCCGAGACCTGTTGTTGTTAGATTTAGCGACTTCAAGACCAATGAGTACAGAGGATTAAAGGGCGGAGAAGAGTTTGAACCTGAAGAAAGAAACCCGATGATAGGTTGGCGTGGTGTTTCAAGATACATATCGCCAGAATATGAACCAGGTTTTAGATTGGAAGTTAGAGCAATAAGAAAAGTTAGAGAAGAATATGGTCTAAAGAATGTATGGGTTATGTTACCTTTCGTAAGAACTACATGGGAAGTTAGAAGAGCATTAAAAATTATGGAAGAAGAAGGGCTTAGGAGATCTAGAGACTTTAAAGTATGGATTATGGCCGAAGTACCTTCAGTCGTATTTCTAGCCGATGAGTTCAGCAAGCTAGTTGATGGATTTAGTATAGGTAGTAATGATCTTACACAACTAATACTTGGAGCAGATAGAGACTCAGGTATTCTTGGAAGACTAGGATACTTTGATGAAAGAGATCTAGCAGTTACTAGAGCGATAGCACATTTAATCAAAGTAGCTCATGCTCATGGAAGAACAGTGTCTATATGTGGTCAAGCACCCAGCGTATACCCAGAGTTCGCAGAATTCCTAGTAAGAGAAGGAATCGATAGTATAAGTGTCAATCCAGATGTAGTTGCAAGGACTAGAAGGCTTGTAGCAAGTATTGAAAGGAAAATTATGCTTGAACGTTTAGGAGAATCTATGGAAAAACACGGTAAAATAAAGTGGAAACCTGAATGGTAGGTCATGGAGAATAGAAACTTATTTATTTAGCCGATACAAGCAATGTACTAGATGATGAAGCTCGAAAGGTCAGATAACTACAAATGAAGAGCCCGCGCAGAGCTGAAAGCATCTTTTACCTTTTCTAAGTGAATACTATGAAAAAAGTAATAATAGCCATAACAGGGGCTAGCGGTATAGTTTATGGTATAAAAGTTGTTGAAGAATTATCAAAACGTTTTAAGGTTTACTTAGTATTAACAGATAAAGCAGAAATGGTAGCTAAGTATGAGGGAGTTTATGAAAAACTTAACAAATTAAAAAAACGTGTGAAAACTTATAGAGAACATGACATAGACAGCAGTATTGCAAGTTCAAGCTTTAACCATGATGCTATGGTTATTTCGCCATGTAGTATGAAAACCTTAGCTGGAATAGCTTCCGGCTACTCAGAGAACTTAGTATTAAGAGTAGCAGAAAATACTCTAAAACTTAAGAAGCCTTTAATACTTGTAATAAGGGAAACACCTTTAAACACAATACATATCTTAAATATGCTAAAAGTTTCAATAGCTGGCGGAATAATATTACCTGCATCACCAGCATTTTATCATAAACCCAAAAGCGTAGATGATATGGTAAGTTTCATTGTAGGTAAAGTCTTAGATATCCTGGGTGTTCAACATAATCTCTATAAGAAATGGGAGACATACTGACTGCAATGCTTTACTATTTAACTATTCTAGTAGTAAATCTTTTTTACCAAATCTTCTTGTTAAAATGCTCTTTACGTCTCTGCTAAATTCTTCTTCCTCTATTTCCTTAAGTAAGTCCTTAACTTTTCTTCCTCTTAACTCAAGGCCGCATGTTCCATTAGGCAACATAGCTCTTCGGATACAGTATGCGTACTGACATTTAGGACCTACACATAGGTCTCCAACCCATCTACATAGCATTACCTTTTTTGGTTTACCTCTATAGAAACGTGTTACAACAACAAGTGCATTTTTGCTGCATCTAAAAAGTGGACATGTAGGTTTACATATATTCTTTGCTACTCCTTTTTTAGTGGGAGCAATTATTTTAGAGAATGGCTTATCGTTTTGCTTTTCCAAAATACAGCACCTCTTGGACCGAGAAACAAGCTAGAAGATCATGGCTTATACCATTTAAACATTATCTTATCTACCTTACTTCCCAATTCATTTCTTGTCGTTGCTATAATAAATTTCTTTCTCACAGAATGTGAGAGTCTACCAGCTCTGACTAATTCTACAGGGTTTATTTTTTCATTAACTGACATTACATGTAAAAGGTATGGGGCGTGATCTATTCCAGGGCCTTTCTCATAGACTGCAAAGTCTGCTCCAAATTTAAGACCTGATCTGACGATATAGCCTTTTTCTCTTAAGTCTCTATATACGTTATATAGCATGGCACATCGTACAATATTTTTACAGCATATCTCGAATAGTTCATTAAAGTTGAGAAGCTTGCTGTTACTATAGACTTCTAATAGTCCTTTTTCGGTAAGATATAATGCTTCTATTATCGACAATATTAAAGGTGCATTAAAATCTGTTGTTCTGGGTTTTCTTATCCCGAGAGGCTTACCGTAAAAACCTAAACCATATAATTTACTTGCATCGTTATAATTCCATACTATAATTTTGATGCCTACTAGCTGTCCTTTAATAGTAGTTTTACTCATCAGAAAAGACCTTAAATTAAATCTAAGATATTTTATGCATAGCTAAATACATAAGCTCTTCAGCTGCATCTTTAACTAAATCAGCGGAATCCTCAATTATATCTATTATTTCCTTCATAAATAGCACTAACATTATATTTGAACTGTATTTCTCATATAATGAGAAGGTGAAGAGCCTATATTTCTCATCAAGCTCATCCTCTATCTTTATAGCATTTTTCGCCTGTTCAACAGTTATTTTCGGGTTTATATTTAGCATCATTATTCCCTGCCTCATAGCATCGTATTCTTCAAGAAATCCTTTAGTAAAATCTTTTAGTTTTTCTGTTAGTTCTTGTGGTACATCAACATTATTATTAGCCATAATGGCTAATCTATTAGCTAATCCTGACATTAACTGTGAAACCCGTTCAATGTTATATGCTATGTTTCTAAAAGAATCTTTATGCATTAAACTTGGTGTAGTTCTAACAAGGTATTGTAAAATACTTGACCTTGATTCTTCAGTTTTACTCTTAAACATTATAACATGCTGGTATTTAGCCTTAATGACCTCAAGTTTCTTTTGAGAAAGAGCGTCAATAAGAGAACATGTCTCTTTAATACAATCAAAGCCATTTCTAACGAGTGCTTGAAGTAACTCTATTGCGGTCATCTCAGCTAAACTTTCTTGAACACCTATTTTTGACGGATCATAGTATGCTGCCATTTCTTCATCAGCTCATTAGTTAATTAGGGAGACCTCGGGTATTACTAGCAAATTGTGTTAAAGAGATACGAGTATTTAAAAGTTAGCTAAACTAAAGCAAAGTTGGAGAAAATGACTGTAACCTTAAGATAATATAGGAGAATAGTCCATGGTTAGAGCAGTAATCGTAGACTGCTTAGGTAGAGTTCAAACAGGAAGACTTTCAACAGTGGATGTCATAGGAGCTGGGCCTAGGAGTGTTGCTGGCGTATTGGAAAAAGCTAATGTTCTCGTTTACATTAAGCCTATTGAAGAATTTATGCGTTTAAAAGGTAAAATAAGAACATATGATATGTTATTAATAAGTGCTATGAGCACTGATGCTTTAGCTGTAAAAATGGCTATTAAATACTGGAAAAAATACAATAAAGGTTTAGTGATATTAGGAGGGCCAATAGTATTTGGATATAAAAACTTAAAAAATATAGAATTTGACATAGCAATTTATGGTGAAGGAGAGAAAACACTTGAGGAACTTTTAAATTTAGGGCTTAAAGACGCTGAGCTCCCAGAATATGATGAACTAGTAAAAGTTAGAGGCATCGTATTTAAAAATAAAAGAGGTAAAGTGATATTCACAGGGCGTAGGCCCTTTCTCAGAAGAAATGAGCTTAACAAATACGTGCCTTCTACACGGTCAATACTAGGGTATAGATGCTATTGGGCTTATAGAATATATGTAGAAACGGTAAGAGGATGCAGTAACTTCCATAGACCTCTAATAGTAGCTGAGGAGAGAGAGTGTAGAAAATGCATGTTATGTTTTAAAGGCAGCTTTAAAGACCGCATTCACTGTCCTTTAAATATACCTCCTGGCTGCGGGTATTGCTCAGTACCAGCCCTTTATGGGCCATCCCGATCAAGAAATCCTGATAGAATAGTGAGCGAGATAAAGAGCTTAATAGATTACGGTGTTACAAGAATTGTACTTAGCGCATCAGACATATTAGATTACGGTAGAGATGTTCTTGTAGAACCTAACCCCTTAACAAATCCAAGCAACCCTCCTCCAAATACAGAGTGGCTTAGAAAGCTTTTCGATAAAATATTTAGTATAGATGAAATATCAAAGGGTGAAGTTCAAGTAATACTTGAAAATACTAAAGCATCATTAGTAAATGAAAGCTCAGCTAAACTTCTTGGAGAATATTTTAAAGGATCACCAATACATATAGGTTGCGAAACCGGTTCTGAAACACATGCTACTCTCATAGGTAGACCTGTTGGACCCAATAAAGTTATTGAAGCCATTAAGCTACTTAGAAAGTATGGCCTAAAACCCTACGTTTACTTCATACATGGCCTTCCAGGACAATCTAAGGAGACTATTGATAAAACATTAAAGACCATGGACATCTTAAGCTCATTTGTTGAAAAAATTACAGTCTATAGGTTTACACCTATCCCCGGTACTGCTTTCGAAAAATACCCACGTGGACCTTCAGCTAAAAGTAATAGGTTAAGTAAGCTTGTTGTTGAAAAAGCGAGAGAAATGAATATGAGGTTTAAAGAAAGCCTTGTAGGAAAGACCGTAGAGGCTATAGTTGTCGGTTCATATGTAAGAAATAAAAAGTACAATGTTGCATACACATTACCTCATGGACCTGTGGTTTTGATAAAAAATGCTAGCAAATATTATGGTTTTAGGGTTCTAGTAAAAGTAGAGAGAGTAATAAGTGATAGAATGATCTCCGGGAATATTATTAGAGTAATCAGTAATGTTAGGTCAAAGGTTTTTGGGAGAAAACGAAAGGTCTTTTAAGTATTTTTCAATAAACTCCTCGTCATCTACATGTCTTATTAGGTTCTTTATTAGGTTCTTAACATTTTCTAGGACGTTTTCTAGAAAGCTTTTAAGCTGTCTTACGTCTTTTAAGTCATGTTTAAAAACCTCTGTGTACTGTTCAAGTTGAGGATTATTCTTTGAGATCTTCAGTAAAACACGTAGTAGTTTATATTCATTCTTTAAATCAACGATGCTGAGGTAGTCCAGTAGTGCATGAGTATAGTCTAGAACATCTAAAGCATCCTTTGTATTATCTGCAAATGAGGAAGTTTTAGAAGCTATTTCGCCGAGAATGTTTAGGTTTTTTTCAATAATTTTTCTATCGTATCTTAACTGTTCTAGGGTAGTAATTATCTTTTTGAAGAGTAGTTCCTCTTGTTCTTCAACATATGCTTTAATGAGTTTTCTTAAGGTTCTAATTCGTTTAGAATGTGTTCTTATTGTGGTCTCAATATTGTTGTAAACCTTGAGTAGGTTTAAGTAATCATTGAGCATAGTTTTTCACAAACATAATATTTTGATTTAAGCTGCTCTTAATGTTGCTATACTGTAGTCAGCTATTCCTTCCTCTCTAAGCTGTTCAGCGTTACACCAGACTTCGTTTTCACTTATATTTTCATCTAAAATCGCTGCTAATTTTAGTTTCTTTTTTCTTGCAATGACTATTTCTAAATTATCCTTTACGTTTAATGCTCTTGCTAGTTTAGGGTTTATCTTTGCATAACCCCGTTTAACTTCTTTTGTAGCTCGTACTCTAATTCTCCTCTCCTTCCTGGGTTTTTCTTTAAATAAACTACTTGCTGGTGGTATAATAGAGACTAATGCTTTTATGTCTATTTTCTCTCTTCTATCTTCTTTACTCATATTAGTCACCGTGACTATGTATGTTTCAACTTACCGGTGTTCCTAATTGTTCAAACGTCAGTTCGCCTTTTATATATAGTGGTATTTTCTTATAGGCTTCTTCTATTTTTATTCTTACCTGCCTCCATGTGTCCCTGTCTCTTAACGTTACAGTATTATCCTCTAATGATCTATAATCAACTGTTAGCGCCAGCGGTATCCCTATTTCATCAGACCTTGCATATCTCCTTCCAATGCTTCCCGAGGAATCATAAATAACTCTTAGTTTCATAGATTTTAAATTATCATAAATTTTTCTTGCAAGATTTACTAAGGGTTCTCTATTAACTAATGGAAGTACTGCAACACTTATTGGCGCTATATCTTTCGGTAGTTTGAGAATAACTCTGCCTTCTTTAATGGTATATGCATGTTCTAATGTAGCATAAAGTAATCTTTCAGCACCGTAGGAAGGTTCAACTACATGTGGTATAAACCGCTTTCCCTTCATTTTCTTCTCTACAACTTTTACTTTGAAAAGCTCCTTGGGAATTCTAAAACCTGCTATGCTTAAATATCCTTTACTTTCTAATTCTTTGAGAAGTATGTTTTTATCTGACTCTGAAATTGCCCTTAATATTTTAGCGGAATTTTCTCCATAAAATTCTTTGAGCCTTTCTGCATCAACTTCCAGTTCTTCTATTCTCACGAGTCTTGGTTCCCTGAACTGCTTATATACTGTGAGATCCTTTCTACTATACGCTATATGTCTTGAAAGATCGTATCTTCCTCTATAAGAATGTCCAGCAACTTCAATCCATCCCCAACGTGAAACTTCAACTAGTTGATCAAAGGTTTGAGTTGAATAGTGAGCTCTTTCATATGGAAGTTTTTCCTCAAAAACCTGTTTTTCAAGTGGAATTCCTAGGTCTTTTACGAATTTTTGACCTATAGCAAGAAAGTATGCAAGCCACTCGTTGACTATTAATTTCTTCTTTAATCCCTCTCTTACAGTCACTACGATCGGCTCTTTAATTTTAGCTTTTTTCATATCTCCCGTTATTAGTCTTATTTCGTCGTTTTCGACCTCTGGTAATAAGGGGCACGAAGGCTCTTCAGGGTCAAAGAAAAATTCTACTTCCATTATAGTGAATTCTCTTAACCTTATAACACCCTGTCTCGGCGAAATTTCATTTCTTCCAACTCTTCCTATTTGACCTATGCCTAGTGGAAGTTTTCCTCTCATTGCTTCGTAAACTCTCTTAAATGATGTAAACATTCCTTGAGCAGCTTCAGGTCTCAAAAACCCTACGTTTTCACTATAGGGACCTATGGTCGTTTGGAAGAGTAAGCTGAATTCCCTGACTTCACCTAAACTACCATTGCATATAGGGCACTTAATGTCATTTTCTTTAATTATCTTTGCGAGCTCGTAGGGTTTTAACCCTTCAACGGTTGCTCCTGTTTTCTCTTCAACTAAGTGATCTGCTCTGAATTTTCTACCGCACCTTTTGCATTCAACAATAGGATCTGTAAAGTGCTCTAAATGGCCGCTAGCCTCAAAAACCGCTCTAGGTGTTATCATAGGTGTTTCTATTTCAACTATGAAATCTTGGTGTTTAATTATAAACCATTCTCTCCATTTTTCCTCAATATTTCTTTTAAGAACGACGCCTAAGGGTCCTAAGTCGACAAGCCCAGCTACTCCACCGTATATTTCGTAGGATTGCCAGAAAAACCCTCTCCTAACAGCTAGTTCAACTATCTTTTCGTAAAGATCTTTCCTCTTGCTCAAGGTTAAAGCTCAGCCTCACAAATCAATCAACAAGTTACGGGTAAAAATACTTATGTGTTTATCTCAATTTAAAACATATCCTAGGGTCTGAAAAACTATGCTAAATAGTAAGGCCATGTTATATATTCAGGAACC
>Ga0190363_1001502_pt1 | contig 13723 bp, 14 predicted proteins | sample 48721867_MG_FD_161272 | JGI IMG/M metagenome (GOLD analysis project Ga0190363, IMG submission 161272) | Hydrothermal vent microbial mat bacterial communities from Southern Trench, Guaymas Basin, Mexico - 4872-18-6-7_MG | ecosystem: Environmental > Aquatic > Marine > Hydrothermal vents >...
AAGGAGGGTATATTCCCATACACTATGTCTGACACATTGATTAGAGCTCTAGATGAGTCATTAAACATGATTTTTGAGGAAGGTGTTAATGAGGTTTACGAGAGGCATAGAAGAGCTAGGGAGGCTGCTTGGAGAGCTTTAGAAGCTGCTAACCTTAAGCCATACCCAGCAAGTATTAATGATTCATCACCGACAGTAACAGCTATAGAGGTACCTAACGGTATTAATGAAGAGAAGTTGAGGGAGCTCGCATGGAGGAAGTATGGAGTAATGATAGCTGGTAGTTGGGGTAAGTTGAAGGGTAGGGTAGTTAGGATAGGGCATATGGGTGTTCAAGCATCGAGGAATCATTTAATCATAGCATTTACAGCACTAACTAGAGCGCTAAAGGATCTAGGCTACACAGTAAACATAGGTAAAGTAGTAGAAGCCATAGAAGATAGTTATGGAGCGTAAACATGAGTTCATAGAGGAGCTGAAACCCACCATAAAGTATAGTGAATTTTAAGGTGTTTCGCTATTCTTGTGCAATCTTTATCTTTCTGTATAGGTATGTTTAGTTGTGGTAGTTTTGACTGTGGAGTCTTTCCTTCTTAATGATGTATTTACTAATGGTATTATAGGTCCTCATACGAGGATGTTGGGTCCTATAGCTGATGGTGGTAGGATAAAATTCATTACAACACCCGGCTGTTGGGGCCCTATGATAACACCTACTTTGAGGGGTGGTCATGAGGTTAATGTCCCGGTAGCTGTCGAGGGTGCTGTTGTGGGTGATGCTATAGCTATATATGTTGAGAGTATTAGGGTTAAGTCACGTGCTACTTCATCAGGTGTTGATAGGTTTGTTGAGGGTGCTTATGTAGGTGATCCCTATGTTGCTAAGAGGTGCCCTAAGTGTAGGGAGCCATGGCCTGAATTCGTAGTTGAGGGTGTGGGTGTTGAAGCTATTACTTGTAGGAAGTGTGGAGCTCCAGCAGCACCGTTTAGGATGGTTCACGGCTATACTATGGTTTTTGATGAGGGATATAGAGTTGGTGTAACGGTAAGTGAGAAGATAGCTCAGGAGATTGCGAGGAATGCTCGTGAGTGGGGAGCTATACCTAAGAATTCAAAGCAAGTACCCGTACTCATTATAGGTAAGGCTGACTTAGTTGGTGTAGTAGCTAGGGTTAGGCCGTTCCTGGGTCAGCTAGGTACCGTACCCTCCGTAGATATTCCTGACTCACATAATGCTGGTGACTTCGGCTACATGTTAATAGATGCACCACACCCCTACAGAATCACTAGGGAGCAGTATGAACGTGACTTAACTGATGGACACCTAGACGTGGACTCTGTTAGGGAGGGCTCCATAGTCATAGCTCCTGTTAAGGTTAAGGGTGGTGGTGTATATGCTGGTGATGCCCATGCTATGCAGGGTGATGGTGAGGTAGCTGGTCACGCAACTGACGTATCTGTTGAAGCTGAAGTAAGGGTTGAAGTCATTAAAGGTTTAAGTCTTGACGGTCCATTACTCCTACCACCGGAAGATGACTTACCACCACTAGCAAAGCCCTGGAGGAAGGATGAGTGGGAACTAGTGTTAAGGTTAGCTAAGAAATACGGTATTGAGCCTGAACCTGTAGCACCTATTCAGATCATAGGTTCAGGACCCAACATTAACGAAGCAGCTAAGAGAGGTTTCGAGAGAGCTGCAAAACTACTCGGTATGAGTTATGAGGAAGTACTCAATAGAGTAACAATAAGTGGTGCAGTAGAAATCGGTAGACTACCAGGAATCGTCCAAGTATCAATGCAAGTACCGATAAGAATACTTGAGAAGCTAGGTATAGCTGATATAGTCATAAAACACTACAAACTACCATATTAAAAAGACTTAACACTTACGTAAACCCCCAAGTAAGGGATAGCTTATAAAGTTTACTGAACATCAAGGCTGGAAAACGTACTTCGCTTTTTACCATAACGAAGGCAAACACTATACAATTTAGGTGTAGATAGTTTTGAATAGCAATAACGATACATGCTTATCACTAACAGGTAATAGCGAGGAAGGTGGTACATGTAAGGATGGGCCAAGAATAATATCAGAATACATTAAAATAGCCGATATACATACAAGAGATGAGATTAGGAACTTCGTAATCGATGAATTAATATATAGACTAAAAGATGTGTACCCAAGCATAAGCGATGAAACAATAAACATCATAGCAGATGAAGTAATAGCAACAATAGACAGTATAGTAAACGAGGCAGATAACGATATAAAAAGCATAGACGAACTAATAAAAAACGAGAAAACATATAGTACATTAGCAATAACAGCACTAATGATAATAAGAAACAGAGAGGTAAGTAATGTGGAGGTAAATGAAGTGGATCTAACACGAATAATAAAGACAATAGTAAAAAATGTACTTAAGCTATATGGTCAAGAAGTTTAAAGAACAAATGCATCATCTTCTATCTCTTCACCAAGGGGTTGAATGATGCCAATTAGAGCTAATGCTGTTATTACAGCTAAAGTGAGGGGCATAAGTGATCTGACTGTTCTAAAGGTCTTGATTAGCCTGTATACTAAGGTTGGGCTTAACCTCATAACGACACCAATAGAGAGGATAGAATGAGAGTATTGTGGATTAGCGAACAATTAGACACGGATTTATGAACCTTAAAGAAATATAGTTATTTGGAGAGTGATAGGGTTATATGAAGATTGATCCAGAACTTATTAGAGCACTGTATAATGCTAGAGTCGTTGGCAGGTACGCTATTGCTAAGCACATTGCTGATTCACTACACGTTACTGTTAGATTCGCACTTAAAAAATTGCGCACTCTGGATAAAGTTAAGGATTTAAAATTAAGTATTGAATATCCCTTAAGAGCATTTCGACTAAAGAGAGTTGCAGTCTTTATTCAGAACGAGGACCAAGTTAAGGAATTCATTGACGAAGTAAAGAAAAGTAAGTATTATCCATTTGTAAGGTCAATAATCCTCTTAATACCCATGGGTATTGGTATAGTGTACCACTTACCTTATGATGTTAGCAGAGATAGAGTACCAGCACCTAAAGATGCGTTTAAGATAGAGTATGACGAATTCTTAAGAAATATGACTGATTTTAAGACCTATGGTGAAGATTCTATAACAAGAGTGGAAACCGCAACATCGTGGAGTAACTTTTTCTTGCTAGCTAAGAGGTTAAGTGAACTTCATATATCTGAGGATCTTCGCCAATACATTCACAAATTAAAAGAAATGAATAATAAATACGATTGGGCTGATTTAGCTATTGTTAAGGAGCTAGAGAAGAATCCTTTATTAAGTCTTGAAGATTTAGGTAAAACCTTAGGTATGAACCTTCATAGAATTAGAAAACATATTTACAATCATGTAATTCCAATCATTCGTGGTATTAGAATCAGATATACACCTGTTACCAAGGAGCTTAAAACATTCATACTCATAATTGGTCAAGGATCCAATCTTGACGCTGTTTATGCGGCATGTATGGAATTTGTCAAACATCCATTAATTATCGGTGCAACTATTAATTTACGCACTGCTGAATTCATACTTCAAATCTATGTTTCATCAAGTATTACGAGAGATGTTATCGATTTCTTCAGGACACTTTTTCAGGAGCTTAACTTTAAATTCATCAAAGCATTTATGGGAGTCCCTGGTAAGACTTTCTCTATACCTTTCATTAAGTTTAGGGAGTATATTCCTAAGATTAAGTGGGTTTGGGAGAGTAAGGGTGAGGAGAGACGTGAGAGGCGTGGTTTAAGTAATTAGTTGCGGTAGTGTGCATAAGTATTTAGTCTCTTAGTTAGTGTTAGTCTGGGACATGCTCGTGCTTCCTAGATGGGTATGGGTGATAGTGCTTGCACTCCTTACATTATTTGTTTTAGTCTCTACTCTATGCCTCGCTGATAGTTATGTCTTGTACGTTCTTGGTGATCCTTCATGTCCTGCTTGTACTCATCTTAAGGAGTTTCTTGATTCTCAAGGTCTTAACTATGTTTTCTGCCCTATCTACGGTAATGAGACATGTACTAAGGCTTCGTTAGTCCTTCTTAAGAAGTATGGATTACCGCCCTACATACCTACTACGTTAGTTATCTCGGATGGCTACGTTAAGGCAGTAGTTATTGGTGCTGTCGCTGATAAGTCATTCTGGTTAAACTTAGCGTTTAGTCCTCCCCATGATTACGTTCCGGTGTACATGGGTGAGGAGTTGGGTATTAAGCTTAATGTTAGTCCTAAGCAATTACTTAAGGAATTACTACCGAATCTAGCACCAAGTACTACTACAGCGATACCTAAACAAAGTACTATAGCACCAATACTCCTTGCAACACTAGTTAGTCTTGCATTAAGTGATGCTGTTAACCCATGCGCTACATACATATACGTACTACTGCTAACAGCATCAGCTTTAGTTGCTGTTAGGTCTGGTAGGAAGTTCGTGATCGTGGGTACTAGTGCAGCATTTATATCTGCGGTCTTCATAGGTTACTACTTACTGGGTATTGGGTTGTTAAGGGTTATGGGCTACGTACCTACATGGGTATTAGCATTAATAGCTATAGGCTTCGGTCTTTGGGTCATTATTAGTGGTTTAAGGAGGACCTCAAGAGTTATTGCTAAGGCATCAATGCTTAACCTCATTAGGAAGGCTAAAGCATCCATAGCTATGTCTGCAGTACTAGGATTCATAGTGACGTTCACGCTACTACCATGTTCATCAGGACCCTACGTAGTATTTACTGGGCTACTCTCAAGGTATCCGTTAACAACGTCACTAGCGCTCCTAGCGCTCTATAACCTAATCTTCGTAACACCATTAATCGTGATTACAGCTCTAATATCAAGTATTGCTAGAGTTAAGAGGGTTCAGGAATTCATTGTTAGACATGATAGAGAGCTATCAGTGATTGCTGGTATATTGTTAGTACTTATAGGTATTTACATACTCATAATGCATTAATGTCAAGGTGATGTAATAACTAGTAAAGCCTTCCTAACAGCTTCTACAGCTGATTCACCTAACACGTAAATTACTGGCTCAAGACCTACACCACCGTAATCAACTACGACATCAGGAACTTTCTCAGCACCTTCAATACTACGTCTTAAGTCACTAAAGAACTCCTCCCTCTTCTTGTGTGGACCTGAGAATAGTAGTCTAAGACCTAACCTCTCAAATCGTTCCACGAAGCCCTCATCATACTTAATAACTACTACAGCGTTAATGCTAGGCCATTTATCCCTAATCGTTAGGAGTACTGTAGCTGTATGCTTACTACCACCATAGGTTGGTTCACCAACAGCTACAAGCTTCGATGAGACCTTAATGATCCTACCGGTAAAACCCACGACATCTTCAGGTCTTGAAGCACTAGGTGATGCTCTAACTATGTTCATACCGACCTCAGGTACTAGAGTACAAGCTTTACTAATAGACTGTAAGAGCTTAAACGCTGCCTTAACATCCTCAATATAGGGATCAGTTACTTGAGGGAATAGTATAGAGCATAAGTTACAATCCTTAGGTACGCTAGGATCTATACTCCTATGGAAATCGCACAGCAATAACCTACTGAGTACTGAGTTAACTATCTGTGAGAAGACCCTATATAGATCATACTTACCACCCCTCAATGCAGTATTAGCTAATACTTTAGCTATTGCCTCAATCTCATCCTCAGGTATGCCTGCCTCCTTAAGCTTAACTACGAAGTACTTCCTACCACTACTTAGGTACTTCCTAACCATTGGCTGTGTTATACCTAATAACTTAGATATAGCTACTTGACTAACACCCTCCTCAATAAGTTGTGAAGCCACAAGACCTCTTAAGTAGGGTATGACATACTTACTGACTAGCTCGTGAGGTATCACCTGCCCTACCCGCTTAACTCACTATTACCTGGTTATTAAAGTATTTAAAACCCGGTTCTAATTACTGATCCGGTGTGAGGTAATGGCAGAGGAATACGGCTATAGGTTAGAACCTGTACCAATGAATAAGAGAATCTACAGCTTCTGGCATAACTTCGCTATATGGTTTGGTTCTGATGCCAGCATAGCCGTGTTTTGGGCTGGTGCATTACTAACACCAGCATTATCACTAACAACAGCGATAATACTCATAATCATAGGTATAGCGTTAGGTAATCTATTTATGGCTCTAATAGCAGTCATGGGCTACAGAACCGGAGTACCGACCATGGTACTAACCAGAGGTTCGTTAGGTATTAGGGGTTCAGTACTACCCTCAATACTTAACTACATACAGTTAATTGGTTGGTCAGCAATAATGATTGTTGTCGGTGCTAAAGCAGCTGACCAAGTACTAACTATGCTGACAGGTATCTCAGCCTACTACGTATGGGTTGCGGTCATAGGTATAGCGTTAACTATTTGGAGCTTCCTAGGACCTGAGAAGTGGAGGTTCTTAGAGAACGTATCCGTAACTTTACTACTCATACTTTCTGCATGGCTAATCTACGTAACCCTAACTAAGTTCAACATAACTGAATTACTGACTAAGCCAGGTACTGGCGGTATGACCACATGGCTAGGTCTAGACCTAGTTGTTGCTATGCCCATATCGTGGGTACCCCTAGTTGCTGACTACACCAGATTCGCTAAGAGCTTAGGTGGCAGCTTCTGGGGTACATACATAGGTCACTTCATATCCTGCGCATTATTCTACTTCATAGGCGCATTAACTAACGTAGCCGTAGGTGCTCCAGACCCTATAGCCATAATTGCTTCCTACGGTCTTGGAATACCCGCTATGCTGATAATAATATTCTCAACACTAACTACGGGCTTCCTAGACGTGTATTCAGCAGCTATAACATTCAAGAACATAGTACCTAGAGCTAGCGTTAAGAAGCAGATAATATTTGTTGGTGCATTAAGCACGGTAATAGCTGCGCTATTCCCGACTGAAGCATACGAGTGGTTCCTACTACTGCTAGTAAGTGCTTTCGTACCACTAGCAGTAATAATGGTTCTAGACTACTTCACATCACCATACAAACCTGAAGAGCTGCTAGAGAAGCATGGTAAGTACTGGTTTAGGGGAGGTATCAATATCTACGCAATGACCGTGTGGGCTATATCATTCACTTTCTGCCTACTATTAAGCATAGCCTCAATACTAGGAGTCAATATACCAGTAATAAGTGATATAGCATTGAATTATGGTACATCACTACCAACACTAGCATTAACAGCTATACTATACTTACCCTTAGCAATAGCAAGAAGAAAGTAAGGTTAGTCAGCTATGCCTCACGAAGTATGTCAGCACTGCAACCACCGTAATTAGTGCTACAGCAATCAGTAACGGAAATACATACGTGTTCAATATATTAAGCATCTCGAAGGCACTCTTCGGTTTAAGTACTAACTTCTTAGCTACTGGGTGGTTACCCTCATTACTATAGACCCATACAGAGTAGTGAAGAACTCCTGAGCTCCCCATGTCTGAATCTACGTGTACCTTACCAATACCTGATGCTGACGTAGCTGACGCATTAAATATTATCTCACCGTCCTTCACAATCATAGGTACAGTAATACGGAATGGAGTCCATGGTGTAGCGTATAGCAATCCAGTATACTTAATAAGACCGGCATAACTACCTGAGACATCCGTAGCTACTTCTACATCCTTAATTACAGGCTCTAGAACTAACCTTAAATCACTACAGTTACTTACACCTAAACGTGATAATTCCTTAGAATCTATAATGACCTGACCAATACTTGACGGTACATCAATACTTCGTACCTTAATAAGTTTATCACATGCAAGTAAGTATATCCCTAGCTTTAGGTCATACATCACCCTTGATGGATGTACTAAGTAGTCATTAACTCTTAAGGCTACACCATAACCGTTAAGGATTATTTTATACTTATCGATGAGTGTCGAGATAGATATGTAGACTGCTAAATTACTGCTAATCACTTGATTAGAAGCTACGTAGGGAATTAATGCTATAACTGACGTAACAGTCAATACTATTGAGGATGCTACAACAACCATTCTGAAACTCTTAGACATTAATTAAACACCACAGAAGTACTTACAGCTGAAATTACATAAGTTTTTCTCATCGACTTTAACTAGAATTTTAGGTTACTTAGTTAAAGTTATGCACAATTAGCTCTTAACCTTAGATGCTACCTCCTTCACCAGCTTCTTTACATGCTTTAATGCGGTATAGACACTCCTTTCTGTACACCAACCTTCATAGAAGCATACATGCATACTTGTAGCATTCATCCAAGAGTCATGAACCCAACCCCCGAGCTCCTCAGTTAAGACATCAACATACCTCCATAATTCACCATGACTAGCTAGCCTCTTACCCTCCCTCCAGTAGGCATAAGCTTTAACAGCAAGAGCCCCCGCACCCCACACCTTCTCAGCTGCCTGCCTTACATCACCTTTCTTAAGTTCTTCTCGAGCTTCATTAAGAAGTTCTTGAGCAACCTCAACATACTCTCTAGCCCTATCCTTAGGGTCCAAGCCCTGAGTAAGAAGTTCTACGAGGTATTCATCAATACTAATACCTAACCTCTCAGCCTCCTTCCTTAACCACCTAGCAAGCCTACCACGAACGAGAATAACCTGGTCCAAACCACCACCGGTAAATACTACTCCAATACAAAGATAAAGTCATCGTTTCTCTCTATTACCAATTATTAGCGCAATCAAGGATTTCTTACTAAATGAGAAATCCGTAAATATACACTTAACTTATTTATAGTAACCTTTAAGTATTTGAGTCCAGACATACGTACTCAATACTGTAGCCTACATACTCGCTCCAGAACTGCCTTACGTGTCCATCGCTGTAGGTAATTATTAGTTTAATGTTGACAATGTCCTCCCTACTTCCTTTAAGGATTATGTAGCCACCCTGGTCGACTTTAACTTTGTAAAGTATCTTCATCTCCATGGGTAATTTGGTACCGTTGATAAGCTCTACGTACCTCTCACCCCCTCTTGCATGGTATTGTGCGATATCATCCCTCGATACTGGTGACTCATACTCTTTAAGTATGACTATGAGCTTAGTTATGTTAAGGTCTTTAGGATTCATGAATACTACGACATGACTCTTGATAGGATCACAATCATACTCCATCATTGGTATCTTACTAGTGAGTGCTTCCTTATGGTCCGCTATTAATTCACATTGCGATACGTTGAAACTTAACTTAACGTTAGCTGGGTAAGTAAGCTCCTCAAGAACCCCAATACCCTCCATGAGGAAAGTATTGATAGCAACTACAGTAAGTAAAGTTAGTGCAGCAGTGATGATTACTATGAACATCGCTCTCCTCATACCTTGACGCACCTTCCTAATATACTTCCTAATATATCTTACCTATCGATACTATAATATTACTGATTACAAGTGATTTACCCTGCTAGCTATGGTTTACTTTAAGTAACTAGGATTGTAAGGTGATGCGTCTTGATATAGGTTAATTAAATTTCATACGATGGTTATAGGGGTGAAGTGTTGACTGAGGACGTGCTCAAGCCTAAGAAGAGACTTGGTAGGATGCGTAGGAGTAAGAGACTAGGAATAATCGTTCCAGTAGAGGGTGGAAAAATTGCCAGTAAGGGTAAGGGTGAAACTGGAGAGTTTAAGGAGTAATAACTCCTTAGTAGTTTCTGCTTTATTGAATACTGGATTTACTTCGGATGAATTAGATATTCACTTACCTAGGGATGTTGCTGAGAAATTAAATTTATGGCCTCCACCCAACGATGCGTCTCTGGAGGTACTTGATACAGCTGGAGGTGAAGTACTATCCTATCTCATACCACGTGCTGTGAAACTAACGGTAGTAGAGGAGGATAGAGTATCAAAGAGTATAGTGTGTAATGCTTTAATCTCTCTTCATGAGCGTGAAGTACTACTCTCTGATGCAGTAATTGAGGAACTTGAAATTGAGATTCTATCACCAAAGACAGGGCTGTGGAGATTTAAGGGGGAGGATAAAGTGAGGAGGAGTAAGTAATTTCTATAATGAGTGCGTTAATCATTTGTTAGCCTTCATGATAACTAGGTATTAGGATTGTATTTATCGTTATATAGGTGTATAGGTAATTAGTTAGGGTGTGGTCCATGGGTGAGATTCCTAGAGCGTTAACGATTGCTGGTTCTGATTCAGGTGGTGGTGCAGGTATTGAGGCTGACTTAAAGACGTTTACAGCTTTAGGTGTTTACGGTATGGTTGCTATAACGTCGATAACAGCACAGAATACTTTGGAGGTTAGGCTTACTTATGACTTACCACCTGAGGTTGTTGTTGCTCAGATTGAGGCTGTAGCTGATGATATAGGTGTTGATGCTGCTAAGACGGGGATGCTGAGTAATTCAGGGATTATTGAGGCTGTAGCTAAGACTGTTAAGAAGTATGGATTCCCATTAGTTGTTGATCCGGTAATGATAGCTAAGTCTGGCGCCCCCCTATTAAGACCTGAAGCTATGGAAGCATTAATTAAGTACTTGGTCCCTATAGCTTATGTCATAACGCCGAATAGGTTTGAAGCTGAGCGACTTACTGGGATTACGATAAAGTCCGTTGAGGATGCTAAGAGAGCTGCTAAGTACATTGTTGAGGAGTTAGGTGCTGAAGCAGCAATTGTTAAGGGTGGACACATAGGTGGTGATTATTCAACAGACATACTTTACTACAAGGGTACATATAGAGAGTTTACAGCACCCAGAATTAGGGATGGGTGCTACCATGGTACTGGTTGCGCATTCTCAGCAGCAATAGCAGCTGAACTAGCTAAGGGTAAGGACTTAATCGAGGCTGTGAAGGTAGCTAAAGAATTTATAACTAAGGCGATAAGCTACGGAGTAAAGGTGGGTCATGGTCACTGCCCTGTCAATCCAGCAGCTTGGGTTGTCATACCAGCAAGTAAATGGAGGGTTTATGAAAACTTAGTAAGGGCTATCAAGATTATTGAAGATCATGGTGAGTTAGTAAATCCCTACGTTCCTGAGGTACAAATGAATGTTGTTGAGGCATTACCTAAACCCTACTGTAGTGATGTTAATGATGTTATGGGAGTCCTAGGTAGAATTGTGAGGTATGGTGATAAGGTAAAGGCTGTAGGGCCACCATCGTTTGGTGCCTCAAAACATCTAGCCAGAGCTGTGCTCAAGGCTATGGAGTATAACCCGGAGATTAGAGCTGCTCTAAACATTAAGTTCTCTGAAGATATTATTGAGATAGCCAGAAAGCTAGGTATGAAAGTATCATACTACGATAGAAGAGAAGAACCACCAAAGGTGAAGGCGAAAGAAGGAGCAACCATACCGTGGGGTATCGATGTAGCCATTAAGAGATTAGGTGGTGAAGTACCCGATATAGTGTATCATAGGGGGGACGTAGGTAAGGAGCCGATGATAAATATATTCGGTAAGACGTCCATAGATGTCGTCAATAAATTAATTAAAATACTTAAGGATTTATGTAAGTAATTTCTACTAGTAATAGTCTTGGACACGAAAGTTCCTTAAAATAACTCCATCAAAGCCCTAAATGAACAATTATATATTTGTTAGCTATATGTTAAAACGTCTAAGGGTTTAAGTTATGAGGGCAAAGGTAATCGTTAACGATTTTGATATAGGTGATGTATACTTCGTAGTAATATCTAAGGACTTAGCTAAGAAACTGGATATTTGTTCAGGATGTAGGGTTACACTCGTAATTAATGAAAGGAGATTAACAGCTATCGCAGGCATTACTAATCAGTTAGAGTCTACAGTAGTAATGCCTAGATCCATGTATGAATCTTTAGGTTGCCCTAAAGAGGTTGATGTGGAGCCTTACCTTACACCTCAATCAGTACTCCTCATAAAGAAGAAGTTAAGAGGTGGAAAGTTAAGTTATGAGGAAGTGTTTAAGATAATTAAGGATGTAGTTGATGGTGTACTAACAGATGTAGAAATCGCTGCATTTATCTCAGCACAGATGAGTGTCGGTATGGATATCCAAGAAATGGTGTACCTTACTAAAGCAATGGTTGAGACAGGCAGGAAGTTGCGTTTCGATGAGCCCGTATATGACATACACTCAATAGGTGGAGTTCCTGGTAATTCTAAGGTATCTATTGTTGCTGTACCGATAATTGCTTCAGCAGGTGTATTCATACCTAAGACGTCATCGAGAGCAATAACGTCACCAGCAGGTACTGCTGACACTATGGGTGTATTAGCTAAGGTTGAATATACTGAGGAGGAAGTTCTTGAGTTAGCTAAGAAAGTTAATGGCTTCATAATATGGGGAGGTACATTAAATCTAGCACCAGCTGATGACATACTAATCAGGGTTGAGCATATATTGAGGGCTGACCCTCTAGCCCAAATGATTGCCTCAATACTATCTAAGAAGCTCAGTATGGGTGTTAACTACTTACTCATAGATATACCAGTAGGTCTCGGTGCTAAGGTCGAGAGCTTAGAGAAGGGTAGGGAGCTAGCATCATTGTTTACTCAAGTAGGTCAAGGCCTAGGATTAAGTATTAGATGTGCCTTAACTTATGGTGGTCAACCAATAGGTTATGCTATAGGGCCTGCACTAGAGGCTAAAGAGGCTATCGAGACCTTATTAGGTAAGGGTCCTATGTCGGTTACTGAAAAAGCCATATCCATAGCTGGCTTAGTGCTTGAGATGGCTGATGTTGCTCCTAGAGGTGCTGGTAGGGATATAGCTAAGGAGATATTGAGCTCGGGTAAGGCTTACCAGATGTTTAAGAGGATCGTCGAAGCTCAGGAAGGTAATCCTAACGTTAAGCCTGAGGACATACCTATAGGTAAGCATAAGGCTGAAGTTAGAGCACCAATGGATGGTTACGTAACTGGTGTCTATAACCAACCCATCACCGCAATAGCTAGAGCTGCTGGAGCACCACATGATAAAGGTGCTGGCGTTAAACTCCACGTTAAGAAGGGTCATAAGGTTAAAAAAGGTGATGTACTTATGGAGATATATAGTAACTCAGGCGTAAGGCTTAAGGAGGCATTAAAGCTCGTTACTAAGCTTAAACCAATAACTATTGAGGGTATGCTACTAGAGACCTACCGTTCACCTCGGAGTGGTTGTTTAGGGTGTTTTAGGGTTGTTTAAGGTAGCCACCCCGAGGTTCATCACGGTCTCCGCGGAGCCCCTCACCGTGGTTCACCCACGGCTCTCAGAACCCCGCGGTCACTGATGCATTTATAAATCGCTACCCTTTATAAGTTTTACTGGGAAACCCCCTATATGAGCTACATAACATTATGTCTACTGTTTAACGTTGATGGCGTCGAGGCTAAGAAGCTACTTAGTACTGCTTGGTTGTTTAAAGCTGCTTCTCATAGGATGCTCTCTATCGTTAAACAGTCTCCTATTCCACCAGTTACTGATATCAGTTGGAAAAACACGTTCCGTAGAATAATTTATGATGTCATACCTAACCGTAGGTACACAGATGGAGTGATAGTATTGGTTAGAGGTATCTATGAATCATGTAGACGGCTGGGGATAGACTTTAAGGATGTGGAGCTTGGAGATTGGCTAATGTTCCAACAAGTAGAGAAAGAATATCCAGTAAGAAACATAACACTAAAACAGGGCTACGAATTTCGGATAACAACAGTAGATTACAATG
>Ga0190363_1001503_pt1 | contig 13723 bp, 13 predicted proteins | sample 48721867_MG_FD_161272 | JGI IMG/M metagenome (GOLD analysis project Ga0190363, IMG submission 161272) | Hydrothermal vent microbial mat bacterial communities from Southern Trench, Guaymas Basin, Mexico - 4872-18-6-7_MG | ecosystem: Environmental > Aquatic > Marine > Hydrothermal vents >...
CAAGTGCGCTATAGGATTAATTCTGAAGCTAATACTTTTTTCTTCACCTGGCTGAACCAATAGATTTTCATCTTGGGTTATTAAATTCTTATAGTGATCTAAGAGGATTACTTTAGTTACTTTGTAACTTATATTGCCTGTATTGGTTATGGTCAGATTCAATATGTTTGGTTCAATAAAACTTGCTCTACAAGTGAGCATGGGTGTTTCAGTCTTCAATACAATGGTTTGTGGTATTTTAGTATATAAATATAGCATGGAACTTATAAGAATTACGAGAGTTATCAGTGTAGTAATAAACAAATAGTGCTTTACTATTTTTCTCCAAAGACCTTTAAGGACGTTTTTCAATGCATTTGAGAAGTTCATTTAAGTTCTCCCCTGGATTTTCAGTACAGGATCTGTTAACTAGATATAGATTGACATTACCATAAAGCTTTACTGGATATAGGCAGTGCTTTACATAGTCAAGGTTCTCTCTCAAAAAAGCTTCTTTTCTACCCATTTTTTCTATTACGATATAGCTTATCTTATGAGTTTTCACTATTTTAGTGAATAGGGAGTATGTAAGTATGCAGTACTCCTCCTTAGTTATATCTGCACGACTAACAACACCTGTAAAATTATAGACAGTTTCGAATGTTAAGAGTTTCTCTTTTATCAAAGGATAGAGGTAGATAGCGTCCTTACCGTAGGTCTTAACGAGATTATTAAGTATGTTTAAGAAGAATATTTCATACATTGGGATCATGACGTTGCCTTTCGCTCCTAGTATTATCTCATTAGCAATATACTTAGCTATTTTATCATATGAACTCATCCATGTACTTACCCCTATCGCTTTATCTATTCCGTTAATGTAATTATTATGTCCTGAATATACTACATTAAAAACTAGGATGGATACAATTGTTAGCCAGAGTAACTTCTTAGCGATTTCCTTAGATAGCACTACTTTGAATGCAATGATAGACACCTCAATAATAAAGTAGCTTAGCAACAACTCTACAAATAACTGTATGTGAAGGAAATACCTATCGGGAATCATGAGTCTTGCATAGAGACTTCCGTAATAGATTACCATGAAGTGAAGCATTATAAAGGGAATTGAAATGCATAGTAAACAGAAAACCCTATATCTGAGGTCATCATTTTTAACTAAATTTAACAAACTATAGACAGCCATGATCGCGATGTTACTGAAAACAAAAGGTTTTGAACTTTTCATGAGAGGTAACTGTAGAACACCAAGTTTTTCCGCTATACTATCTAATACATGATTAAATACGTTGTGTGAAAGGAAATAATACAGCCTTTCAAAAAATGTGTATCTACCAAAAACAGTAAGCTCAGGGTATAAATGCATGAGTACTTCGTAAAGCCAAAATGTGCCAAAGAAGACTGCGATGGAGAGCAGGGAAATGGTAGCTGTAATTCTTAATCTTGTTTCATATTTAACAAAAATACTAGGTTTGTATATATGAAGAAGAATTATGAAGATTATCAGTATTGTTGGAATAGAATACAGAAACGCTAATTCGGGTCTTGTAATTATTAAAAGTAAGAATACGGTTAAAAACATGATGAAGTATCTCAATCTTTGAGTATTCAAAGCATTGATGCCCATGTAGAAGACTATTAGTGTTAATAAATTGGCAAAGATATCCCTATATGGAACTGTGGAGAAGAGTACACGTATGGGGTTCGACGCATATATTGATATAGTCAATAACGTAGCTAGCACACGCGTTAATGTGTACATTGTTAGTGATCTACTTTGATATAGTGAGACTAATACTTTGAAAAACATATACGACGACAAGGCATAAATAAGTAGTGAGGCGATCCTTACTGGATAAATAAGGTCGTTGTATATAGACCAAAGTGGTATAGCTAAGAATCTCAGGTATAGTATGAATGGAAGCCCCACAATGGGAAATCCGCGATAATAAGATCCTTCCTTTAAGCCATAAGCCATTGAAGTATATGAATAAGAATCCGCATAATACATTACAGGAGTAGCTTCAAGTACCCTTAAACCCATTACTAGGCTTACCACAATTACTATTGCTTCGTAGAGACGATCATTAATCAAGAAACGCTTAAACATCTAACTACACCTTAAGTTGGATTAATTAGACCTAGTAAGAAGTTTCTAATGTCCTTTATGTGTCGTAGTTTAAATGTATCGTAATTGCTGTCACTATAGAATATAATTATGTAGGCTCGTTGCACATCCTCATCGGGCCAGAATCCGTGTAAACCTTTTAATGGCTTAGTTATGGAGTAGAAATTCGGGAAGAATTCTTTGCATGGTTCTGTCTGTATTATTATATCGCCATACTCTCTATTCTTAAAGTATACTCCATAACGTTGCAGTATATCTTTACTTGTCTCGATATCAAATACCTTAGCCTTACCTCTCATCTTCTTATCTATAATTCTAAGAACTAGCTCCTTATGATTATAATTGTCAACCCAAATAAAAGTTAAGGTAGCATCTATGAAGTAGAGTATAGAGTTCTTTAGACCATACTTTTGAAGCAGATCCTCAATGTTAATAATCTCGTCGGTGTTGCACATACCATGATCTGAGAAAACTATGAGGCATACTGACTTGGCTAGCTTACGAAGTAACCTATATAGGTAGGAGAGACTCATATCGATCATACTTAATTTCTCAAACCATTGTTTACTACTAACTCCTTGAGCGTGGCCCACCCCATCTAGGTCATCAATGTAAATAAAGAGAGCGAGATCTCGGCTTGTCTCGATTCTATCGCTATAAATATCTTTTAATAACTTAATTAAACTGTTACATACATTTTGTAATGAGTGACCAAAATAGTGTACTTCAACTCCATATCTCTCTTCAAAGGTATTCTTCAATCTTAAAAAGAATGGATTTTTATTCATATAATAATAAGGGTAAACATAGAATTCATTGAGGTACTCTATGGGTATGCCACAGAGTTTTGCAACATCCTTTCTGAAAATACCAAATACGGGGTTACATAAACTAAATTGATAGATGTATCTTATCGGTTTAGGTGAATAACGAAGTTTCTGTAAAATACCCTGAAAGTATGGATTATGATATACACTAAAATTACGATATCTTTGTCCATGTAATTCAGGAATGTAGATGTAGGGCATCCAATGTTTTGTTTCCTGGGGAAGCTTCCCAGAAAGCATTGATGACTGTATACCAAATGAATACCCTGGAATATTCTCTAGAATGAAATACCCTTGTTCCATTAAATTAGCTAAAAACGGGGTGGTACAACCATTCAGGTACTCTAATGGAAGAGCGTCTATATAAACAAAGACATAAACATTACTGAGCCACAAACACCATCACCATGCAGAGTGGCTCCTCTTTAAACAGTGCTATCTTCCTTATCATAATGTATCGGCAACTGTATTGTTATGTTAACAACGCCACGAGAAGAGCGCTTTATAATCTGGCTCTGGATCATCTATGTTGTAGAAGTTCATCTCAAACCAATTCAAAACATTCATTATCTTCTCACTTATCTCTCTAGAAATTTTCTTCTTCCACTTATTTAAGAAGTAATATGGATCTTCAATATAGCCCTTCGTTCTTGAAGTCGCACTAGCTCTACGTAAATTCATGTAAGTATTCTTTGGTACCTTTTCCCCAATAAAAGTGAAGATGTTATTTAATTCTCTTACACTGTCTAGAACAAGTCTTTCATATACAACTGTGTACCACCAATTACGTCTCTGATAGTAAAGAGGAACATAGTAATCCAAAGCCCATAGCGTCGCTAGGAATTCGTAATAACTTAATATCTGCCTCAGCTTTCTAGCTACCCTAGGGTTGTCTTGAAGCTCTTTTATTTTAAGAGCATCGTGCAATAGTATTTTCTTAAGCACTTCAATAGATTCTCTAGATTTTCCAAACGTTGAAAGCTGAGACTCGATAACAGCACATGAATGTCTAATAATCATGTATATTCCTCTTATTTTAAAGTTCTTGGTAAACCAAGGTAGGAGTCTAATACCGTTTACAAATTTGACTAATGGAAAGCCTATCATCTCCTTTAATAAAACACTAGATCTTTTGCTTTTCCGTAGTTCATTGAATAAGAAACTTGGAGAGACCAATGTTGGAACTTTACCTTTAAGTACGTTGTGAAGGTAGTTATATAGTTCTATGTTCTCTTCATGGATATGTACATAAAGTCTTCGGTGACGGAATCCAAGTCGCCTAATTAATCTCTTTGCATGTGTAGAAGCCGGGATTTAAGGGTTCATAAATAAGCCTATATTTAGGCAGGGGTAGAAGTAATTCTGCTAACCAGGTAGTGCCACTCCTAGAAGTTCCGAAAACAGCTAACCCCATCCTTTCATCATATATTGAATTTGCCATAAACGTGGATAAACTGATTAATGACGTTAATACCCCTGTACTATAGGAGGCATATACGATAAGTTTATTTAACGTCATGGCTCCTTATTGAATCACACTAACTATCTCAGTCTAGACCATGTATTCACGCCATAAGTAAGCTATATTACGTCCTAAATCCTTAAGCTTAGGAGATAATAACGCTTTACACCTTCCTCTATACAATAATATTGCTGAGAATTTCAGTATCAGGAGTCTTAAGAAATCACCTAAACTTAGTCTATGTCTAAACATGCTGATTAGTTCAAGCACATTTTTACCTTTATTAGTCTGCAGAATTAAGGAGCTTGGTAATAAGATTATGAGGTTAATAAGCAGTAACATAAGTCTCTGTTTTCTACGACTTTGTTCAGTTTCTCTAATGAATTTGAGTATATTGCTATTATCTATACTGTGTCCAAGATATGAAAATGTCTTTTTAGCGTATCTCTCGAATAACCCTAAGAGGAACTCCAATAGGTCATTGTCTGAAGTTATTTCGTATCCTGAATCCCTAATGCTTTGCCTTAAATGATCCAGGACACAATTTCTTTTGAAATCCGCTATGACACGAAGTAGTTTTAATTCGTTCCTTTCAATAACGTTACTTACTCTTTCAAAATTTTCCTCTGCAACTATAGGTACCTCCGTAAATCCCTTAGGCATAAGACCTAAGCTTAGCTCTAGAGCATAGAGAAGAGAGAGAACGCGTTTTGCGATAATGTATACAGCTTCATCTACATAGGCGTCATTTACGGCAACTAAAAGATAGTCGGCTAACGAACTTATTATCAAATTCATAACATCTTCGGGATTTATTGTAGGTCTTCTAACTTTATCTATGACAAGGCATCGCCTACTTACGTTGAGGCATTTAACCATTTTCATCTCGTAAAAGTTTATAGTATTGAATTTGAAGAATCTTAGTAGCTTGTATAGTGTTGGCCATGTTAGAGTTATGCTAACATGGGTTTCTATTCCTTTTCGTCGTAGGGTATTCGTGATAGCATCAGCTATTTTAGTACAATTGAATAACCTACATTTAATAAATGATATGAGGTCGGTTAACACTATTAGATCGAGGTCGCTGATGACCAGCTTTCTCACGTTATTGTTTTCTAATTCGAGACGGCTTACCTCATTCTTGGCGATGCTTCCAATAACGTATAGAAATAGTTTCCTTGGCCTAATACGGGCTAGCTTACTGTAGACAAAAAATAGGAGCTTTTCATAAAAGCTCTGGATTTTTATGATATTACAGCGATTTAACAAGGTCTTCATTAAGCACGGATTTCGGTCTATGTTGCTGGCATACCATGCAGTCTTCTATGCTTGTGAATTCTTTTCTCTATTAATGCTTTATGGGGCTCATGGTAACTTCAAGTACTGTATGCTTTTCTCTATTTAATGGTTTCAAGGATTTATTCCCCATCGATTTCGATTCTAGAGAGTTCAGAGCTTTATGTTTCGGTAAATACTTTAAGTAGCTTCTTTTCGATAGCTTCCACATTCAACCTTTTTCTAACTTCATCTCTAAGCTTGGTTTCAATGTCAAGAACTTTCCCTCTATGGAGCGAAAGTACCTGCTCTATTCTACCGACGAATTCGTTTACGTTTCTAACTGAAAATAAGAGCCTCTCAGCGGGTGTACCATGAATGATTTCAGGCACGCCACCAACCCTAGGCGTTATCGGTATCGTGCTAAGGATACAAGATTCCAGTATGGTGTAAGGTAACGGTTCTTCCCATACCGATGGAAATATTAGGGCCCATGCTCGTCTGTGTAGATTAATAACTTTTTCATATTCGATTCTGCCTACTACCCGGATCTCCAAACTCCTGTATTTTTCATTTAGCCTCTTTAGCTTTTCAAGACTCTCCGATCTGTACTTATTCGTGAGGATAAACTTTGCTTTGATGCCCTGCTTACCTAGTTCTCTTAGTGCTTGTAGTAGTATGTAGAAGCCTTTTATGTAGCTATCGCCACCAAGGTATAGGAATGTGGGTGTTTCACCCAGTTCTTTACATGGCTCTGCGCGAAGTAGTTCTTGGGGTAATGGGTTGTACACTACCTCCATCTTACTTCCTAGCTCTGGTACTTGGTCAGAGACAATCTCTGCTTGCCTCTTCGATACACATATGATCTTGTCTGCCATGGATATCCATCTCCTTACTAACCTCGGTAACCACCAAAGTAGGCTAACCCCCATGCAGTACTTAGATCCCTTTGAGCACTCCAACATTGTGTTGTCTCTTGTAATTCTGTGTTTATGTTCCTCGTATGGTGCCAGTACGACTGCTGTGTAGGATATGGGTATGTAGTCATGTAGATGGGCAACAACCTTCTTACCCATCTTCTTAGCATACGGTATGAGAGGAAATGCGAATCTAGGCACGTATACGACATCAGCTTCCCTAAGTAGCTTCTTAAACCTCTCCGTTCTGATTAATTTCAGCACGTTGAGCCATAGTATAGGCTTCTCCCACCTTGAGAGTAGCGGCTCGTAGATGTATTCTACGTAGGGTACCTTAGACGGATTTTTCGTACCAGTAACTACTACTACCTCGAACTCCCTGCTGAGTACGTTGACTATCAAGTGAGTCGCGAGCTCTCCGCCGCTCCCATCAGGCCAATACCTCTCTGAAAAAACTAGCAGTCTTGGATTCGACACCACCTTATCGCCCTGATCATACAGCTATTATCAGCATTCTTTAAAGGCTTCTAGTAAGCAAACTCATGAGCTCTTAATGGCGTTAGTATTCGCAAGTACTTTCGACAATCCAACAAGTTTATACCTAATAAATGTACCTATGATGCCTTGGAATGTATGTTTTCTCCTCGTTTGACACAACAACTGCATCAAAGTACTTCGAGAGTATGTACCTAACTATGAGGTACGTAGGTAACTTGGTCCACCACCCTTGATCGGAAGGGCTTTTGAGGGAATTAACACCCTCTGACTCTTCATGACATCAACGCATCTCAATCGCAATATCGCTCCTTTGACTTTATTGATGAAGTCTTTATAGAGGATTACAAAATACTTATCTCTCAATCAAACTCACCATAAAACTGCCATAAATCTGTCGTAGATGCGTTACCGCACACTATGCCATACATTATCATCGAGTGTCAGGGTGACCTCAAATGGGTGTTGAGGCGTAATTGAATTCTTTGAGTTCTTGGGCTGTAGTATGGGCAGAAGGGGCAAAGTAGGGGATATTTCAGTACGTTCATCCTGTAGACTGTCTTCTTACCCTCCTTCGTAACTATGACCTCCGATCTCATGTCCCAGTCCTCATATTTCTCGCGCCAACACCATTTAGTGCAGTAGCCTTGTTCATCAATCCATACACAGCGGGTCTTCTCATCTCCTACCCTCGTCCAAACACGACCCCTTAGCCACTTTAGGTAATCCCTTAACGCCTCCGCTAATGCTGGTACTGCTTGTAGTTCGCACAGGAATTTAAGCCCTTCTGCAATCAACCTAGATTTCTCTTCAAGCTCTTTCCCAGTACTCTCAGCCCTCTCAACTAATGCGTTCAACTCCTTAATCAACCTCCCTAACATACCTAGCTATCTTAGCTATAGCCTCAATAGTTTTCACATTTGACAAGTCTTCATTCCTCATTATTCTCTCAAATAGCTTCTCAGCTTCGTCTAGGGGTATCCTTAGCTCTAGGACTAGGCCATTGGGGTTCCTAGCTCTTCTCTCCCTGATGAGCTTGATGGCTTTAGCAACTATCTCAGGATCTCCTAGCATAGAGGAGGTACTTGAAGGAGTTTGCGCTGATCCCTTCTCATATCTCAATGCTTTAGATATGTCCCTTAAGCTCATTCTAAGTCTAGAAGCTATCCACCTCTGAGGAAGGCCATACTCACTATATATCCTCTTAGCAAGCTCCATCCTGGTGGTAAGCGGTAGCTCCCTAGGATCAACACCTAGAACTCTAGCGAGACCTTCAGGGCTGAGGCTACGTAATTCTTCAGAGCGTAAACCCTTCATCCTACTCCAAAGCTCCTCCAAGTTATGTTCTGCCATAGCACCATTACCTCGTGCTACCAGAGGTTACCACATAGTTACCAGCCTTATAAAGTTACCCTGATTATCTCGGAAATGGGTAGGGCCGCTCCACCCTCACCTAGCTTGGGAAAGGCGCTTCATCCTCGAGTAGTTTCTGCTCGAACTTCTGAGACACAAACTGCGATGACACCAGCTACATCGATTACCGCTTCCTCATCATTTCCTAAAATCTCTAACCCTCGACCAGTGGTTGCTGTTCACTAACCCTTCAAGGATTATTATTCCGCCTATCCTCAGATCTTATCTCACCGGCTTAACGCCTTAAGAGCTACGATAAAGTACGAGAACGGAAACCAGTGTATAGCGCTAGATGCGTTCTTGAGCTTACAGCTTAATTGTAGGTCTTTCCAAGTAACAGCCAATGTCAGCATATTGTTTTACACGTAGACTGCTTTTGAAACTACGCATTATCCCCATCTACTCGGCTTCTTTAACGTTGGTTTAGCTATCTTTCTAGCCACAACAACTATAAGTTGTCTTAAGCTAGGGATCAACTTTATTACTGGATACGCCATGGTTCTCAGGATGTTTAGCTTTGCGGGCTTCTTGATAGCTATCTTAACAAGGTCTTTGAAGCTCGATATTCTTAGGTAGTCCTCGGGTTCAGCATCGATTAACATTAAGTCATTCACTATGGAGTAGTAGGCTTTGATAACGTCAAACCCTGTGGCTCTAACCAACGCTATAACATCGTTCATCGTATATTCCCTCACATGGTACTCATATATAGGTTGTATACCGAGCAACAGCCTCAATCTTCTGAAAAGCGAGGCTATGTTAGGCGTCGTAAGAATTAAAACACCTTCCTGCTTCAAACACCTATTTATCTTAGCCAACACTATAGGGACATAGTAGTAGTGTTGATGCTCTAAAACCTCTGTGAATACAGCACAATCAGCTTTAGTAATACCAAGTTCGTCTCTCTCAAGATCACACTTAACAACACTGACATCACAAGCTTTAGCAATCTTTATGTATGGCTCAGGTTCGATATCGAACGCTATAACGTTGTAGCTCATATTCCTGAGAGCACATGATAGTATAAAGGGTTGAGCACCGAGATCCAAAACCGTTTATTCACGTCTACAATGTTCTTCAACATGCTTTAAAACTTCTAATCTTCTACCAAACTCTAAGTAGAAGCTATGAATAGTCCTCTCATCTCCAAACTTCTCAACAATGCTCCTAATCTTCAAAAGAGCTTCTTTGGCATTCATAGTAGCTCATGGATAATGTTGATACACTTCTTCGCTATCTCGACGTAGTTAAACCTCTTGACAAACTCTAAGCTATTTCTGGAGAGTCTCAGCCATAGATCCTCATCGCTCAAAAGCTTCTCTACAGCGTTCGCATAGTCTTCCGGGTTAAAGCTGTTGACTCTAATACCGTTAAAGCCATTAATCACAACTTCTTCTGGGACAGTATTGGATGCTACAACCGGGGTTCCACAAGCCATCGCTTCCAAGACTACATAGGAAAGCGCTTCGTAGCTGGATGGTAACATCAACGTTTTAGCTCTACATAGTAGCTTTAGTATCTCTCTCCTGCTCATGGGATATTTATACTTAACGTATTCGACTTTAGGTAGCGTTGTTGGAGGTCCAACTACTACGAGCTTATAACTGTAACCACGCTTCCTTAGGATCTTAATGGTCTCTATACTGATTTGGGGATTCTTAACTGGTCTAGTACCAATGTGAACAATGATGTTCTCCCTCTCACTAAGCTTCACTGGCTTAAAGAGCTCCAGCTTCAGAGGTAAGGGAATAACCCTGCAATCTACCTCAAGAATACTCTTAACTTCATCCCTTAGCTTAGCGCTAACACAAGCTACTCCGTCATATCTCCTATACAATTCCTTTACGAACATCAAGTAGAGTTTGTTTGTCTTAAGAGTGAAGCCATGGTTTACAGCTATCTTAGGTCTAAACCTGAGAGGTATAACACCGTTCACGATAGCTGCATCAGCTCCTTCTTCATGTAGGAGTCTAGATCCTCTTAACCACCAATCAAAAGCTATTTTGAGCCATGGATCACCTTTACACGGCATTTGCCTTAGCGTGTAGATAGGTATAACAGTGTCGAGACCATGCATTTCCATGAACCACTTTTCAAGTTCACTACCCTCAACACCTCTATAGCACCAGCTTATGATGAACGGTTCATGACCTAGCTTGGCAAAGCCCTCTGCTAGGAGAGCTATAAACCTATTAACGCCGTCGATATGGGTAATATACTCTCTTCTAATTAATGCTATTCTCATCACTTATCCCGTGGATACTTTAACCTCCTTCAATGTTTTATTAGAATTACAATTTGTTCTATCGAACATATTGTCGATCGAGATGAGAAACTCTATCAACGCCTTGAACAAGGTTTTATCCCACACGTTTATCGTGCCAGACCTTACTATTCCTATACAGTTTACTTAGGTATACCTGCACTATTTCGTTCCATGTTTTTATTGGGGCTTTTACCGCTAATACCAGTTCTTTGTCAAAAGGTTTTGATTCAGCTTCTAGGTTCTCCACTATTTCTTTTGATACTATCACTGGTACTCTCATTGCTAGTGCTTCGGCTGTGAAGATACTGTATGCTTCGTGTTTGCTGAGGTTTATAGCGTATCTAGCTCTTGAGAGTAGTTCTAAGTACTTGTCTCGAGGTTGTGGTTCGAGGAATTCAACCATTCCTCTATACCTCTTCACAGCGTATTTCCTTAGTCTCCTCTCGTAGAGTCCTCGACCCACTATCAGTAGTTTCAAGCCAAGCTTCTTCGCTATTTCTACTGCTAGTTCAAGCCTCTTGTACTTCTCTATTCTACCAGCATAGATTATGTAGTCACTGTTTTGCCCTCGCCACTCGTAGTCTAGTACGTCTTCCTCAACACCATTCGGTACTATAACTATTTTTCTTTGTATTCGTGGGTAGTGTAGATTTAGTAGTGAGGCTTCTCTTCTGCACACAGCATGTACTATATTAGTACTGCTAAGCAATGCTGTTACTTTGCGTCTCCAGTAAATCCATAGAAGCTTCCTTAAGGATGTATGCCCACCCCCATGATAATGAGGTGTGACGACAATCTTCACGTCATGGACGCTATTCTTTATTGTTAAACCAGAGAAAACTGTGAATATTGCGTGAACGCTATGAATGTGAACAATATCTACATTCTTAGCGAACTCCTTCAACAGTTTCTCCAGATCACTCCTCTCTCTAGGGAAGTGATAAGCTCCTCCAGGACACCAAGTAGGCCATCTAACAACTCTAACTCCATTAATGACCTCCTCCCTTGGTTGAGTAATGTCAGGTTCACCTGCAAGCACAGTAACTTCATGACTAAGTTTAACTAATCTCTCCGCTATAGACTTAACGGCGTACTCAACACCACCTATATGCGGATAATATGTAGGGCATACTTGAACTATCTTCATAAGATCATGTAGTGTGTTTATCGAACAAAATCCTCAGTTGCATATAGATCATTTACTCTGCTTGCTCCAAGCTATTTCCTTGGTCCACAAGTTCCTTAAACTCGCTACTACGAGGTAAAACTGGTTCACAATCCATGTCCTATACTGCTTTATGACCAGCAATGTTATTCCTAGTACTAAAATACTTAGGGCTATAAGGGAGTGTGTGATTAGCATGCTTATTATCAGTAAGATAATGGACAATAATAGCAGGAACGGGTTTACTAAATGGAGGAACGATTCGATGGTGAGAATCCTCCTGAACTCCTTAGGTGCATGCCTTATTTTCCTAAGTATTCTGGCGAAGTGCTGTATTAGGTGCTGAGCTCTTCGTACTCTCCACCAGAAATAGCCTTTATTGGGTACTAGCTCCTCTACCCAGAGGTCTTCAGGTACTATAGCTCTATAACCTGTCAGGGCTATTCTTGAAGCCGTGTGGCTATCATCAGCTCCTATATCGGTGAGGAAGCCTCCCAATTTCTCTAGTAGGTCTTTCCTGAATGCTACTAGCTCTCCGTGGAATATTGGTGTTGCGTAGACCTTGCTCTCAGCTAGTCTAAGAACGTTGTAGTACTGTCTATAGCATTCTTCGATTCCTGTCATACCTATTCCAGCTGGATTCTTGAGACAGGATATGGCACCAACTATTGGGTCTGCAAACCACTTTGCAACCTTGCTTAGGGTGTTTTTGAAGGGCCACCATGCATCTACATCCGTTATGATTACTATTTTTCCAGTAGCGCATCTTAAGGCGGTGTTTAATGCTCTTGCCTTACCCTTTCTCTCAGGTTCCTCGATGAGCTTCAAGTTTAGATCGGTATGTTTTTCAGCCCACTTTTTGACTATTGTTGGTGTGTTATCGGTGCTTGCAGAGTCTACTACGATGACCTCTAACTTATCCCGTGGGTATTCCTGCTCATAGATGTTATCTAGCTTTTTCTCTACAAGTTTAGCTTCGTTATATGTAGGAACAATAATCGTTATCTTAGGTAAGTAGCTAGGATCGACATTTATGTTCCAAGGTCTTGGCAACCATTTTGTTTTTGAGTACCAATAGTATAGTAGTGGTATGCCGAAATGTATGATTATCAATGTTAGAGCTAGTACGTCTAGAATAGTCATCATGTCAATAATGTCGAACATACGTCTTTATGATGTCGTTCTGCTCTTTAGCATTCTTTGCATTCTCAGCTCAAATCTTTTGAGGTATAGTGTTAGTATTGCTAGTAGTAGTGATTGGAATCCTGTTAGTGATAGTATTATGGCTATGAGTCCTTTTACATAGTATTTTATGCCTGTGAAGAAGTAGTGATACGCTACATATGCTCCTAGTGTTAGCCCTGGTATTAGGAGTAATGCTCCTAGGGTGAATATGAAGAATGTTGGGTTGTATCTCCAGGCTAGCCTAATCATTTCTCGAAATATCTGGAACCCGTGTTTTATGCCTAGCTTTTTCTTTCCTAGTCTTTGGCGGTACTGTATTGGTATTTCTGCTACGTTTCCGGTTGTGCTGGCTACGTGTGCTGTTATCTCTGATTCTATTCCGAAGCCCTGGGTCTCGAACATTAGCTCTCTCAGGATTTCTGTTTTTATTACGTACATGCCGCTAAGGACATCGTGTAGTTTTGTCCCGAAGAGTAGGTTGAAGAACAATGTGAGTAGCTTATTTCCGATACTGTATATCCAGGGCTGGCTACGAGAGTTGAATTGTCTCCGTCCTATTACTAGGCTGTATCCTTGCTTTATTTTCTCAT
>Ga0190363_1001505_pt1 | contig 13717 bp, 14 predicted proteins | sample 48721867_MG_FD_161272 | JGI IMG/M metagenome (GOLD analysis project Ga0190363, IMG submission 161272) | Hydrothermal vent microbial mat bacterial communities from Southern Trench, Guaymas Basin, Mexico - 4872-18-6-7_MG | ecosystem: Environmental > Aquatic > Marine > Hydrothermal vents >...
AATAACAACTGTTACTTCTCTAGCACCCAGTTCATTAATTAAATCCAAGATAAAGAAAAGCTCCATTAATCGCTTATCTTGAGGAGGAGAAGTAGACTGTACAACAACTACACTTTCACCTTTCAAATCTCCTGGAATCCTAATATAGCTCTCACCATCCGGAAAACGTTTCCATTCAAGTGGAGCCAACTCACATTCTAGTAACTCAGCAACTCTCTTTCCCAATTTTGGTGAAGCAGGTCCTGCAACAACAATCAAAACTCAATCACCCACATAAATATTAGTTTCAATAATAAATACATAAATTTAGATGAAATATTTTGGAGGTAAAAACACTGAAGGAAGCCATGTTATATGAAAGCCTCGAGAACAAGAAAGTGAAATGTAATCTATGTGCAAGAAGATGCATAATTAAAGATGGAAATGTTGGATTCTGTAAAGTTAGAAAGAATATTAATGGAAAATTATACTCACTTGTCTACTCAAAAGCATGCTCCATAGCAGTAGATCCAATAGAAAAGAAACCACTATTCCACTTTAATCCAGGATCATCAGTCTTCAGCATAGCCACCATAGGATGCAATTTCAGATGCAAGTTTTGTGATAATTGGGTCATAAGCCAAGAGGAAGAAATTTATGGGAAAAATATCCCTCCAGACAAAGTTGTACAATTAGCATTAAAATACAATTGCCAAGGAATAAGCTATACCTATACGGAGCCAACCATATTCTTTGAATACGCCTACGACATAGCTAGAATAGCAAAGGAAAAAGGGTTATTCAATACCTTCGTCACGAATGGATATATGACTCCAGAAGCCATTGAAACCATAGCATCATATTTAGATGCTGCAACAGTAGACTTCAAGGGATCAGCAAACCCAAAATTCTATCTAGAATTCTCATCAGTACCATCAGTTGAACCAATATTTGAAAGCCTAATAAAAATGAAGGAGCATAATATATTCATTGAAATAACAAATTTAATCATACCAAAGTATGGAGATTCAATGGATGACCTAAGAAAACTTGCAAAATGGATTCATGACAATCTAGGACCAGAAACACCATTCCACATTTTAAGATTTCACCCAGACTATCAATTATTAGACGTCCCATCAACCCCAGTAGAAGTATTGGAGGAAGCTAGAAAAATAGCATTAGAAGAAGGCTTACACTATGTATACATTGGAAATGTACCTGCTCATGAGGGAGAAAACACATACTGTCCAAAATGCAAGACATTATTAATAGAGCGATATGGATTCTCCATATTGAAATGGAACATCAATGAAGACAACAAATGCCCCAACTGCGGATACAAAATAAATATTGGTGGAAAATACTGGGGAGGAGGAAGATTCAGATATGACATCCTATAGAGGGCGAAGAGAGGCATTACTATATAAGAAATTAAGTGAAAACAAAGTACAATGCCTAGTATGCCCCAGAAAATGCATAATACCCAACGGTAGAAGAGGAGTTTGCGAAACAAGAGAGAACATTAATGGAAAGTTATACACTTTAATTTATGGAGAAATATCAGCCCTAGCATGCGACCCAATAGAAAAGAAACCATTATTCCACTTCTGGCCTGGAAGCTCAACCTTCTCAATATCAACCATAGGATGCTCCTTCAAATGCCCATGGTGTCAAAACTGGGAGATAAGCCAAGCAAAACCAGGAGAAATCGCCACAAGCTACCATGAACCAGAAGACATCATAAGACTAGCCAAAAAATATGAATGCAATTCCATATCATACACTTACAATGAACCGTTAATATGGTTTGAATACGTCTACGACACAGCTAAACAAGCAAAGAAAAATGGATTAGCCAACATCCTGGTAACAAATGGATATGTATCAGAAGAAGCACTAAGCGAACTATTACCATACATTGATGCAGCAAACGTAGATGTAAAAGCATGGTCCAACGACTTCTACCTAGAATACTGTAAAGGAGAATTAGAACCAGTACTCCAGGCCTGCGAAACAATGGTTAAAAAGGGTGTACACGTCGAAGTAACATACCTAGTAATTCCAAAACTAAACGATAAAGAAGAACAATTCGAAGGACTCTCAAAATGGGTTCTAAACAATTTAGGGCCAAACACACCAGTACACTTCTCAAGATTCTACCCCCACTACAAAATGAGAAACATACCGCCAACACCAATCAAAAAACTTGAATTAGCGAGAGAAATAGCCATGAAAACAGGGTTAAACTATGTATATATTGGAAATGTACCAGGACATATTGGAGAAAACACTTACTGTCCAAAATGCAGAGAACCAGTAATAACAAGATACGCATTTAGCATAACATCCTACGCCCTAACAGATGAAAATGAATGTAAAAACTGTGGTGAAAAAATAAGTATAATTGGAAAATATGCTAGGAAGCGAAGATGGACATGGTTCTTCACATAATAAGTTTAAAATAGAAAATAAGCTTCAAACGATTTTTAATACTTAAAATCATATAGCTATTACCAGGTGAAATAATGATTAACATAAGTAAAATTTTAAGTGAAGAATTTTCAATTCAAGAGCTAATAAACTTCATCTCAGATCTAAGCAGACTGCATAGAATTCAAGGCTGCAAAGAACTTGAAGAGGCAGGAGAATACATCAAATCAATCCTTGAAAAAGAAGAAGCATTAGAAGTAGAATTAAAGAAATTCAGCTACAATAAGCCATACGGCTCATTCAGAGCAGTTACCGGATGGTGGGTGAAGGACGGTGAACTTAGATTAATAAAACCAAAAGAAGAACTAATACACAGCTATAAAAACTCAAGAACACTAATAACAGCACACAGCCCTGGAGGAACAATAGAAGGAGAAGTAGTCCACATAGGAGATGGAGAAAACCCAGCAAACTATGAAAAATTAGATGTAAATGGAAAAATTGTTTTAGCATACGGCTATCCATACATAATCTACAAGCAAGCCACCTCAAGAGGAGCAATAGGACTACTAATCTATAAGAAAAGTGGAGTGGAAAGCGCAGTACCATACACAGGCCTATTCCTAACCCCAGAAGAGGCGAGGGAAGCAAAAGCACCATCCATGTCAATTTCAAGAAGAATGGCAGAGAAACTCATAAGAATAATTGAAAAAGGAGAAAAACCCATCGTTAAAATGAAGGTTGAAGCAGGATATAGAGAGGAAGCATGGATTCCAGTTGTAACAGCCAAAATTGGAAATAGTGAAACAGAAATACACTTATGTGCACACTACTGTCATCCAGCAGGAACAGTAAATGACAACATTAGTGGAACAGCAACACTAATGGAATTAGCATTAAGCTTCGCCAGAGCAATCAAAAAGGGAAAAATAACAAAACCAGACAAACACTCAATTAAATTTATATGGTTCCCAGAATATGCAGGATCACTAGCCTACATGATAAATACAAAACAAAAGGTAGAGTTTTGCATAAACCTAGACATGATAGGAGAAAAACAACACCTCACAGGTTCAACCCTAAACTTCATCAAATCACCCCCAAGATACTTCCATCCATACGAGGCGGTAGTCTACTACAAATTGAAACAGGCACTATCACATAGTGAAAGCCTCTCATCACCAAGAAAAGCCCTAAGCTACAAATACGATGTAAACATTTATGAAACAGGAAGCGACCACGATGTATATTTACACTTCAACACACCATCAATAATGCTCAATCAATGGCCGGACAAATACTATCACAGTGACCAAGACACAATAGATAAATTCGACCCACAAATAGCAGCGAAAATTGCCATGGCAGTAGGCACAGCAGCCTACATAATATCAAAAAATGAAGAAAAAGGCGAAGTTGAAAATCTAGTTAGAAGCTACTTCTATGAGTATATAGGAAGAGAACTATCAGAAACCCCAAGCAAACTCCTAGAAAAGAGACAGAAATACCTAATCAAAACAATAGGCAAGAGAATTCTATCACAAATTCAAGACGAAATAATTGAAAAAATAGTGGAAAGTGTAAGTGAAAAAGAAGGGAAAAGGGAAGAAGAATTATACGTTTATAAAGGTCCAATAGGACCAATATCAACAAGACAACTCTTCACAAAACTAAGCCGTGAAGACTTAAAGAAATTGAGGAAAATATATGAAAAAGAGCCATATATGAGGACGCTTAGAAATCTAATCCCACTATACATGAAAAAGCCGACAAGTCTAAACAGATTAAAGGAAATGATTGAAGAAGACTATGGAATAGAAATCGAAACAAAAATACCAAAAGAAATGATTGAAATGCTAATTAAAGCAAACCTCATTGAAAAAGCAGGCTAAATTCCCAAAACTCCTCACATATTTTTATAATTATCCAGGTAGATAATCATGACAGTAGACATGAAGCTAAAAATAATAATCAAAAAAGAAGCAGCAATCCTAGCAGCACTATACGACCTCTAAGGATACCTCTCAAAACTACTAGGCCTAAGTGAAAAAATACATGAAGAACACCTCTTAGCTCGACAGGAATGGCTAAGAGAAGAATATGAAAAACTAACAGGAAAAATAAAAGAATACTTTGAAAAACAAATCTATAATGAAAAGACAATATTCAACTTCCTAAACCTAAAAAGCATATAAAACCAAAATTCACCCACCACTACTAGGAAGAACAGTTAAAACAAACAATCTAAAACCATCAACACTAACAATAAAATTACCAACCTCAAAAGGTCTAAAGGTAAACTCAACCACAGAAGAGGACCAACCATGCAAAGTAATAGATTTAGAAGCAACAATAGTTTCATTCAACCTCAAAGTTAAAGTAAAATTACCAGTTGAAAAACCATCATTTCGAACTGAAAGAGCAATAGTTACAAGATCACCAACCCTAACAACATTATCCGGAGAAATCGAAAAACAATCCTCCACAACAAGTCTAGGCTGATAAACAATAGCAAAGATAAAGAAGATAAATAGTAAACCTCCAGCTAAAGCTAAAAAATCAGACTCAGTAATCAACCCAGCCATACCAAGAAAATTAGTCTCAAACAAAAATATAATTCTAAAAAGTAGAACACAAGAAACTATACTCAATCACTTTTAATCACTAAATTAAATGGAATGAAAACAGTTTCAGATTGAAGTGGAATAAATCCAAGTGGAAGCAAAGCATACAGTTGATAAGTAATCTTAATTGGAATCGTCACATTTAAGGGAGGTTGAGAAACTACACGTAGAAAGAACCTGGTGGTCACACCATCATTTCCATAACGGCTTCCATACTGATGCAATACAAAATAATCATTTTCACCTATCTCAAGACTCAGCACCTTTATCGTGAATCCTCTTATTAAAGGATTAGCAATTTCTTCACGTAACTTTCCAATTAAAATATCAAAACCCCAAAACTCCTCACTCAACAATTCTTCATGCCAATAATCAGGAACAATGCCAATTAAAATCTCAACTGAACCGAAAATAGTATTAATAGTTCTATTTTCAATAAGCCAAGGCTCATTAGCAACATTTCTCTCCCACGAAATAATATAAAGTGTCTTCTCACTCAAGAGACTTAAAGGTCTAGGAGAAGTATAATGCCATAGAGACATTAAAAATATCAGCAATATAATCACAAAAATAGTCCTACGCTTAACTTTCACGAAATTCATAAAACTCTTAAATTTACTAGAATTCCTCACTCGATTAAAAGCATTGGTTACAGGCTTCCCTTCACCTAAAGTAAACTTCCCAACTAGAATTAATGCTCCAATTAGGGACATAGCTAAATTGGCACGATCTCGCAGAATGTTTCTCACCAAAACATTTCGAACCGCAATGTTCTTTACGGGATAATTCACACTAAAATGATAATACTTAATAGTTATAGAACTGTAATTAACATCTAAACGCCAAAAAAGAAGCTCATCACATTTAACATAATACTTATCAACAGTAGTTAAAATCCAATATTCACAATCACCCCTACAAATCAAACTATATGGAGGGGTAACATTCTCTTCAGCCTCCAAATCCACTAACTTAATATAAATCCAAATAATATCAAAATCCTCATCCATATCCCTCCCAGAATCAGCCAGCACAGCAATCTCCCTCTCCAAGCCATCCTTAACCAAATAGATTTTATGAACAAAGGACCAATCTAAAACCTTAACTTCATCATCATTAATCCAATAGGGATCATGAAAGAAAAGCACAGGAGTATGCACATGAAACTCAATTTCACTCCTATTAACCACTTGAATTGGAAAAATTAATGTTGGATCACCATACAACTCAATCTCCCTCTTCTCCGGAGAGTAAATATAGCCATGAAGATTTGCACCTTCAAAATGAGGCAAATCATCAAAATTTAAACTAAAGTTAGCACTATAAACTTCAAGTTCAGATCCAATTTGAACACTATACTTAACAATATAGGGCATAAAGCTCGGTGGAATTAAATAAAATAGAAATCCACTAAAAATCAAAAAACAGGAGAAAACTGTTAATGCATCTACTCTCAATCTTACAATATTAAGAAATCTAAGTTTTTTATGAGGAACAGGCGGTTTAGGTAGCCAGCCCCTCATCAAACTCGCAAACTTATCCTTAACTTTCATCCTCCCACCCATTCCTATGCGTTATAATGAATCTAGAAAAGCTCGCAAGGGCTACAAATACAAATCCACCAAGATTATTGAGAAGAATACCAGCTAAAGTTAATCTTCCATCCCATTCTAATACTGCTGAAAGCTTTACCTTCACATTTCTATAAAAGTAACAATTCTCAGTGACAAAGAATATAGATCCATAGGTTTGATTCTCTCTAATTGGAACGTTGAAAGAAATCTTGGTTATATTTTTAGCTTCAAAATAGACAGTATAAGATTTATTTGCTTTAAAGTTGTAAAAATTAGTTTCATCCATTATGTAGAAGTTAAATTTGCTATTACCCATAGTCATAACTGTTCCTTTAATGACAAAGTCCTTTACATCTCTAAAAATAAAATCTAAATACCACCTTCTTGGGAAAGGCGTTACTCCAACAAAAAATATACCGTCAGATTCATATACGCAGTACAAATAAGCCTTAATATCAAATATTAGCTCTTCTGCATCCACACATCTTTCAACAACAAAATATAGAGGATAGCAACCCTGCTTCTTAAGGGACTTTAAAGGAAAAGTAAAGGTGACCGAAGTCCTATTAAACACTTTAAAATAGCATGTGTAATTCTTATTAGCCTTCCACAACTCGAAATTCTCTTCATCAAAAACATAAAAGTTAAACGGAAGTGGTGGAGACGAACACTCTCTAATTTCTCCCCTCACTCTAACATTTTCTGCATCAATTGTGATGAAGGGAGCATCGGGAAGAAGATATGTTGGATATGAATAATAGACTATGAAAACAGACTTTCTATACGTATATTTCTCCGAAGAATTTAAAGTAAAACTCTCATATAAAAGGCAATCTAAAACAGAACTCCTTTTAGATCCCACAATCCATTCTTCTTCAAGTAGAAAAATGCTATTTTTCCCCCACTCAAAATAGGAAGGAATAGTAAGAACAAGATTAGTAACAAGCATGGCTAAACTAAAAACAAGTAGCAACTTAGAAATGTAATTTAGAAATAGAGTTAATCTTCCCATCTGCCTAGTTTTTCGAATTAAATGAGGTGGTTTAGGTAGCCAGCCTCTAATCAACTTCCATAATTTATCTCTTGAAATCATGATTTGACCCCTGGAAGGAGTCTACTAAATATTATGTTTGCAAGCTTTGCTGGGTGAAGCTTTTTCTCCTCCTCCGTCAAGTGAATACCTCTCTCCTCTGCAAAAGTTAACAAATACTCTCTAGTCTCATTTAGGAAAGCTTGATCAGTAACCTCCTCCGGATTATCATACCAATACCAAATCTTAATCCCCTGCCTGGCAGTGTAGGTTATGATTGCATCCCTCCTAAGACCTGGATGATAACCCCAAAGGATGCCGGCCTCAGGTCTAGCCAACTTTATCTGAATACTACTGGCACGCGCAGCCTCCATCAAGGCGCGAAGCAACTTAGCCTCAGCAGCCCTCTTAGTCTGATGAACATATTGTGGAGTAGTCCTCAACCTCCTAGCAACCTCAGAAACACTGAGACCACGACTCAACAAAGACCAAATCAACCTTTGTCTAGGACTTAAAGGCGAAATAAACGACAACATACTACACCTCAAATAAACATCTTTAAATATAAATATATTTAATTAAATATAAAAATGTTGTCACATAACTTATTGAAAGTAAAGTACAGAGCCAAACAAAATATCTTAAAATTCAAGTTTACCAATAACAATCTTGATGAAGCGGAAATACTTGATATTTTACTTCATATCAGCTATTTTCTATATCTGGGCTTTAACGGTTCGTGTATTTGGCTATTGGTTTAATTTAATTCAATTTCAACGATCCGAAAATATTATCCTAAATTTAACCCCAATATATGTAGAAGGAGCACTACTTTGGACACTTATATCATCAGCAATTGGAATATACTTAATCGATAGAAAACATTTTGGTCTTGACGTAGCAATAGTAATCTTATTGATATGGGTAGTAATAGCTTTCATCCCATCAGGAGGCCCATCTCGTCTAGGTCCCTTCGAACCATTAATAATACTTTTTATGCCATTTATGACGTGGCTTGGAACACTAACATGGGCAATAATCTTAATAGTCTATAGGCTATATTTGATGGAACAAAAGAGACTTGAAAAAACTACTAGAAGAAAACCTATTAAACCTATACCGATTCCACAGAACAGCAAAGAAAAAACTAGTAATAAAACTCCCAGACAATCAAACAATCCAAATTCAACACGGACACAAAATAGTTGAAAATCCAAAAACCAACATGAAACAAGTCATCAAAACACTAAGACAATATAAATCAACAATAGAAGCAGACTGGCTAATAATAGGACACATACACAGAGCCTTCATAGACCATGAAAACGGCATAGCCTCAACAGGATGCTGGCAACTACCACCAACACACCTACTGGGAACAATAAGCAAAAAAACCTAAAAACAGCCATCATAATCACACCAAGAGGAAAAATAAAACTAATCCAGTGAAAAGCCATGGGACAATACAAACTAAAAACAAGAACCTACCTAAACAAAACAAGAAAAAGAAGAACACTAGCAAAACTAATCATAAAAATACTAGAAGCAACACAAAACCAAAAAGAAATAGACATAGAAGAACTAAGAACAAAACTAAAAATACCCCCACAAATAACAAACAAACAACTAACCAAAATAATACAAAGACTAAAACCAAACACAAAAATAATACACAAATACTACCACTGGTACGACGAACCACCAACAATAAAAATAGCAATAAAAACAATAGTATTAAAGCAAATCTTAGACAAACTAATCCAACAAAAACAAGCAAAAAACTATACGACCTACTCAAAAACAAACTAAAAATACCATCAAGAAAAGCAAAACTATACATAGAATGGCTTAAAAAACCAATAACACATCCAACCGTAAAATCACTACTACAATTCTGCAAATACCTAAAAATAAACCCAAAACAACTAGAAGAAAAAGGTCTCTTCACAAGAAAATTCCCAATAAACCTAAAAACACCAACCCTAATCAAACTAAAAACACACATACTAAACGAAGGAAAAATAACCATAACCAAAACTACCAAACAATTACAAGCCAACTACGTCAACAAAGACCCAACACTACACAAATACGTAATAGAACTACTAAAAGAACTAGAAGCAAACGTAAAAGAAAAACCAAGATGGGATCAATCCAAAGGAGCCTACGTAACAAACATAGACCCAACAATAGCAAGAGCACTAATAAAAACAGGACTAAAACCAGGAAAGAAAACAATAACAAACCCAACCCTAGACCCAGAAATATACAAAAACCTCCAACTACGCAAATACCACTTCCAAGCAACACTAACAGAAGAAGGAACAAGCAGCATCTACATAACAAAAGAAAAAAGACTAAAGATGACAATAGCTTGGGACAGGTCAATAGACATAACAGACAAACTAACACCACAACAAATACAAAAACTAAAACAACTAATCACGGAAAAGAAAAGAAAAATACCAATAGGAAAAATAAAAAGCAAAAGATATTTTGACATTTTAAGCATTATAGTGGACAATCCCCCTAAGCTACTTGTGGATGAAATGAAAATATTAAACAAGGTTCATTCTAAAACATTTAAAATAAGACCACAAAAAATCCATGTAAGTAAAGATGAACATATCTCGGTTGCATGGAATATAATCTTTTTTGATATTAAATCATTATCTTTATTTTACTTTGAATACGGAATGTTAGATAACACATGGAAGTCAATGCGACTTAAAAAGCAATTTGAATTATTTAGAAAATATGGCAGAAGAAAACTTTCAGATGAGGAAATCAACGAAATTCAAGAATATCTAAATCAAATACCAAGAAGAATAACAAATAATTGGATAAAAAGTGCAACTAAGAAGCTATTTAGAGAAACCTAGGATGACATAAGCAGGGTATATAAATATTGAATTGGACAGACTAAATATTGGGGAAATGAGGAAGAATCATAAGGAAAAGGAAAACATAAGAAGAAAGATTGAGCAAGTTTTTAGACACTATAATAAAGATGCATTATTTGAAGAAGAAATTTACGAATATTTCACGAAAAATGGACTAAGTAAAAATGAAATAAAAAATTTATTAGAAGACGCATTAGCCTATGACATAATAGACATAGGTCTAACAACCGTAATAGAAAAAGAGGAAATAAAAACACTAGAAGAAATTAAAACGAAAAAAGTATACATCCTAAAAGAGGATTTAAGTATAATTTGAAACTTTATAAGAAGGGCAAAATTAGAAAACTAAAAAAGCTAATCCAAGAAGTCTTCAAATATTATAATAAAAAGACGATATTAAGGAAAGAGTTTGAAGAATACTTTCTAAAAAAGGGAATGACCAGAGAAGAAGTAAATGAATTATGGTCAAAAGCACACTCCAAAGGACTAATAGAAATAGAAGTAATACCAGAAGCAGACCCAAATAACCCACTAAACATCACAGGTAGAAAAATAGTATTCGAATTAGAAAACGAGGAAGAAAAAGATGAAGAAGAATAGGGAAAGCATTAGAAAGCTAATTGAGGAAGCCTTCAAATACTACAATGAAAAAGTACTCTTCAAAGAAGAAATCCACCAATACTTCAAAAACAAAGGAATGAATGAAAAAGAAATCAAAGAACTAATAAAACAAGCACTAATACACAACATAATAGAAGTCGGAGTAGCACCAATAGTAGAAGAGAAAGAAGAGATGCCGCCCAAAGAAATCAAAACAAAAATAACATACAGCCTAAAACAAAAACTCATCAAATTAGGATAACCAACATTAGAAAGAAGTGGTGCGGCGGCCGGGATTCGAACCCGGGTCGCGGGCTTTTTGCTCATGATCGGCAAGCCCGTGTCCTAAGTCCAGGCTAGACGACCGCCGCTTTCTATTTTATTGGTGGTTTTTGTGTGTTTAAGTTTTTCTCTTTGTTGGAGTTGAGTAGGTGTTGTGTTTGTTGTGCATACAGTATTTTTCTAGTTTTAGCGGTTAGTGTGTTTTTAGATGTTGGTTTTGGCTTCATTAAAATTTTGAAGAATCTGTCAAGATTAATGTTCTAAATTTATTTTAAAAAAGGTAAATTAAAAAATGAAGTGAGAATTGCTTATTTTAGTTTAAAATCTCAATGAAAAATGTTAATCGTTCATTACCTTAATACGAATCCAATCATAACCATATATGCCTTTACTTGTTTTAGCTCTAACAGTGATGTAATACCATCCATCATAGACATCGTAAGAATTCCAATAACCTATGTAATACCCTCCACTCTTTGACATTGTTTGCCAACCACTATCATAAGTGAAATCATTATAGTCAGCTACTTTAAATTTCACTTCAATTATATCATAACTACTTGAAATAGTAGCATAAATAGTTATTAATCCTTGAACTTGTTCTAAATCGCTAGGTTCAGTAATTGTTACTGAGGGTTTTGACCATCTCGGATAGATATACTGTACTCCTCTTTTATCACCATCAGCGAGACTGCGTTTTTTGGTTTCACCTGCACTTGCGTAACCATACATTGTTTGTTCACTATTGCTGGTGTCATATAAATCTCTAAGGAGAAGAGTGTGTCCAGCTTCGTGAGTTGCAACATTTTGGACATCAAATTTTCCACTTTGTGAGCCAATAGACCATGTATAATCATCATTAAAACAGATGTCAAAACCCACTAATCTTGAATTTGAAAGATAAAAGTATGTGCTTGCAAGTACACTTGAAGGCAGAAAACCATTCCCTCTCCAAAAGACGACATTATAACCATCATTAGATGGTGCGTTTATATTTATTGTACCTTTATAGGTGTAATCTATCAGTGAGTAGTATTCATCTTCCCAAGTTTGAAATGCCGCTTTTACAGCATCTTCCTCTCCAGTACAATCAGCTGTATTCGGGTTCACGTAGTACTCAACTGGTAAATCAGATGAACTCCATTTGATTCCATCGTACTCAAAGTTGCAGCCTTGTTCTTCATAGATAAACTCTGAACTAGATAGTGTTCCTAAATTCTTTTCTTTTTCAAATGATTTAATCTCCTCAACATAAATTGCCTTCAATATGCTACCGAAATTTTTGTCAATTTTACAATATGCTTTTATTATTTGACCAGGATAACAAATAATCTCTCCCCAAGGATTTATAAAAACACGTATGGTGAAGTCATTTACGGTTCCACCTTCATAAACAATTGTTATAGTTTGATTCTTTTGAAATAAACCTTTTAAATACTTTTCAACATCTATCTCAGCGAACGAATATATCATATGAGATTCTGTTGTGTTTATCCAATGAGATTCAACTGACAAAACCACCCCTACGAAAATGTGAGTTGAATCCTCTTCAAGCAAAGTTAACCAATTTTGCTTAGGATTATCTTGAGAAGCTTTAAACCCAATAGATGAAGTAATGATAGATGAAAACAAAATTATAGTTATAAGTAATATAATATTATTTTACTCTTTAGCTTACTCAAAGCAATTCACCAATTTCATTATTTCTTTTTTAATATATATATATTACTTTAAGAAGAAAATTTTATATTTTTATTGATTATATAATAAATAATGATGGTACTTAGATGGGGCATGAAAATGCGTAACCTAATGCTTAAATATACATTATTGATTTTGCCAGTTTTCATAATCTTCTTGGGTTTCAGATATTATTATGAAATTTTTATTCCTATTGTGCCATTAGATGAACTTAGATTGGAGATTGTTACGGATAGAAGTGAGTATGTATTAGGGGAAGTAGTTAATGTGACTTTTTATCTTGTTAATGATAGACCTTATCCTGTTAGGATTGTTCAACCCAATGAGTATTGGTTTGCAGGTTATAGTGAGGGTGATCAGAATAAAACGTTAGTTGGAGTATTTGTGACTCCTTCAGAAGAAAAATTCATAACTATCCCACCGTACACTAGATATAAACTGGAGCAATTCTCATTTAAACCAGCACTTGAGGGAAGCTTTAAAATCTATATAGTCATTGAAAATTTAAAAGTAAGTAAGATTGTTAAAATCAAATAAAGGATAGTAGCGTAGATTACTTGGCATTTAAAGATCTGGTTTTGCTAAAATAGT
>Ga0190363_1001506_pt1 | contig 13716 bp, 6 predicted proteins | sample 48721867_MG_FD_161272 | JGI IMG/M metagenome (GOLD analysis project Ga0190363, IMG submission 161272) | Hydrothermal vent microbial mat bacterial communities from Southern Trench, Guaymas Basin, Mexico - 4872-18-6-7_MG | ecosystem: Environmental > Aquatic > Marine > Hydrothermal vents > Microbial...
CAAGGTTAACGGCCAACATTACTGGGGTCTACCTAGCTCTAGACATCGACTGGAATGAACTCAACGTTCGTGGTTCCTCACGTCCGAGTTCTTCCTGAAAGGCATCCTGAAGCGTTAGTAGAGAAGACTGGGTTCGTTGTGGATAGGGGCTCAAGGAAGCCTTAGAAGAGCTAGCTAGTCTACCATATTAACACCAAACCTTCAGGCCTAGAAGCCTAGGCGAATCAATCTTCTCATCCTCGAACAGACGGGCAAAGAATTCTTCAAAAAGATAAACCGTTAACCTAAAGCATAACCGGCATCTAAGATGGAGAAGAGCCATAGAATGCTGGAAGCTATTCTGTAACATATTCATCTACTACAACCATCTGAGGAGGAAATCTTAAGTTGCCGCATTCAAGCCGCTCTAATGTGTAGTTTATTAGTCGCTTCTTTACCCATTAAAATAGTTATCTTCAGGAGTTCTAATCCGATGGCAAAACCCAAGAAGATTGCGGCGAGTCCAGCTATATATATTCCGGCGCCCCATTTAGCACTTATAGCATATTCTTGGAAATTTAATTCCCCCGGGGGGATTGGTAAATCATTCTTAATGAGCAGGTGCATAAAGTCCTGAGTGAAGTCCCCTACGCATAAGAGTAGCAAAACAATTGATATTGTTAGGCCTACAGCTCTTTTCATCCATGATTTGATGAGAAGTGAGCTGAATAAGCATATAATCGCTGACAGTAAAAGAGGTGTCGTCGTTCGAGGCATCGGCGACCCCATGTTTCTCCATTTCGCTGGGAAAACCATATCCTTCATAAGAGCATTATAATCTTGTTTTAAAGGGTAGATCAGCCAGTAAGCCCTTCCTTCTTCAAGTTCTCCACTAAGTTCATACATGGGAGAACCGAGCTCATAAGGATCATTGTGGTTGCGATTAAACCTAACGTATTTCTCTTATCCTCGTATCTATTAGCGGCTTTAATTTAAATTCCTCCTGATCTAATGTAGGACTTCAGGATTTTCTTCTTTTCTTTCATCCAACGTAATGATATATTGTAAATCAATTTTGCAACCCGCTCCCTTATAAATTCAGGCATCCCTTCCTGCTCAACGGTTGAAGAGATAGATAGACGGAAGAATGATTCATCACGCTTTTTCTTCATTACAATCTTATTTGATAGAGAAAACTGTTGTCCCTTATAAGTAAAGATATATCTGAAGGGTATGGAGATTGTTTCGGAGCCGTCTGGGAAAGTCGCTTCCTCCCCCTCTTCAAGGTTCTCAATTCTTTCCGCGGATCCTCCAGTTAGCTCCATTAGCTGATCGTAGATAAAGTTTCTGTAAAATGCGACTTCATCAACTTTAACATTTATAGGAATTGTGAATCTTCTCTCACCGAAAGCTTTGTATATCTCTTCGTATCTCCTTTGATCCTCTTCGGCAGAAAGCCTTGTCCTCCTAAGTATCGAAGGCGCAGCTTGCCATGCAGCTTTGAGGGAGGCGGGTATCGCGGATACTGTAGCCAAGAATGTGCCTGTAATAACCCCGAGAACGCTCATCCACCATTGTAAATTCTCTCTCACACCAACACTCATGAACCCCGAAATAAACTTCAACATCTTGAAAAAGATTAAACCTGTAAAGTATCCTAACCATCCTCCCAAAAGCCCCATGATAGCAGATTCTGCTAAGAATACGAGGACTATATGCATTGGATTGAACCCAACAGTCGTATAGACGAATATCTCTCGATGTCTCCTACTGACAGCATCGTACATAACCATCCCTATTGAAAGCATCACAATAACCATGGGCACGACCATATCAAAAAACCTCATTTCCACCCTCTTCCCTATAAAATAGTGAATAACTTTGCCTTCAGAACTAATCCATACATGAAAGCCTTTTGCCCAAGCATATGTTTGGATAAACTCTGTTATTCTGTCTTTATTGCTTGGATCTTTAAACTCAATGATCACTCTGGAGATTGATATAGGCAAGCTGTATGGCTTGGCGGCTAACTCTAGAGCTTTGTGGAAGCTTATGAGGATTACTTGGGAAGCATTACATGGCACTATTTTTTCATTCACTAAAGTGGTTGGCGCGTAGAGCTCTCCGTTAAGATCCTTTTTTTCGTTAAAATCCTTATCACCGAATATGCCAACTACCTTCATAGGCAATTCAAACGATAATCCTCCGGAGAAGATTCTTAAAGAAACATTAGAGTTAATAGTTAGTCCAAGTTTCTGAGCTACGACAGATGAAACCATGAGCGATGATTCCTCTTCAGGATATCTTCCATAAACTTTTAAATCAACATATTTCTTCTCCAAGCTCGGAATTACCCCTATGATTCCTAAAATCGTCTGTTTTCTTCCCTCTTTTACGAGCTGCATTGAATATTGACCAGTCGTAGTTTCCGCTTTAGGAATTACGATCTTTACATCCGGTTCTTCTTTAATGTAGTGTAGTGTGGTCAAGTCGATCGGTACAAAAGTGTTAATTATTTCACCAGGATTTTTCATGAAGATCCATTCGCCAGTAGAATTGCCAATTACCTCAAACTCAAGACCATAAAAGGTTTTGACTGTCGTCAAAGTTGTAAGAGCGGAAATCATCACGCATATGGAGATTATTATGAGGGACGACCTAAACCTTCTGATCTTGACGTATCTCTTCCCTAGCATGAATGCTACAGCCAAAACCGATCTCAAACTGATCTTCACCGGATTTCCAGACTCATAAATAATCTTTGGGAGAATAAGGACTATGAATAGACCTAGGGAAAAGGAACCTAAAATCGCAGTATAAAACATGTTAGAGTAGTGATGTAGGAAGAGGGGCATGCCAGGATAAATAAAATAGAAACATATGATTGTAATAACGAATATAGATGTAAAGGAGAGTAAGCGATACAAAAATCGCTCCTTTTCGGAGAGGAAAAAAGCTAAAGAGATGGAGAATATGGCTAAGAAAAATGGCAATATCATAGCACCTTCCTCAGCTATAGATTTCATCTCTGCAAGTTCTTTAGGTATAAAATTGGTAGCATATAGGTAAGCTCTCTTTAAAGGCATCTGAACCCCTTCAACTGTCAAGTTGCCTCTCTCTATAGAGAAAACTGCAGCCTTAATTTGAAGGTCAACATTCTTGAAGGCAGTATCTTTTAAAGATTCTAGAAAGAAGCCGAATCTCTCAGCCTCATATATGTTTGTCCACATATGCTCGGAGGCCTTTTGAGCCGCTGATACGCACCATTTATAGGCAAACGGTGTTATATCTATAGATAAAATAGAATTTTCGGGAAGTTTTATGGGATCACTTCCGTTTCGAACGATAAAAACTTGGTCTGGCGCGCCGGGTTGAGATGCGATAATCTTAATCTCTACGGGTCTATTGGCTGGAATTATAATTATAATCCAAGAGAGAGGAGAGAGAAAAGGACTCATCCAATCGGGATTGACAAACACCGAGGTGACATTATCACCTTGGAAGGGAGTGTAGTCGCCCACTTTCGGGTCAACCGTTGAAGTTAATGGCTTACCTGAAAATGGATCTAGAACTTGAGCTTTAAGGGATAATGCATATCTTCCAGTAAAGACATTCCACACTTCACCTGTCAGATTCAACATTGCCCCGGGGACAAGCCTAAGATCAGGAATCTGCATTACTTCACCGATGAGAGGTTGGAACTCTCTCTCAATGGTTGATGGTGCAAAAATTCTTTCATTACTTGTTAGATAGGCATAAACTCTATAAGAGTGGGGATATCCTCCTTTAACTTCCAACTCATAATGCCCCTCAATATCTGTTCTAAGGGGGGGCAGAGCTCTCTGAAAGTACCAGTCTATAATTATTACGGTTGCGTTTGGAAGAGGGTTTCCATCGACATCGGTTACTCTACCTCTCAGAATTGCTGTATCTCCTTGAATTTGAGCAGCGGATACATGAATCCCCATCCAGAGAAAAATTAACAAGGATAAGAGAAGGATCCGCAAAATTAATCTTAAAGGCTTCATATTTTTCGCCTCCCTAATTTAGTAAGGTAGTAACCACATAGACTTCTTAATAAGGAATATAATTGCGGAAAGAGTTCCCATATAACCATCTCCCAATAGGACACCTACATATATTAAGCTTCGATATTTATTCCAAACTTCTTTCGTGAGTATTCGAGCTATTACTTTATTTCCGATAAGAGAGCCTATTAGTACTGCTTGGGAGTAGGCTATTGTAGGTATTCTATAGGTGGAGAAGGGATTCCACCAGAATCCGCCCACAAGGAAAGATATTAAAAACCATGGCGCGTGGAAGATTAAGTCACTTATCGCATAAACTATGGAGCCTACGATAAATGAGCCTAATATCCAGTCAGCCCTGAAGAGATATCCAGTCCATATCCATTTCTGAAATCGGCAAAAGTTAGCAGCATCCACATTCCAGCCAGTTATAGTGTATGGGTAGGCTCCAGATGGAAAAGGTTGAATAGACCAGAAAAGGTTTACGTACAAGAAACTGCTTAAAAGCCCTAAGAACGCGACAAGTAATAAGGCTTTTATGTAATCGCTATGTCTTACTCCACAAATGTCAGCTTGTTTTAAAGCTTGGGCTATACTTGAGCCTCTGTTGAAAGCCTCTATGGGAGCGAACCAGACAGAGGGATCTTTTATTCCAGAATAGTATATGAGGAGCTCCTTCTGGTATATTATGTTTAAGCTGCCTATGGTGACGCCTGCGGAAGCGGTGGCTATAAAAGAAGTAAAGAAGGACCATAGGATTGTGTAAAAAAGGATGGCCCATATATACTGAATGAGAGCTGGGACAAGTATTAAATTTAGAGCTATAGACGCTGCTGCCGATGTGAGGAAAATGCCTAGCAGGACATATGGTCTCGTCAGCTTACTACTAGTTTCTATACTACTAATTTTCTTTAGAGTGCTAACTAAACGGCTGAAGATTCTTGGATGAAGAAGAAAGGGTATTACTGCAACCGCTATTGATAAACCTATATGGATGCTGTTAAAGAAGTAGAGTACTGACCTGTCCACTAGCAACGTTATGTCCCAATTACTTATTGTTTGAGGATGAGTTTCAGCTGGCCACAAACCCATCTTGGTAATCACGCTAGTACCTATGAAATAATAGGTTAAGGAGCCTATAAATTGGGCTATGGAAACTCCTACCGGCAAAATGAAGCCTGCTATATAAGGTAAGGGGTCAATTGTAAAGGCGTATCCGGCACCGGGAAGGATGTTGGCCAACACAGTAGTGAAATCTACAACTGGTGAAGCTGATAAAGTTAAAGTGCCCCCCGCGAGAATATTATTTATGAAGTCAGGTAGGAAGCGTAGACCAAAATTTATAAGCACGCCCATCAAAGCGGAAAGCATCAAAACCCTAATTGTGGAGGGTTCCCTCTCAGCAAGCGTCATTACAGTTCTAACTTCCGCCATAGCAGCCGGGAACTCCAGCCTTTCAACCCTAACGTATAATACGTAACAAAAGTATCCTAATGATATGTTAGCTATTAAAGAGAAAAGAGTTGAAAGAACGATTAGTAACTGCGGTAGGGCAAGTTCACTACTTAGAAGAACCCATTTTCGTAAATAAAGATTCTGTGAAACTTCAGGTTTAGGAGCCCACCAATCGGGGGCTACCTGAGCTATGCCTAAGCTACGGGCATATTCTGTGGTTCTAATATACATTTGTCTTATGGGAAGAAGAAATGATGCTGCCAACGAATTCCATCCAGTTGTTAGGCCTCCTAAGGCTCCAGCTATGCCTCCAAAAGCTGTCACAATGAATATTTCTTCCTTAGATAGTGGGGCGCCTAAAAGCCTAGCGATCTCGGTCCACAGGAGAATGACTATCCAAGCTTGGAATGGAAGCCAGATACCCCTTATTAGGAAGAGATACATTCCAGCAGGCTGAACGATAAATGTGCCGAAGACTATGAGTAGAATAGTCCTCCAAGTTAATCCCTTTCTGAGACTTATTGTCTTCTTATCCACCTTTCGCATATATTAATCACCACCAAATTATGTGGATAGATTTAGTTCGGGTGTTTCGATGTAGGCGGCTTTCTCCATATATGATTTTCTGTCATTAGGCGAGAGAAGTCTCCATATGAGAAATTGTTTGCGTAGCGTGTCTATAAATACTTTGTTTGAGGTTATCCAGTTCCTTGTGATACCACTTATTCTATTAAAGTAAAGTATTAATCTATATGTATTTGTATTCTTTTGGGGAACAGCGTCTAAATTCATATTCTCTATAATAGCTAATTCATAGGGGGCCAGTCTTATTACAGCTGATAAACGTTTAATGGTTCTCCCGTTCTCTGCATACTTGCCAAGGTTGATTTTTTCTACGGTGAATAAACCATGTTGTCCGGCTCCACTATAGCTCTCCAAATACTCTTTTATAAAGTATAGTACTCCAAGAAGTTCTTTCTCAGTAGTAAATGTGAAGGGAAGAGGAATTGTCCAGTGGTCTCCTAAGGGTTCAGGCATCTTCCATTTGCGTTCAAGGCTGGGTGTAACTAAACGCCAAGCCTTTAAAGCGGGATAAATTGTAGATAATAAAGGCATCGCCAATGATAAAGACGCAATAACTAAGATAAATGAAGAAGTGAAGTTGGGAAAGAATTCTGAAGGATAAATACCAAGACTTATAAGAGTTGAAGTTGCTAAAACTCCAAGGATATAGCCTATAAAGACGCTGATAATACCATACACTAAACATTCGCACAGAAAGATTTCAGTCAGTTGTGTTGGTGTAGATCCAACTACTACATAAACCAATATGGATCGAACTCTTTCGTAGATGGCTCCAAGCATCATGTTTAGAATTGTTAGACTAGCTATTATTGAGGGAATAATTAGGTTCTCGGCGCCTACAATTGAATACCAGGATCTCGTCGTAAGTTGAACTACATCACCTATCGGCCACCCTTCAATGCTCTTTCCTTTGGTAATTCCGTAGATGACTAAAACGTCTAATCTGTATGCCAGCTGTGATGCTAGCTGTCCTATGTCGGATTCGTTGATAGGCTTTATGGCGATACTCATAAGCTGAGGAGGACTTACAAAGAGCTCCCATAAAAGATCAAATGGAACTATAATCACTTCGTCTCCCGAAAGATGTGGTGGAACTGCCCCTCCTACTAATGGATCTTGAGGGGTTAAAGGTTCACCATCGAGATCTATTAAACCGCTCTCCGGCCCATAGCCACTACCAGTGTAAAGTGAATTGCCATCAAATAACCCGACAACTGTTAGGTTCACGCCCCAAATGGATATTTGGCTACCAGGTTTAATTTGCCGACCTAAATCTCTGGTGAGGTTAGATGCCAACGCTGTGCTAATGATGACTGAATGCGTTTCGTCAGGATAGAACCACCGGCCTCTAACCTTTATATGGTCCCAGATCCCTGAAATTTTCTGCTCCTCTGAGCTTAGAGCCAGTATCCCGAAAACTTTCGCAGTCGCATTCTGGAAATTCCAGCAAATAAAACCTTTTGCAGCAGTGCTTGTAGGAGGATAATACCATGCTCTTGGCGCTACGTAGGCAACCCCCTCAAGCTCCTCCCTAAGCTGGAGCCACAGTTCTGCAGGTATAGGTTGCCAAGGTCTATGTCTCACCAAAATACCGTTACGTGAAACTAGCACATTGGTTCTGGAAATGGGTCTTGGAACAGCTATAGACGAAAAGGATGTAAAAGTCATAATGGAGAAAACCACTATGGTAATTGATGTTAAAACTAATACAGAGCGGAAAAGCCTTTTCTTCATCCAGCTAATACCTAGACTGAACATCGTTGAAAGTACAACTCTATTTGAAGACTCTAGTGTATGGATTCCAAGAATCTTTGAACTTAGCGATTTAATGCTTGAGGAAGTTTCGGAAAGTATAAAGCCAATAACGGGAATTATAATGATGAGAGAGCTAAATCCTATTAAAACCATTAACAAGTTAGTAGCTAGATGGAAACCTGGGTGATAGAAGTAAAGAAATAACATGCAAAGCGCTGATATCAATATATAAAATAAGACTCGTTTCAATCCTGAGAGAGCGAATAGCAACCTTTCCATGATATATGCAAACGGCAGGGTCAATAAAAAGAAGAAAGTTATAGTTAATATAGAGTCTTGAATTAATTTAAATGTTTCAGCATATGCTATTTGTTCATAAGCCCACGCTGCAAATGAATATCCATACATAGATGAGTAGTTAAGACAATTTAGCATCTTTATTGAATCTTCCAAGTATTTTTCTGCGAGGCCATGGTATAACTTTATCATAGGATTAGATACTCCGTACTTAGCTGCTGTAGAGACGCGCGCATTATTTAAAAGAAAGAGCTGACGTGCATATTCTAATGACGGATATTTAATAACTATAGATTCACCCCTCCTAGTTATAACATAGCCACAGGATTTACCTTCTTGGGTGAAGTTTGCAATAGCGCACCATACAGTTGTGGTTTCACCGTAGTGAAATATAATTTCAGCAGGCGTCCCAATCTCTACGAAGAATGTATAGTCTGCAAAGGTTGGGGAACCTTCTGTATAGGGGGAAGGATATGAGGGAGATTGCCCCCAATGAATCATAGGGGCATGGGCATACAAGTTATAAACTGTTGGTCTAAGCGTAGAAGTTAGCTCTTTTGGGTTTAAAACGTCCATTAAAACTATGCTACCGCATTCAAAGATGGGAACAAGTTTATTTATCTTAGAAGATCTCACTACCACTTGAGTACCTCCCACTTTCCAAGCTCCGAATGATCCTAAATCCGTCGCCCAGTATACACTACCATCTGTGGAATTGACAGCAAACGCGTTAACATGTCCTTCCGTAAAAGGCTTTACACCCTTTATTGTTACAGTGCCGCGCTCATCTGGTTTGATTAGAACATCAAGCGCATAGATTGGCGGCACAAATTCCCTTATCCCTTCCGACATAATAGCGCCTGCCCTTATTGGAGAAAAACCGCGAAAGTGAACAATAAGGTCTTTCCAGACTTCAGGATCCTTCTCTTTTGTAAACGGGTCGAAAAAGTCTGTTGTGATGTTATATGTACAAACAGTTATGTTAAGTGTTAAGTATCCCCATTCGGTGCGGAGCCTCGAAGCCCTTTTAGCAGATAAAGGTAAGTCCTGTTCATTCAGTAGGCCGTAAGCCACACCTGCAATGAGGTATACTTGAGGAAAAACATTATCAAATAACACCCTATCATATGTGTCAAGTGGAGTTAATTGGTATAATCGAAAGTCATTCACTGTTGTAAAGCTAAGTCCTCCACCAAAAGCCGCTAATGTGAATGGTTCTGAGTCAAACCTTAAAGACGGAGTAAGTGGTGGAGAATACCTTATGAAGTATGGGTATGTTAGGAAAATCCCATCCACAAAGAAATCGCCGTAATCCTCTCCAAAAATGGCTTTTAAACCCGGTAGATATTCTTGGAAAATCTTAGAAACCAATGGTAGATACTTGGCGTTTAAACTTTCCAGAATGTTATAGCCGTAAGTTGAACCTCTATTCACCACGGCCAATTGGTTTGAACCGTAGCTTAAGTCCACACTTATGAAAAGCTTAATTTTAAGGCCTACCTCGTCAAAGTGTTTTTCCACGTACTCCCTTGCACCCCATAAAGATTGATAGTAACCGGAAGTAAACAAAACAATGGTTGATCGTTTAGGCCTATTTTTAATTAGAAATCGAGATAACTCCAGAAGCGCGGAGACTCCTAGAGAATCTGTAGCTCCCGGAGAAATTGCGGGAAAGACACACATGGAATCATAGTGCGCACATAAAAGTACGTATTCGTTTTTTAAGTTCGGATCCGAGCCTTCTATTAACCCTACGATATTAGGCACGAGTACCCTTTCCCAAGTCATCTTAGATTCTATCCATATAGTTGCCTCTCCACCGCTTTTATTTATATAATCAATCATTATTATTGAGTCTTCTTTGTTTAGAAGATATCTAGGGAACCTGACTGGTTGATTATAGAACTTTGAAAGGGATTCTCCCCGGAATGTTTCAGTTCCCAAGGTGTATATCACGCCTTTGGCTCCAAGCATAATAGCAAATCTGAAGAACCATTTAGAGTTAAAATCCATCACCACGAACTTTCCAGAAATGTTTTTGCCGTCAAAGTTATCTATATCAGCAACTTTGCCGATATAGATAACTTTATCCCCTTCAGGTGGACTAGTATAACTATTAGTATTGACAAAGTTAGGCCAACACATATAAGCCTCTAAAACTTTTCCATCTTTAAGAGTTATATTTGCGCCCCAGTCTATTGGAACCGTGATATAATAATATTCGTAAAATCCTTCATCTCCAAAGGGTTCAACTCCAACTTCTTCCAGATAATTCTTAATGTAATCAGCAGCTTTAAAGAAGCCAGGATAACCCGTCACTCTAGAGCCAAGACTGCTCAAATATTTTACATGATTTTGTATTCTCATATTTCCATCACCTTCTTTAAAGAAGGAAGATATTGGGGCAAATGAAACCTGCCCCTCCTGCTGAGCATAAATAGGCAACAGAGAAAACTGTGAAATCAAAAGAACTGCCAATAATAGCAAACATAACACGCGAACGCTGTAAGTAAAGCTCAATACAGCATCACCGACTCCTATTCTCCATAATATTATCTTAAAATTCAAGCTTTTAAGCTTTAACCCAGTTTTACGAGGAAAAACATACTTCCAAAACAGTTTTCCTGCGTTTTGTCTATTCAGTGGATGGTTTGTTGTAGAATGTAACTTTTGAACTACTTGTAGAATTGTTGGTTAGTGTATCTGATTAGGATTATGGTTGAGTATGTTTTTAAGTCCTTCCGTTGATCAATACATCCACTCATATTTGAACCTTTCGAGGCCCCCATCAGCCGTTCTATCTAGTTCGCAGTGTATCTCCATGTCTTCCTAGCCAGCTCAGCAAAGGCCACCATGAACTTAGCATTCCTAATTAATAATGGTGATGAAGCCCTAGCATATCTTTTTTCTTCAAGCTCAACGGCTCCGCTATCTTGTGGAGTCTCCTAAGCGTCTCTTCAATTCTGGCTTTTCAGCCTTTATGGGGTTTATCAGGCTTGGCTTGTTGCCTAACTCTTCAGCCATAACCTTCTATCTAATGAAGCCTTCAAGCTGCCTATAAGGCAAGTGGAATAGAAGCCTAATTAAAAGAGTTGGGGTAAGTGAAAGACCTGCCTCGCTTACTAGCACTAATACGCTCAACCTCCAGTCCCCTCTTGAGAACAGAGAAACTCTAGAAGAACCTTGCCTCTCTGAACCAGAATCGTTATACATGCTTCGATTCATCAGAAGATTCCCCAAACAGCCAAGTCCGCAATCAAAATATAATTCAAACCATCAGTAAAACTCATATATGTAATAAAGCACTATATTATACAAATTGTTATTTGTTTGTTATGTTTGTCAGGGGGAAGAAAATACGACCAATAATGGTGAGATTATTTTAAAACGTTCAGATGTAGTTTTTATGGCTGGTGCAGAATTAGAAGTTTACAAGCTCTATGGTGCAACTGTCGTTGCTTGGGGAGGAGGGCCTAAAGACGAGGAGGAAGTTGATAAATGGAAAGAAAGAATTCGGCAGATTCACGAAATGGGAATCCGATACATTTGCAGTAATGCATGGATGCTTACAGCCACATGTAAAGCTCTGGCTGAGGATCCCGGTCTGAGGAAAGCTGTATGCGTAAACATCAAAGGCGAACCTATTATTGTACCTTGGCTTTGGGATCAAACTTATCAGGGAGTCCCTACCTACTGGTGTTGTACAAATAATCCTCGATTTCGTGAACACCTCCGAAACCAAGTGATCTTGGCTATAAAGGCTGGTGCTGACGGACTGCATTTAGATGATCATCTAGGTACGGCAGCTACTCTCTTCAGCCAAAGACCAGGATGTTTATGCGATTTTTGTATTAAACGTTTTCGCAAATACCTTAAGAATAGATACACACCTGAAGAATTAAAAGAGAAGGGTATAGAGGAAATAGAAAATTTTAATTACCGCGAGATAGTCAGCAAAGTTACTGATCCATCACATGAGAAAATTCCACTGTTTGACGAATATCAGACCTTTCAGCTTAAAGCCGCAGCCGCATTGGTTAAAGAACTAGGAGATCTAGCTAAAAAACTGAAGGGAAAATTCATTCCTATAAGCGCGAATGCATTCGGCTTACTCCCACACCACTTGGTGGATTCTCACTATCTAGATTACTTTGTTGCGGAAGTTCCTCATTATCCTCAAGAGGGAAGAACACCTATTTACCCCATATTTGTCTATAAGCTTGCTGACGCTCTGGGCAAGCCTCTTGCAGCAACGGCTTCAGGATGGGACTGGGCATATGTTAAAGAGAAAAATTTGACGACCTTAGTTAAGGTATGGATTGCATTCTCATATGCTTTTGGACATCGTTTTATGGTGCCGCATCGTCAGTGGTGCTTCACTGAGGAGAAGGGAACACATTGGTATTATGGTCCAATAGAAGAATATGCACCTTTATATCAGTTTGTTAGGCAGAATGCGGTACTCTTCGACCATTATGAAGCGGTGGAGCAAGTTGGAGTCTTATATAGCAACCTCGCTTTCCGCAGAGGCTATCGTGCAGCTCTTGATATTTGCGAGCATTTGTTAAACACTAACATTCCCTTCGGCTTAGCCGTTGCTGGAGACGACTGGCTCCTAAAAAGATTAACTGAGGAAGAACTATCCAGGTTTGAGATGATTCTGGTGCCTGAGCCCATTATGCTTAAAGGCGAGCAGAAACACCTCTTAGACAAATGGAGAGCAAAAGGCAAAGTCTTATCTTGGGAAGATGGGAAAGAGAAGTATGTTATTCAACACATAATATCCACGGTCTCCTTAGAAAGTGGAAGAAATGTGTTGGTGCTTCCCAGAAAGATTCCAGATAAACCAGATACCCCTATCGTCTGTCATATCCTTAATCGGGACTACAATGCCTCCGAAGACAAAATGAACAGACAAAACAATGTGACCATACGTTTAAGCTACAAGCTTTTTGATGGCAAGAAGCTTTGTAAAGCTATGCTGTTCTCTCCAGAAAGCAAGCCGACACAGTTGTCGTTTGAAACCAGATCAAACGGAGTGTACATCACCATTCCAGAATTAACCCTGTGGAGCGTTATTAAACTAGATCGCACATAGAAAGTAATGCTCCTCAAGCATTCTACGCGCATAACCTGTGAAAATTCTTCTTTTCCGACTCTCTGCTTCATATGATTGGATGTTTGAAATGGCTAATCTTCGCCAAGTAAAGCATTCGACATCCCCCTTTCAAGTGACCTGCATATGCAACTTCGTGATCTGATACTACTGCATGTAGATGCGGTTCCCCATTAGCTATTATACCCATTACTATGCTAATTCTAGGGGTTTGTTCTTCCATCGTTTAAAGAACTCTTTAGGCGGATAACTGGTTGTTGCAACTATTTTTGAACGCTGTAAAGTATTCCATATCACAGGCACCTTTTTAATGTTTAGATTTGATAACTTTTATAGTTGAAGAATAAATAAGTCAGTCTCATACTCTTTGCTAGCATAATTGCCAAAGAATAATAATTTTATTAGATTACGTCTCTTCTTTATCTCTCTGAGAACTATGGAGAACATGATTAGAGTAGCAAGTTCAGAGGGCATAGATATTTATTGTCCAGCGGATGGCAA
>Ga0190363_1001508_pt1 | contig 13711 bp, 9 predicted proteins | sample 48721867_MG_FD_161272 | JGI IMG/M metagenome (GOLD analysis project Ga0190363, IMG submission 161272) | Hydrothermal vent microbial mat bacterial communities from Southern Trench, Guaymas Basin, Mexico - 4872-18-6-7_MG | ecosystem: Environmental > Aquatic > Marine > Hydrothermal vents > Microbial...
CACATGTTAGTAGTGCTGGCAGTGTAGAGTTAATTAGACAGGCAAAGGCTAGGGGTATTAGGGTCACTGCTGAGACATGTCCACACTATTTTAGCCTTACTGAGGAGGCAGTAAGGGAATTTGACACGAATGCAAAGGTAAGCCCACCCCTGCGTACCCAGGATGATATAGAAGAGATAAAAAATGGTCTAAGAGATGGCACTATTGATATCATTGTTACAGATCATGCCCCACACCACCCCCTGGAAAAGGCAGTCCCATTTGAGCAGGCCCCAAGTGGTATAATTGGCCTAGAGTCCTCTCTTCCTATTTGCATTAGATTGATAGAAGAAGGTGTACTTAGCTGGCCTGAACTTATAAGGAAGATGAGCTATATGCCTGCCTCTATCTTTGGACTCCCTGGGGGGACACTTAAACCAAAAAGACCAGCAGATATTACTATTATTGACCCCAAGATTCGCTATCGTATAGATGTAAATAGATTTTATTCAAAAGGCAGAAACTGTCCATTTCATAATTGGGAAGTGATAGGAAGGGCCATCATTACAATAGTAGATGGAAATATTGTCTATAAGGCATTATAATAAACCCAGGATATGTCAGAGTAATTTGCAAAATATCTTAATAAATTGATTTTTATAAGTGTTAAAAGAGTTAAAGTTCACGGAGCTTACCACTAGAAAATTTATTCATTTGTGTAGTTAATGCTAGGCAACAAAAATGAAGGGGTTGAAAAAGGGTATAGGGTTGGTTATTGACCAAGTGCTTCCTGATAGCATTGTGAGGTCATTTGGAAAAGCTCATCAAACGGTAAATATAAACCAAGTTGTAACTGAACTTCTAAATAATTTAAATGAAAGAAGAAAAGAGATTATAAAAGGGAGGTTTGTTCAGGGGAAAACACTAGAAGAATTAGGGAAGGAATTTAACCTTACAAGAGAAAGGGTAAGACAGATTATCATGCAATGTTTAAGCAAATGGCGCCGTCCTTTGAGTATTTTAAGGAGGCAATTAGAGATTTTTTTAATTGAAAATCAACAGTTTGCCTGTTTTGATAAGTTTTTAGACAAACATGGAATTGTTGAACTCGGAAAAAGGCAATTTTTACAAAATCTTCTTGTTTATTACTTTAAAGACAAATTTTTATTTTTTGACGACTATATAGTAGATAAAAAAATTGGAGATAGCCTTTCAAAGATAAAGGAAATCTTAGATACCCAAATTAAGGAAATTGGTTTGCCTTTTGAAACATTTAAAATGTATGAAATTGTTAAAAAGAAGTGTGAACAAAAAGGATTGTCTATTTCGTCTGAGCTTTTAGAATTTTTATTGGCTAAAAATGAGCCTATTTTTCATTTGAAAAATCCAAATCTTGTAGTGTATCTTTCTAAACTATCCTTACCTGACAATGTTGCTTTATTTTTAAAAAATTGTAAAGAGCCAATGCACTTTACTGTTTTAGCTAGATATTTTTCATCGGTAACACAAAAGGAAATAAGTCCTCATCATTTGGAAGCAAGGATGCGAGGGGATAAACGGTTTATTTTGGTAGATGCAGGAAGTTTTATGTTTTATAAAAATTATGGTCAATTTTTGAAGGCACAATCTGGCTTAAGCGGCGAAGAATTAAAGGATTTAATGAGAAAGATTGTAAAAAGAACTATTGAAATGTTAGGAGATAACACGGACTTTACAGATACAAAGTTTTTGCTTTCTAGGTTAAAGAAAGAAATGGATATACCAGAGGCTATTACTCCTTATGCTCTAAAAGACTTGCTATTGAGATGTCCTTATTTTGAGGGAGGAAGAAAGTTTGAAGTAAAATTTGTTAAAGAAGACAAAAAACAAAAGAGCTCTTTAACCAGAAAGGAATATGCTGATTTGATTTGGGAGGTTTTGCATGAAGCAGGAAAGCCCTTACATGTTAACGAAATACAAGAGAAGTTAAGGGAAAGGTTCAGAGAAATTCCTGTATTTGCTTTAAATATGATTCTTGCCAACAACGAACGCTTCATTCGGGTTGATCAATCTACTTATACTATTGCAGAAATTTTGGGTTTAACAAATGATAACGTCCTTTTTATAAGAGATTTTGCTTATGAACTAATTAAGGAGCGTAAGGAACCTGTTTCTAGTATTTTCTTAATTCAGGAATTGGTGCGAGATTCAAAAAAATATGATGTTTTAAATTCTCAAGCGGTATACTCCATCCTAAAGAAGGATAGTCGTTTTATCGATCTTGCTCCTTCCTTTTTCTCAATTAAAGAAAATTTAGATAATAAGATAAAAACTTTAAAAGATTATGTATATGGAGTATTGAAGCAAATTAATATGCCAGTAACTTCGGATTATTTAATTCAAGTTTTGATTAATAAACTTGGGCACTTTGATAGAGGCCATCTTAATACTGTTATTAGCTGGGATAAAAAATGCATTATAAGAAACTATGGCTTTGTCTATCTAAAAGAATGGGACATTACTGAATTTTTGCCTACTATTTTTGAAAAGTCACAAAAACAGATAAGGCGTGAAATAGAAAGATTTTTAAAAAATCCAGAAAAAACTGTTTCTTTAGAAAAGTTGTTTATCTGGCTGAAATTTTCCATGTGGAGTGAAGATGGAGAAATGGCTAAAGGATTGGTAAAAATTATTGATAAATTCAAACCGCAAGGAAAGGAAAAAGAGTATTTAGACAGGGTAAAGACAAGGTTGAGTATGTAAATGGCTTATTGGTGTAAAAACTGCCAAGTGCCTGTTTTAGGGAGGATCTGTCATAGGTGTGGAACCAAATTAAGACTTTCCTTTCCTGATAAAGCAGTGCCTGTTTTTAAAGAGGAAATAGAGCTTTTAAACAAATTAACAGGTGAAGATTTAAATTTTGAGGATTGTGACTTATGGACAGCCCATAGATGCTATTATTATCAAGGGGAAAAAATATTTAAGATAGAAGGTGGCAATCTCTTTGAAAGGCCTAAATTAAAATGGTTAACCTCTGAGCGAAAGTTAAAAACGGGATATTTCTCAAAAGAAAATCTCATTTTGGCAAATTTGCCTTATCTAAAAGAATTAGAATATAAAGCAATTCTTTTTATTCAAGAAATAAGAGAGAAATTTTCTGACAGTCCATTATGGACGGTAGCCTTTAGTGGTGGCAAGGACAGTGCTGTGGTTTCTCATTTGGTGCGTAAGGCTTTTGGCACAAATGAAATTTTACATATTTTTGTAGATACCACTATGGAACTACCTCCTACCTATGAATATGTGGAGGCCTTTAGACGATATTATAATGTGCCTTTAATAAAAGTGCAGGCAGATAAAGATTTTAAAGAGATGTGGGAAAAGGCAGGGCCTCCCAGTAGGATTCATCGCTGGTGTTGCACTATATTTAAAACAGGACCTTATGATAATTTTTTGAAGCAAGTATCAGAAAATGGGAAAAAGGTGATGACTTTTGAGGGAATAAGGGCATGTGAGTCGAATATACGAGCAAAGTATGAAATGGTGCATAATCCTGAAAAGAAGGTGAGTAGCAACATCTTGATTAGACCAATTCTCTATTGGTCTGATTTAGAGCTTTCATTGTATATTCTCTATGACAACATAATAAATAATCCGTGTTATAAAAAAGGTTTAAGGCGAGTTGGTTGTTGTATATGTCCCTTTGCCAGTGATTGGTCAGAAATGATTATTAATAGTGTCTTTCCTGAAATAGCTTTCCCATTTATTGAGGCATTGTTTAAATATAGCAAAACCAGAAAAATCAATATGCAGCGTGATTATATTGCAAAAGGACAATGGAAAAAGCGAGCAGGCGGTATAGGATTAGATGATAAAATCCTAAAACTAAAAACTGAAGAATGTTTTAAAGAAAAATGGGTATATTTTTACATATTGAGCAAGGAGATAAATGGGTTTTTCTTTGAATTATTTAAGCCTTTTGGAGAAATCAGACTGATTGGTAAAAATGGGGATATGCAAACTTATCTGATAATTTCACCAAGCTTAACCCCTTTATTTTTGATAGAAATCTTGGATAAAAACTATATTAAGCTGAGAATCATAGGTGGAAAAAATCAAAATAAAAAAATGAGACTTAAAAAGCAGTTTGAAAATCAGATGACAAAGTTTCAAAATTGCGTTTTATGTGGGGCATGCGCCAGTGTGTGTGAACATTCTGCAATCAAAGTTAATGAAAAATATACTATAGATGCAGAGAAATGCAGGCATTGTTTAAAATGCATTTATGTAGAAGACATGGGATGTACTATTGTGGATTCTTTGTATGTCAAAAGTAGGAGGGAATACAATGTTAGAAGCATCTAGCACATTTGGTTTTGAGTTTTCATGGTTTATCAAAGCATTAAGTCTAATTCCCAATAATAAGCTTTTTTTTAAAGATAAAAAAGAAGCACAATATATACTTGGAATTGGTAATAAAAAAGTAGAGGCCCTTGAAAAATGGCTTTTATCTGCTGAGTTGACAGTTAAATACAAAGAAGATAAGCAATTTGTGACTTATTTAAGTCCTTTAGGTGAAATTATTAAGGAATACGACCCTAATTTTTATGACTACAATACTTTAGCCATAATTTTATATCACTTAAGCAAGGGACCAAAAAAGCAGGGCACAGAAATAGTTTATTGGTATATGAATAAGTTTAATCATAGAGAGTTTATTAGAGATGATTTAAAGCAGGCATTAAAAAGTGATTATTCACATTTTAAAGATGCTTCCATTGAAAATGGTCTACAAGCCCTACTTCAAGTCTTTCGCCTCACACCATTGGGCAATGATTTTAGATTGCTTATTGAGGAGAAAAAAGGACATTTTCGTAAAGAAGAACCACCGGAAAGATACATTCACCCCCTTATCTTTGCTTATGCCATTATAGACTGGGCTAAGGAGCGCAATGAATGGGTATTGCCCATTGAATATATAAAAAAAGGTGAATGTCTGCCAGGCAAAAGCTTTAATTTTTCAGGTAAGCGGGTGGATAAATATCTAAATACTATCCATGAAAATTATCCTCAGATTATAAATATTAGCAGGGACGCAGGGTTGAATAAGGTAATTATACAAGCCAAAGAGCCTTTAGAAATATTAAAAAAATATTATCAACAAGCACGATGAGTTTTTTAGAATTTATCCGTAACTGCAAGAAATATCCTCAGCACATTAGATACAAAGGCACTATTTTGTTCATAAGTTATGAACAATATAAAAAATTATCTGATTTTGCTTTAAAATGGCAATTAAATTACAAAGATGTCAGATATTTTTTAAAAAAAGAAGGAATATATTTAGATAAAAGTTTTTCTCAAAACACCTTATTCATATCCTGGGAAAAAGATAACACTAATCTGTTGATAAATAATGTGGATTTAGTTTTATCAGGTTTAGATAAAAACAGGCGGGTGAAATTCTTTCAAGGTTTTTTGAAAAGAGAATTTTCCAACTTAATAGTTGTGCCTGTGTTAATCTTTCAAGATGAAGCCAATAAGGGATATGAACATGGCCATGGAAGAATTTTTTCCTTAGGGGGAGAAAATGAAACTCTCTGATCTAATTAGAATAAGACCTGGCTTTAAACCAGCCATAGATTTGACTGAAGATTTAGACAATATAGAGAAGGTTCAGGTATATTATCCCACAAAAACAGCAGCAGATATCCTTTTAGCATTAGCAGGTTATTTAAAACCAGCAGTCAGTCGCATCCCAATTTTAATTGGAGGCAGTTATGGCACAGGTAAATCTCATCTGGGTTTAATTATTGCTAAACTCTTACAGCATGATTTTAGTGACCCTATTTTAAATCCTTTTTTAACACTACTTCAGAAAAATTATCCAAAGGTATATGAAGAGTGGAAAATTCTCCGCACTGGCTTAGCAAAAAGACCATTTTTAATTGTAACTTTAAAAAGGGAAGAAGGTGCATATGGTAGGGATATCATAAATTCTTCATTGATAAATGCCTTAGAGAAGGCACTGCAAAAGGCAGGGTTAGAAGAAGTTATGGTTGAAACAGAATTTAGGGCAGCCATAAGGAGAATAGAAGAATTAGAAAGTAATTATCCAGAATTTGCTAAAAAATTAGAAGAGATTCTGCCTCAGCACGGGTTTTATGCCACAGTAGGTCTTAAAAATGCCTTAAAACAAAATAATGGTGATGCCTTAGAAACATTTAAAAAGCTTCATAAAGAAGTTTGTGGAGGGGCTGATTTTGTGCCCAAAGTCTGCCTTTATGCAAAGGATATCTATAAAATTGTGTGTGAGAGATTGGTAGATAATAAGGGATATGATGGGATTTGTATTCTCTGGGATGAATTTAGTGATATTTTGAAGGAAATCGTGATGGAGCCTGAGGGAAACCTTGGAGCTCAGCTTCAAAGTTTTGCCGAAGCATTCCAGACTACTGGCAAGTATAGGGTGCAGACAATTTTGATTTCTCATCGGGCAATAAGGGAACATGCCAGATTATTACAAGCACAGAGGGGACTGAATATTGGAGAGGATGAAATAAGAAAGATAGGAGGAAGATTTTTGGAAAAACATCTCTCCCCAGCTACTGCCAAAGAGATTTATGAATTGATGAAAAGTGTGATAGAACACACTGAAAGTTTTAAAAAAATAGAAGAATTTTATAGGGATGTTTTTAGCAATCTTGCTCAAAAATCTTATGACCTAACACTTTTTGAAGGGTTTGTTAGCAGAGAAGAAATAAAAAATACTATTGTAAAGGGACTTTATCCTTTGCATCCCTTTACTGCCTACGTGCTTGGAAAATTCACTGATGTCATCGGACAGCGTAATAGGACGATGTTTACTTATCTGGCAGATATTACCTTAATGCCTGGTTCATTTAAGTGGTTTTTAGAAAATTCTTATTTCCAAGCAGGAGAAAGATTACCATTTCTTACAGCAGACATTGTTTTTGATTTTTATAAGGATGATTTGGAAAAAATGGCTGAAGATATTGAGGCACAGAAACAAACAAAGACATATCTGGAAGCGGTTAAGGAATTGGGTAGCGATAAGGATGAGACAAAGACCAGAATTTTAAAGGCCATCGCTATTCTCAACATTTGTAAGAATAAAGCTTCTTTGGAAAATATCGCCTTTATTCTGAATATGACAAGAGAAACCGGAAAAATAGAAAGAATTTTGCAAGACTTGATAAATAGAAGGATTTTATTGCGGACTGATTTAACAAAAGAGTATAAATTTATGAAGGCGGTAGGCATGGGTGACCCCAATGAGGTAATTAATAATACTATCGATGAACGCAGTTCCTTTTTTTCACCCAAGAGATTTTTAGAGGAGCATTTTAAAAAATGGATTAGCAATCCACAAAAGCGATTTGCAAAGGCAGATGGCTATGCGATTAAACATAGTATGAATAGGGAAATGGAGATAAGATTTTTATTAAAAGATGAAATGCGCTCCAAGTTGCCTGTAGAACTAGAAACAAGAGACGGAATTATAGCAGTAGTTTTGAATTTTTCTGAAGGCGAGCATAAAACAGCTAGGGAAATGATAGAAAGTGAATTTTCTGAGGAAAGTAGAATAATTTTTATCTTACCTGATTTTAAAGAAATAGGAAATATGATGCCTGTTTTGAGAAGACTAGATGCTTTGTATTACCTAAAAAACCGTTCTGCTTTGGAGGCACAAGATACTATAGAAATTTGGAAAACTTTTATAGAAGAAGACGAAATACGGGTAAAAGAATTTTTGGGCAAACTACTTTTCCCTATGGAGGTTACCACAGCAAGTCCAGATAAATCTATTAGCTACTGGTATTACCTAGGGAAAAACTATGAATTAAAAGGTTTTAGAGAATTTCGCGAATTGGTTGATAGAGCAATGGAGAATGCCTATCCTCTCACTCCAAGGATAAATAGAGAGGAACTAGTAGATAGGAGTTTAGGGAAGTTTAAGACTCATCGTAAGCCAGTGATTGATTATGTACTTAGTAAAGATGGCATCTTTAATTTAGTGACAGAAAAAGATAGCAAAAGAAAACATATCATTAGGGCTGTTTATGAAGACAATGATATTTTACGCAAAGAAGGTGGGAAAGATATTTTTTGTAAGCCACGTTTGCATAAAGCAAAAGAAATGCATACTGTATGGGAAGAAATTGAGCATTTTATCAAACATAGCAAAGAAAATTTTAAAGTTTTGATAGATAAGTTACAATCCCCTCCTTATGGTTTACGTCCACCATCAATCCCTCTTATTTTAGCTGCAGTAATGCGTAAACCTTATTTAGAAGGTTGCTTTAGTATAAAGAAAAATGTCCAATTTATTAAAACAATTACTGCTGATGTAACAGAAGATATTGTAAAGGCACCACATCTTTATCAACCATATTACACTGAACTAAACGAAAATAGAAAGGCTGTACTTATGGGTATTGCTGATATATTCGAAATTAAAGATACAGACCCTATTGCTTTTAAGCAACGAATACTTAATTGGTGGCAATCTTTGCCTCTGCATTGCAACAGACACACTCAAAGACATATTTCAGAGGAGGCTAAAGCTTTGCGTGATGATGTGTTTGATGCCTTAATAAAATTAGAAACTGACCCTAATGAGGTATTAGTTGAAAAGCTTGGTGAGAAGCTAGGTATTGATTTTACTGCCCAAAGGCCTGAAGAGATATATAATCAGGTAAAGACGAAGCTAGGTGAGATTAAGATTGAATATGAAAGCTGCTTGCAAAAACTTATTAGAGAAGTAAAGCAATCGCTGGATAACATTTTTGGAGACATAAAAGTTTGGTATCAAAATTTGCCCCCTGAAAATAAGATTTATCGTTCTTATCATCCTGAACAGGTGAATAAATTTTTAAAAGTATTAGAAGCTAATCCACCAAAGGAACATCTAATACCACAGCTTGCAGAGGCAGTTTGTTTGCCTATTGGAGATTGGAATGATAATGAGATGATTTCCTTTCAAACCAAAATGAAAGATTATAAAGAAATTGTAGAAAATTATAGACCTCCAAAACCTCAACCTCCCCACACACCTTTGCCTAAAGAAGAAGTAGAAATAGCTATTTTATCAACTGAAAGTCGCAAAAAACGCCGTTTTAAGGTCCATTCATTGGAAGAGATGAAGAAAGACCCTATTAAAAAAGTCTATATTCAACATCTAGAACGAGGTTTTAATGACCTCTGGACTGCCTCTTCTTTTAGTGAAGATGAAATATATTCAGTTATTTATCATATTTTAGGAGATAAGTTTTAATGAGCAAATTGACAGTTATTATAGATGAATTTGCTATATCAAAAGAAGAAGATATACTATTTCTTAAAAATTATGATGATTTTTTGAATCATTGGGAAGTTGTTTTAGAAGCTCTATGGGAAACAGAAGGTAAAATTATTATCTCCCATCCTATTATAAAAGATTACTTTGTTAGCTTAAGAGAAGCAGTAAGAGATAGAATAGAAATCTTAGAAAGCAATCCTAGGATGCAATTGGCTAAGGCACTGGGTATGAAGCAAGATGACCTAAATTATCTATCTTATCAGGAGATCTTAAAACATAAATTATTAGAAAAAATAAATCGTTCTCCATTGGAAACTGGAGAAGACCCCTTTTTGTGGATACTTAAGAACCTTTCACAAAGACCATTTTTAGTGAGTAATAGAATAAACTATATTATTAACTATTTTGCGAATAATGCTGAGAACTTTGCTGCTATTAAAAGCGCTAAAGCGTATATTTACAAAAAAAATCTATATAAATATCCTGTAATTAAATGGGTAGTGGATGGTGATGCTACAGAAAAAAGCAAATATTTGCTTTTATATTTATATTTAAAAAGTCTTTTTAATAAAGAAGAAATAGAAATTTTATTACAGGCTTTGCCTCCTTGGGTGCAAGAAATAGAAAATCTTTCTCCAAATTTGGAAGGGCTATATTCACTATTCCCCTTAGACGAATGTTTAAATCAACACTTCTTTTTGAAGAAAAACATTCAACAAAGGTTAATCAGTATTTTGAATGAAAAAGGGTTAGAAGCTTTTTTAGATAAAATATCTGGCAAATTAACATTAGAAATGGAAATCTTAAAAGATTGGTTTAAAAAACAAGCACTCAATTTTACACAAAAAGATTTAAACCCAAGTCAAGAGCAGAAAATAAGGCAAAAATTTGGAAACAAGACTTTTATTTCAATTTTAAAATGCATTCCACCAGCTAAACCTTCAAATTTGTCCTTAGATACTACTATAGAAGATACATTGAATTGGATAGAGGAAGAATATCTACCTTTTTTTATTTGGACTAGAGAACATGAGCAGTATGAACTAACAGAACCTTATGTAAATCAGTTTCAGCAGTGGCTTTTAAGTTGTTATGAAGAATTGATTCATTCAGAACATTCATCAGTTAACATATTCAAAGTTTTTCAAACAATACTCCGTGAATATGAAAGGGTTTTATACATTATTGTAGATGGGTTAAGTTATTGGTTTTTAATACTTTCTTTGTCGCCTGACCTAAAAATAGATATGCTTAGAACGTATTTTTGTCTTGCTCCTAGTATTACTTCAATAAATAAGCCTTGTTTGTTAAGTGGCAAATTACCCCAGGATATAGAGGTGAACCATTATACATTAGCTGAAGAGTTGGGTGATGCGGTTAGTAATGATAACAAAGAAACTTTAAGTAATTTTGCAAAAAGGCGATTTCATCTTGGTATTTATTTTGTAAATAGCTTTGATGAACTTTTGCATAAACCATATTCTTATGCTATTTTAAAAAAGGAATTAGAACATAAATTAAACGGAATTTTTAAAGAAATCAGTTCATTAGAAGATGTATTTGTAGTAATTACAGGAGACCATGGATTTACTATCCTTCCAAAAAAAGAAGATAATTTGGTGGCTTTGAGTGATTTAAAAGGAGAAGTTTCACACTGCCGAGTTTTAAAGCCGCCTAATGCAACAGAAATCTCAGGTTGTGTAAAAATGGATAAATACTTATCCTGTGCTTATCTTATTGCCTCTGGTTATAAATATTTAGAAAGTTTTCCAAAAGGAGCTACGCATGGAGGACTATCGCCAGAGGAAATGACAATTCCTCTTTTAACCATCAGCTCATCCCCAGAAATTTTTAAACCATTGGAGTTTAGAATTAAAGGAGAAATTTGGAAAAAAGAAATAAAACCCGTTGAGTTATTAATAGAAAATCCAAATAAAAGCAATATAATTGTTGAAGATTTGAGTGTAGAATTTTTGAAATTTCAACAGAGAGTTAGGATATTAAAACATGGGACAAATAGAATTGCAGCTGAATTTGATGCCCGTAATATTGAAAAATCAGAAGTAGTAGTTAGGATCTGGTATAAAGTTAGGTATAGAGGGAAAATGCATGAAAGGGAAACAAATTTGTCATTGAAACTCAGAAGTTTAATGGAAGCTGAGTGGGAGGATATTTTTGATGTCTGATTTAGACAAAAAAATTATAGATATCTTTAAGGACGTAGCTATTAAAAAATCTTTAACAAAAAAGGTTGGCTTAACAGATAGAGCCCTACCCTCGTTTATTATAGATTGGCTTGTTTCAAGGTACATGGATCAAAATGGTAATTTAAATATCGGTAAAGTTAACACATTTATTGAGAAACATCTTCCAGATAGGACAAAAAAACAACTCATTTACGATAGATTATTTAAAGGTGAAAAAGTTAAAATTATTGATGCCTATAAAGTGGAAATAGATTTGAAAAGAGGTGAATATAAACTGTTAATACCATGTTTAGATATTAATAATGCAGAAATTTCCAGCTTGATTATAGAAGAGAACCCAAAACTTTTATTAGGTAATGTTTGGGGTATAGGGACATTACAGTATACATTGGAAGAAGGGAAAGAAGGTAGGGTTTCCATGATAGAATTTAAACCTATGGAGTCAGTAAAAATAGACCTAGATTATTTCATCCAAGCACGCCAAAACTTCACTTTACAAGAATGGATGGATTTAATTATTAAAACCATGGGGTATAATCCAAATTTTTATACAGAACAACAGAAAATTTGGATGATTGCGAGGTTAACTCCCTTTGTCCATCCACGCATTAATCTAATAGAATTAGCACCTAAAGGCACAGGTAAATCCTCTGTATTTTCAAAACTCTCTCGTTATTGTTGGTTGATTAGCGGGGGAATAGTAACCAGAGCACAATTGTTTTATAATATGGCAGAAAAACGCGCAGGTATTATAGCTTTTTTTGATACTATTGTTCTAGATGAAGTGCAGACCATTAGATTTCAAAAACCAGAAGAAATTATTGGTGCATTGAAAGGCTACCTTGCCAGTGGAGAATTTAAGGTAATGGGATACCAAGGGACAGCAGAAGCTGGATTTGTTTTGTTAGCTAATATTCCCATGAATGCAGATAATAGGCCCAAAAGTAAATTTCTTTTTGAGACTTTACCTTACTTTTGCAGAGAGACGGCTTTTTTAGATAGATTCCATGGATTTTTGCCAGGGTGGGATCTTCCAAAGATTAAAAAAGGAACTCTAGAATACGAAGGTTATGCTTTAAGGGCAGATTATTTTTCTGAAATTTTGCATCAACTCCGAAGCAAAAATACTCATTTGGAATTTGTGAAAAGACATATATCATTTCCCTCAGAGGCTTATATCAGAGATGTGAAAGCCGTGGAAAGTCTCACAGCTGCTTTGCTAAAATTACTCTTTCCAAACCTTAATCTTGATTTAGACTTACTAAACCAATATTGTTTAAGACCTGCCTTTTTACTGCGAAAGGGTATCAAACAACAGCTTAATTTAGTTGACCCAGAATACTCAGCCGAAGTAGGAAAATACAAGTTGCTTGAATAAAATGAAACCATAGTGGCCCATGGGGGGTCATAAGAAAACAATGGGGAGGTGAAGATATGTCTATAAAAACAGCCTTAGTCCCAATTGAATCTTTAATTAATTTATTAAAGAGCTTAAGTGAGGAGGCAAAAGAGGAGATATTTGAGAAGGTTTTTATCGAGGAAGACACGGTCCCCCTCACTAACGAGGAGAGACAGGCTGTCATGAAAGCAGAGGAAGAATTCAAATCTGGAGAGACAATCAGGTGGCCATTTGGCAGGTAGAGTTTTCTAAACAAGCATATAAAACTTATCAGAAACTTAACAAAGGTTACCAAAGGAAAATTGATAGAGTTTTAATTTGGCTAATCAACAAAGAAAAGGTAGACATAAAATCTGTAGAAGGAGAAGATGATATTTACAGATTAAGAATTGGAAAATATAGAGTATTGATAAAGTTTCAAAAAGATGAGAAAGTCATTTTGGTCACCAAAATAGGTTTAAGGGGTGATATTTATAAAAAATAATAAAACACCTAACCACTCATTACTGTACTTTGACAGTTATTTTTCGAAAATTCACTGTTTATGGGCATTTTTAAGTGTTAAAGTACAGTTAGAGGATAGGCCCTAATAATATTTTGCAACCAAATTTACACACACCCTGGGACAGTACCTATTGCCCATAAGGCTACCTTGCTAGCAAGAAAATTAAATTTTATAATTACATTTAATTTTTTATTAAAAGAATACTCAAATGTTTGATTATTTTATAAAAGGTGGGCCACTTATGTACCCTATTGGCATCTTATCACTTATTTCTTTGACTATAATCCTAGAGAGGACTTACCACTTCCTCCGTTTTAGAA
>Ga0190363_1001509_pt1 | contig 13697 bp, 13 predicted proteins | sample 48721867_MG_FD_161272 | JGI IMG/M metagenome (GOLD analysis project Ga0190363, IMG submission 161272) | Hydrothermal vent microbial mat bacterial communities from Southern Trench, Guaymas Basin, Mexico - 4872-18-6-7_MG | ecosystem: Environmental > Aquatic > Marine > Hydrothermal vents >...
TACATCTGCCGAAAGTTGCGAAGCACAGTAAACCGATATTTTTGAGATTACCTGTCTGGTTTGAACATATAACAGAGGGACAAAGAGATGAATTGATTGAGAAACTGCGTAAAGCGGGTATTGATGCACCAGTCGCATATCCAAACTCGTTGCCTGCATTCTTCTTGGGCGTGGATGGATTTCCTAACACGGAGGAAGTTACAAAGAAAACAATCACCTTACCAACACACCCATGCGTTAAAGAAGGAGCCCTCAAAAGAGCAATCTTTATAATTAGAAGATTTGTAGGTTTAATATGAGCTTAGATTTTACCTTTGCAAAATATAAGAGATTTTGTGAGGCAATGATAAACTCAAACTACAAAATACTTACTGTGAAGGAGTATTTAACTTCAAGTAAACCCGATAAGTGCATTATACTTCGCCATGATGTCGATCTCAAGCCCGATAGGTCACTAAAAGCAGCAGAAATTGAAAATGAATTTGGTATAAGATCAACATATTATTTCAGAATGACAGATGAAGTTTTTCAACCTGAAATCATAAAACGTATAGCTGAACTTGGTCATGAGATAGGGTACCACTATGAGGTGCTAGATAAGGCAAAAGGAGACTTTGCCAAAGCCATAGAAATATTCAAAAGAGAACTCGACGAATTAAGGAAACTATGCGACATAAAAACAATTTGTATGCATGGAAACTCAAGAACTGAATGGGATAACAGAGATTTGTGGAGAATATACGATTTCAGAGAGTTCGGTATAATAGGTGAGGCTTATTTGTCGGTAGATTTCAGCAAAATTGTTTATTTCTCGGATACTGCAAGGACTTGGAATCCTAAATACAAGGTGAAAGATATACCAATGAATCCTGCTAATCCTATAATAGACAAGACGGATGAACTGATTAAATTGATAAAGACTAAAGAATTTTCGTGTATATATATATTGATGCATCCTGATGACTGGTGCGACGAGTTTGGCAAGTGGTTGAGCAATCTAATTATTAGAAAATTTAAAAATGTCGGTAAATCGATACTAAAACAGCGTTGGAAAAAAGTAAACAAAACGAAACATGTCTGAAGACTCCTTGAGAATTATAGATAATCCAAATAAAAGAGATTGGTCTGAGTTCGTGTACAAACATCCGCTAGGTAACATATATCAAACTCCTGATATGGCAGAAGTTTACCGAAGGACTAAGAATTACGAACCTATTGTGCTTGCTGTTGTTAACGAGACTGATGAAATAGTTGCTATTATGCTGGCAACTATAGTAAAAGAGGCGGGTAGACTAATAGGGCCGTTCACAGCACGCTCAATCATACCTGGAGGACCGCTATTCGTAGGAAGTGCAGGAGCTAGAGCAGTTTCATTATTACTTCGTAAATACGAAGAGATAGTAAAAAAGAGGGTGCTATACAGTGAAATCAGAATGTTGCATGAAGCATCTTCTTTAGACGCGGTCCTTAAAAAGCATGGATTTGTCTTTGAAGATCACTTTAATGCTTTAATAGACTTAAGTAAATCAAAAGAAGAATTATGGAAACAACTAAAGCGAGATAGGCAGAGGGGAATTAGGAAGGCGATGAACCTCGGAATCACAATTGAAAGGTGTGATAATAGAAAAGACTTGAAAGTCTGTTATAGTTTGATTAAGGAAACATATAAAAGGGCGAGAATACCCCTAGCTGATATTACTTTATTTGAGGCAGCTTTTGATGTGCTGCGACCAAAAGATAAAGCTTTATTCCTTTTTGCTGTCTATAATGGTAGATGTATTGCCACTCAAGTAGCTCTTGTTTATAAAGACACTATATATGCATGGTATACTGGGGCAATTAAAGAATATCTAAAGTATCATCCGGGGGATCTACTGATATGGCATCTACTTGAGTGGGGTTCTGAGAATGGATTCAAGACATTTGACTTCGGTGGAGGAGGTTCTCCAACAAAAAATGTAAATATAAGGTATTATAAATCTCGATTTGGTTGCAAGTTCTTTAATTATGGAAGGTACAAAAAAATACATTCTCCGATTAAAATGAATCTTTCAAAGTTGGGATTCAAAATCTATAGAAATCTAGTAGGAAAAACGAGATAACATGGGTAGGTACTGATGAGGACAGTAGTTATTGGCTTGGATGGTGCCAATTGGAGTCTAATTGAACATTGGATTGAAAGTGGTGATTTACCTAATTTAAAATATCTAAGGGAAAATGGTAGCTGGGGAGTTTCAAAATCCCAGCTTCCCGCTGTAACATGTCCGAACTGGAAGTGTTATTCTACGGGCAAGAATCCTGCAAAATTAGGAGTTTTTTGGTGGCAGCGCGTAGATTGTGAGAGAAAGAAGCTCGTAGGATATAACTCTAAATCCTTTGATAGCTTAGAGATCTTTGATTATATCAGTAGAGCGGGGTTTAGAGTAGGAGTTATCAATATGCCGACAACATACCCACCCAAGGAAGTGAACGGCTTTATGATCTCTGGAGCCCCCGATTCAGGATATACGAACTATACTTATCCGAAATCCTTAGAAAAGGAACTGAAAGAGAAATACGATTACAGAGTATATCCGAAGGTGCATATATCTAATCGCAGTGATATCGAAGAGTACTTCGACGAAATTCTTTCTGTAATAGATTTAAGATTTAAAGTTGCCAAAGATTTTCTGAAATATGTTGACTTCTTGCATGTATCAGTCTTTTACATAAATGTACTTCATCATTTTTTCTTCGATGAAGATTACGTCAGAGAAGCCTGGGAACTCATAGATAGTAGAATTGGGAATTTTATAGATATTGATGAAGTTAGTTACATCTTTCTCATGTCAGATCATGGAACCAACGAAATCTATGAAACGTTCTTTGTAAACACTTGGCTTGAAAAAGAGGGTTACTTAAAAACTAGAAAACCACTTACTAAAAATTTAGCTAGGTTTGGTATAACCAAGCAGAATTTAGTAAGAATAACAAATAAAATTGGTCTTACAAATTTAATTAAAAGAATGCTTCCAGAAGAGATAATACGCTCAGTCCCATCCGAGGATGGCACAGCGTCTGGAACGAGGATATTAGATACACATATTGATTGGGAAAAATCAAAAGCCGTTGCTGTTGGTCAGGGGCTTATTTACCTTCTAGTTGACAGGGATAGTGACGAATACGAAAAACTAAGAGAGGAAATAATTTTTAAGTTAAGTAGAGTCAAAACACCTAATGGATACAAAGTTACCAAAAAAATATACAAGAAAGAAGAAGTATATAAAGGAAAATATTTAGATATCGCCCCGGATATAGTTTACGAAGAGGGAGACCATGTTTATACGAGTTCTGGAATTGGTAAAGATAAAATATTTGACACAGCCAATAATAAATGGAGAGCCGAAAATAATAGAGACGGCATATTTCTGGCTTATGGTGAAAATATCAAGAGAGGTAAGATGTTAGAGGGGGTAGAAATAATAGACATTGCTCCAACAATTCTATACCTGCTTGGTATACCAGTGCCAAAAGACATGGATGGTAAGGTTTTGATAGAGATATTTGAAGATGAGCTGAAGGAGAGAGAGGTAACATACACTGAAGCTTTTGACGAAAAAGAGAAAATTTCGAGAAAAATAAAAGAACTGAAATTAGAGAAGATATAGGCCATGTTAAAACCGAGTCTAATACCTAGATTCAATATAGAGTATAAGTATAGCGACCTCGTTTACGGTATATTATCTGCTATCAAAAATAATGGATATGACTTAAATTTATTGAAAGAAATATTTGGTAAAGTAAACATTTTTTTCACCAACAGCGGAAGAACATCGCTCTATGTTATATTGCGATCTCTAAACCTTCCAAAGGGTTCCAAGATAGGTGTTCCGCTATATTCCTGCACAGTTGTATTCGATGCAATAATTAAAGCAGGATACACTCCCTACTTCTTAGATATCGACCTTGATAACTATACGCTCGACCCGCAATATCTGAAAGAGCACATTGGAAATATAGATGCGGTTGTAGTAATACACACATTTGGTCGCCCTGCTGATATGGATGAAATTAAAAAAGTTGCAAAGGGCATTCCTATCATCGAAGATTGTGCGCATTCGTTGTTCAGTGAATACAAAGGCAAAAAAACAGGTGCTCTTGGCGATGCATCTTTTTTTAGCCTTGCGAAGTACATCTCTGCGGGGGAGGGCGGAATGATAATTGCAAATGATGGCAAGTTGGCGAACAAGGTTCAGAAAGAAGTAAACTCTCTGAGTAATACTACTATGATGAATGATCTCAGGAAATCTTTCACAGAATATGCTAAATCCTTCTTTTACCGCAAGCCCTGGTTTGGTTTATTTGCGTTTTCACTCGGTTCGGTTCTGGAGAGCAAGGTGGATCTAATGAACAAAAAATCATTTAATACTTCTAAAATAAATAAAATAAATTTCAATATATTTATTAAAAAGATGAAAATATTAAAGACGAATGTAGAAATCCAAAGAAAAAATTCATTCTTTCTACTCAATGAACTTAAAGATACATCCTTGATACTGCCATACGAAAAAAGAGAAACATACTGCAATTATTACTTGTTTCCAATCCGATTTCATAGCAAATATGAAAGGGATAGGGCATGGAAGATCTTGAGGCGTATGAATGTTGATTCTGCGAAGTTGTATAGTATGACGCCAAATATTGCTAAGAGAGTATACAGATATACAGGCAATTGCCCAAATGCCGAACTTTTGGCGGATACTGTGCTAACAATACCCAACTACTATACCCTTACCAACGACGAGCTACTAAAAATCGCCAAAGCAGTGAAAGAAGCTATCTAGTATGAGAATATTAGTGGGGATTGAACATCCAAAAAGAGTTCATTTTTGGAAGAACATTATATGGAATTTAGAAAAAAGAGGACATAAAATCAAAATCGCTGCTAGAGTAAAAGATGTTACGCTTCGATTACTGGATGCTTACGGTTTTGAGTACGAAGTTTATGGTAAAAATTACAGAGGCATTCTAAAAAAAGCCTATGGAATGATCGAAAGTGACATTAAGTTGCTTAGAATTGCGAAGGCATTCAAACCAGATATTTTCGTTGGTAAAGGGAGCATTTATATGGGTCAAGTAAGCAAGATGTTAGGAAAACCGTACATATGCTTCTCAGACACTGAGCACGCAACTCTTGCTAACATGCTTACATATCCTTTTGCAGACGTTATTTGCACACCATCTTGTTTTAAGAAGAGAATTAATCCAGAAGAACACGTTAGATATAATGGCTACGAGGAGCTTGCATATCTGCATCCCATATATTTCAAACCAGACCCAAGCGTTTTAGATGATTCGGGATTAAGTAAACATGATATATTCATAATTATAAGATCAATCTCATGGGGAGCAGTTCATGACGCCCATTCCAGAGGATTTTCTCAGGATTTCCTAGAAAAAGCGATAGAGTCTCTCGAGGAATATGGACATGTTTTCATAACATCAGAAGGAAAACTCAACAAGAACCTTGAAAAATATAAAATACAGATTGCGCCAGAGAAATTACATTCCGCACTTTATTATGCAAGTCTCTATTTTGGCGAGGGTGGCACGACAGCTGTTGAAGCAGCATTATTAGGAACGCCATCTGTCCATGTAGAAGCATTTAAAACAAGGTCCGGTGAAGTGGTGGATGCAACACAAATACATGGAAATTTTGATGAGCTGGTAAATAAATATGAGATGTTATACACCTTTGCTGACCCAAATCATGCTCTAAACAAAGCTTTAGAGATATTGCAAGATGAAAATGCGAAGAAAGAAATGAGGGGGAAGCGGGAAAAACTGTTAAGGGAGAAAATAGATGTCACTGCATTCGTGACAGATTTCATTGAGAATTACCCCGAAAGCTTTTACATGCATCAGAGGAGAAAAAGGGATTTTGATCATGTTTAGCAGAATACTTGTTCTAAGTCCGCATACAGATGATGGAGAAATAGGAGCGGGAGGGACAATAGCGAGATTTGTAGAGGAAGGGAAGGAGATATATTATGTTGCGTTTTCAAGTTGCGAGGCATCAGTGCCGAAAGGATTTCCTGAGGATGTATTGAAGATTGAATGCAAGAAAGCAACAAATATTCTGGGTATTAAGCCTGAAAATGTTATCCTGTTAGAATACGAAGTGAGAACTTTCCCGCTACATAGGCAGGAAATCCTTGATGATATGATTGCTTTGAATAGGCAGATTGAGCCTGAATTGGTGTTGGTGCCATCCTCAAATGACATACATCAGGACCATCAGGTGATTTATGCGGAGGCTTTGAGAGCGTTCAAGAAGACATCTTCAATATGGGGTTACGAGCATCCATGGAATAACTTGACTTTCACCACAGATATCTTCGTTAGATTGGAGGAGAGACATATAAAAAAGAAAATAGAGGCGATGAAACAATATGAATCGCAAAATTTTCGCCCTTATTTTGATGAGAAATATATAAAAGCATTGGCATACATGAGGGGAACACAAGTAGATTATCCTTTTGCAGAAACTTTTGAATTAATAAGGTTGTTGGTGAGGTAGAAATAGGAAAAACAGTTGCCATACACCAACCCAATTATTTACCCTGGATTGGATATTTTCAGAAAATGTCGTTAGCGGATATTTTTATCATATTGGATACGGTGCAATTTTCAAAGCGTAGTTATACACAAAGGACAAAAATAAGAACGAAAGAAGGTTGGATGTGGCTCACTATACCTGTTGAAAAAAAATATTATTTCAAACCTATCTGCGAAATTCATTTACCAGTAGAAAGTAAATGGATGAGAAAGCACAAAATGTCTCTGATTAAGCATTATGCAAACTCTCCCTTTTTTGATAGAAGTTTTGTTGAACGTTATTATTGCAGTGAATTCACAAAACTACAGGAATTCAACGAATTTGGAATTTTCTACTTGAAGAATGAATTTGGGATTGAGAACAAAGTAATAAGAGCGAGTGAATTAGGGCTGGATAAAAATTTGAAATCAACAGAACTGCTAATAGAGATAGTGAAGCAGGTGGGAGGGGATGTTTATATTTCCGGTATGGGTGGAAAGAAATATATGGAAGAAGAGAAATTTGAGAAAGAGGGAATAGAAATAAGATATTTTGAGTTCAGACCTTTTGAATATCCGCAGAGATGGGAGGGATTTGAGCCTTATATGAGTGCAATAGATTTACTGTTTAATGTAGGCGAAAAAGCAAAGGATTTGATAAAAACGAATTTATAGAGTCTATGAGTCAGAAGGATATTTCAATACACCATGGGAATCTTGAACTATTGAGAATCTACGGTATAAACCATTTTATGCAAAAATATGGAATTCAATTTAGCTTTAATACTGAATCCAAAATAAATATCGTGTATGGAGACACTTCTCAAGGTATAAATGGATTTAATATTTACATAAGCAAAAATGAATTGGGAGAGGGTATTTGCGGTTATTTGAGGATTGAGGATGAAAAAGTGCCTTTGTTTGAGAAACCCATGAGACTGGATGAAAGTGGCGATAACTTAGTAGTGTTTGTTGATAACAAAGGTGATGAATATCCCTGTATGGTGCTAAATAATAACAGTATAGCAGTCGGTTTTGATATTTTTAATGAAGTGGGACATATATTGACAGGATATTTGGAGCATTTCTGGAAAATGAAAGAAAATAAACATGAAAAACTTGCAAAGATACCCATGGTGGATTATTACGAGAAAATATTATTTGATTGTCTCTTGTTTGCCTCCCGAGGATTGAATCTCTCTTTGAAATACAAACCTTTCTGGCCTAATGGCAAAAAATTCGCAGTTTGCCTGACGCATGATGTTGACCGTGTGCATAAATCTTATCAATATATCACTCATTTTGTAAGAAATATAGGGAGAGGAGATTTTCGCTCAGCAATGAACCAAATCACATCTGTTGCGAGGAAACTGCATGGAGATGAACCCTACTGGAATTTTGATAGGATAATGGAAATTGAAAGGAATTTGGGGGTGAAATCCACCTTCTTCTTCCTGAACGAGCAGAAGAAAGCATGCATTTTCTCGCCAAACGAATGGAAACTATATCGGGGAAGATATGATATAAAAGATAAAAGGATTGTGGAAGTGATAAAAAAGTTGGATACTGAAGGTTGGGAAATAGGGGTTCATGGCTCTTATAACTCCTACCGGAATCTTGAAATGCTGAGAGAAGAGAAGGAGACGCTTGAGGAAATATTGGGTAAAAGGGTCCATGGCATCTCGCAACATTACTGCAATTTAGAGATACCATCAACATGGGAATACCATGAAAAACTCAGATTCCTGTATGACTCTTCTCTTGGATTCGTCACAGATATTGGGTTCAGATGGGGAACCTGTCATCCATTTCATCCTTTTAATCCCGAGAATGGCAGGATATTATCCCTATGGGAATTACCAATTATAATAATGGACAATGCTTGCGCTTATAAAAGCTGGCAGGATATAATGGAAATCATAAACACTGTTGAAAGATATAATGGTCTTCTGCTTTTGCGATGGCATCAATCTGTGTTTAATGAGCGAGAGTTCCCTGGAAGGTCAAAAATATACGAAAGGATAATAAAGGTGTGCAAAGAAAGGAACGCATGGATAACTAATGCGTATAGCATAGCAGAATGGCTTACAATGAGGGAAAAATATGGAAAATTTGAAAATCCTGACAATCAAAGTTCTCCTTTAAGTGCAAAATGGACATAGAACTGCAAATAGCAGAGGAAAATGAAAGGGAAAAGTGGAATATACTGGTGAAGAATTCTTCTCATGGCACGATATTTCACACATGGGAATGGCTTAAGATTGTGGAGAAGCATGTGAACATGAGGCTTTATCCCATCATTGGGATGAGGGGGAGCAATATAATTGGTATATATCCTTTGTTTCTGCACAGAAATTTCATATTGAGAGCAGTTTTTTCGCCTCCTCCATGGGTTGCTGTTCCATATTTGGGACCTGTGATCTTGGAATACGAGAAATTGAAGCAGGACAAGCGTGAATCTGTTTTTATAGCATTTCAAAGGAAAGTTGATGAATTCATAAGAGAAGAGATGAAGGCGCATTACTCGCTCATAAAAACTGCTCCAGGCATACTTGATGCAAGACCTCTCAAATGGAACGGATATATCGTGGAACCCATATATAACTATGTGATAGACCTGAGAAAAGGTGCCGATTCCGTTTTCAAAAATTTCAAAAAAAAACTTCGGCAGAATATAAAAAGAGCAAAAAGAAGGGGAATTTCTGTGGAAGAGGGTTCAAAGGAGGAATTGGAATGGATTTACGAGGCTATTGTGACAAGATATGAGGAGCAGAACAGGAAAATTTCTCTTTCTAAAGGATACCTCATAGACTTGTTCAATACATTCCATCCTCAAAACATGAAAATCTTCGTCGCTAAATATAACGGCGAACTTATTAGCGGAGCGATAAAAATCTGCTACAAAAATAAGCTTTTGAGCTGGATAGGTCACGCTAAAACGGAATTAAGGGGTATTCCAAATGATTTATTACAATGGGAGATAATTAAATGGGCTGTTATGCACAGTCTGGAATATTATGAGTTAATTGGAGCAAATACGGAGCGATTATGCAGATACAAATCAAAATATAATCCAAATCTTTCAATATGCTTTTCCGCAAAAAAATATCTCTCCGCTGCGGCGAAATTAGGGGAAATTGCTTATTTCAAGCTGCTTAAACCCCTTTCTGCGAAGAATAAACAGAAGGAATGAACATAGATATAAAAATAAGTGATGAAAGAGAATGGAAGAAATTAGAAGGAAATCCGCAACATGGCACGATATTTCACACATGGGAATGGCTTAAGATTGTGGAGAAGCATGTGAACATGAGGCTTTATCCCATCATTGGGATGAGGGGGAGCAATATAATTGGTATATATCCTTTGTTTCTGCACAGAAATTTCATATTGAGAGCAGTTTTTTCGCCTCCTCCATGGGTTGCTGTTCCATATTTGGGACCTGTGATCTTGGAATACGAGAAATTGAAGCAGGACAAGCGTGAATCTGTTTTTATAGCATTTCAAAGGAAAGTTGATGAATTCATAAGAGAAGAGATGAAGGCGCATTACTCGCTCATAAAAACTGCTCCAGGCATACTTGATGCAAGACCTCTCAAATGGAACGGATATATCGTGGAACCCATATATAACTATGTGATAGACCTGAGAAAAGGTGCCGATTCCGTTTTCAAAAATTTCAAAAAAAAACTTCGGCAGAATATAAAAAGAGCAAAAAGAAGGGGAATTTCTGTGGAAGAGGGTTCAAAGGAGGAATTGGAATGGATTTACGAGGCTATTGTGACAAGATATGAGGAGCAGAACAGGAAAATTTCTCTTTCTAAAGGATACCTCATAGACTTGTTCAATACATTCCATCCTCAAAACATGAAAATCTTCGTCGCTAAATATAACGGCGAACTGATTGGTGGTATGATTGATTTTTATTATAAAAACAAAGTAACGAGTTGGTTAGGTAATGTAAAATCAAATGTGGGAGGCATGTCTCCTAACGAATTACTACAATGGGAGGCTATAAAACATGCAATTAAATGTGGTATGGAATATTACGAGGAAATAGGAGCGAACACTGAACGACTATGCCACTATAAATCAAAGTATAATCCAAGTCTATCAATATGCTTCTCCGCAAAGAAAAATACTTCGGTTGTACCTAAGATGATGGAAACTGTTTATTTAAAAATACTGAGACCGATGCGCAAATCAGTGAGAATAAATAAAATATTCAAAAGGAGATGAGCATTATAGATTACTTTAAACGAATCCGATACAGTAAAACATTGCTCGGTATTCTTCATATTTTAGCAATGAATATGCCTCATGATAAGTTAAGTGTGATATTTTACAGGTTACGAGGAATAAAAATAGGGAGAAATGTTTACATCGATAGAGGGGTGTTTATTGAGAGCTGGCGTCCTTATCTGGTGAACATTGAAGATAACGTTGAAATAGGGCCAAAGGTGATAATTGTCGCTATTGATTCTAGTTATAATGCTATTTCGAAGGATATACCAATACTATATGGCGGCGTTACAATTAAAAGAAATGCATATATAGGTGCTGGTGCAATCATCCTTCCTGGTGTAACTGTTGGGGAGTATTCAATTGTTGCTGCTGGCTCGGTGGTAACAAAGGATGTACCACCTCGAACTGTCGTTGCAGGTGTGCCTGCAAGAGTCATCAAGACGATCGATGATGGTCTAAATCAATTCAGGGACATGAAAAAATTAAAAGAAAAAATGATTCGTTATCCCTATTCATTATGGAAAGATTTATATAAAAAAGCGTAGTAGGATATTTATAAAATTCTAAAATAGGTGGGGGGATGCCAAAATTTCCAAAGTTGGAACAGGCAAGATATGTAGGTTATAAAAAAAGTATACTAATACTTTACAATCAGTTATTAAGAAAAATTGATAAGATACAGAAGCGAACGGTATTACTTTCCAGACCAATATCGCTACAACTTGAACCGACCACAAAATGTAACTTAAGATGTCCCTTTTGTGAATCACCTATTTGGGATCGAAGAGGGATGGATATGAAATTTTCGGATTTTAAGAGAATAATAGACCAGTTTCCCTTTCTCAGAATTTTACTTTTACAAGGTATTGGAGAGCCTTTGCTATGCAAAGATTTCTTCAAAATGGTTGAATATTGTAAATCCAAGAAGATACTCGTGGGTATTACTACAAATGGAACGTTAATCAATAAAAAGGTTGCTGAAAAACTTGTTAATTATAAAATAGATTATGTAATCATGTCAATCGACGGAGCTACATCAGAAACTTTTGAGAGAATCAGAGTTGGTGCAAAATTTGAACAGGTAATAGAGAATGCTATAAATCTTGTAAAAACGAGAGGAGAAAATAAAAAACCTAAGATTATATTTTTATTCACTGGTACGAGGGATAATATTCATGAATTACCACAAGTAGTGGAACTTGCTAAGGAGATAGGAATAGATGCTATGGAGGCACAGGATACACATTTTTGGAGTGATGAGGAACTTAAAGAGCGGATAGATAATAGAACTCTACGTAAAGATATGGCTTATACCAGGAAGTTTGTTAATGAAGCAATAGTAAAAGCGAAAGAACTCGGCATCCCTTTTACATGGTTAGGGAGCGGCGGTAGGAAAACCCTTTACACTGACAGGGATTTTCAACTACATGCAGATCCGAGATTATGTCAAATGGTTTTCAGGTCATGCTTTATCACCGTTGATGGTTATGTCACGACTTGTGCGTGTTGTCCAGACCCACGAAAACTAAATTTTGGGAATATATTAGAGCAGAATTTTGAAGATATTTGGAACAGTCCAAAATATATCGCCATTAGAAAAGCAAGATTGGAAGGTAAGATACCCGATTACTGTAAAACATGTACTGTTCCTCATCTCTAGTCTCGTTATGCTAATTATGCCAAAATATACAGATTATCGAATAGAAGAAGAATACCTTCTCAAAAAAGACCCTAATAAATATGAAAAAAGAAATATAGATCATAATCTCAAAATAGCAGAGATGTTACCTCCGAAGGATGCCCTAATCCTCGATGTCGGATGTGGTGGCGGTTTTACATCTAAATTATACATTAAAGAAGGAAATAGAGTTATAGGTGTTGATATTTTTACAGATGTTTTGAAAGAAGCGAGAGAAGTTTTATATGGTGTGATATTGCAAGATATAGAGGAAGAATGGGGTATAAGGAGCAAAACATTTGATGTAGTAATTATGAGTGCAATTCTTGAACACATATATCGGACAGATTTTGTGATACGGGAGGCTTACCGCGTCTTGAAAGATGATGGCGTTTTACTGGTTGCGGTTCCAAACATAGCTTTCTTGAACAATCGTATCTTATTATTGTTTGGGCGACGCTTGCGCTGGATTTCTCCTAGGCATGACCATATCAGAGTGTATACGAAATATCTCCTGAAAGAGGTTTTAGAGGATAACAACTTTAAGGTGGAGAAAATCATTGGTAATGAGCTATATTTTCCAAAAACAAAAATAAGAATACCTTTTATAAATAGGTTATTTCCAAATTTGTGCAGTGTAATTATCTGTAAAGCAAGAAAAAAATGAAAAATCATAATTTATGACTATCGAGAGAAAATTTCCTGTGGTAAGTATTAAAGGAATCCCTGAAATAGATTCAGATAATTTCTCTTTAGTTATTAATGGTTTAGTTGAGAAACCTATCACCTTAAATTATTCTGATTTACTGTCTTTTCCGTCTATCACAAGAAATATAATGCTGAAATGTGTAGATGGATGGAGTTTTGTAGGGGAATGGACAGGCATTCCTCTAAGAGAACTGTTAGAAGAGGTCGAGATTAAGCATAACGCTAAAACAATAGTATTCTACTCTGCAGATAATTACTCAACTTCTTTATCTTTAAAAGATTCTTTAAGGGAAAATGTGTTGCTAGCATATAAATTAAATGGTCGACCATTGCCGAGAGAGCATGGTTTCCCATTAAGGCTTGTGGTTGAAGGTAAGTATGGCTATAAATGGATTAAATGGATAACACACATTAGAATAATAAGAGGGCGCTACAGAGGATATTGGGAGCGACAGGGATATAGTAATAATGCTGATATAAATAAACCAGG
>Ga0190363_1001511_pt1 | contig 13681 bp, 14 predicted proteins | sample 48721867_MG_FD_161272 | JGI IMG/M metagenome (GOLD analysis project Ga0190363, IMG submission 161272) | Hydrothermal vent microbial mat bacterial communities from Southern Trench, Guaymas Basin, Mexico - 4872-18-6-7_MG | ecosystem: Environmental > Aquatic > Marine > Hydrothermal vents >...
TAATTATTAACTATATAATGTTTCTAGGGGAAAAATTTTAGGTTAAACTTCCAAACATAAATGCTAACAAACCAAAAAACATCCAAACCAAAGACCATTTCTTCATTTTTTTTGCATTTTCAGGGGAAACATTTTTAATTGTTAGGTAAGCTGTAACCAAAAAACCGGAGGATGCCACAGCTATAAAGGGTAAATACCAGAAGGAAACCATACCTAAAATTGGTGGTAAAACACTAAAACCAACAGCCAACATATAAAAAACCATTGCAACATAAGCTGCCTTTTTAAGGTTTAACCTAATAGCTAAAGTTTGAATGTTTCTAATCTTATCACCTTCCACATCAGCTATTCCTTTAATTATTTCTCTTCCAGTATTGGATAAAAAAGCCATGGATGCAAAAATTAGGAGGATAGGTGGAGGGACAAACCCAACCATAAAAGCTCCATAAATAAAGGGTACTGCAACACATCCACTAACCATAAGATTTCCCAGAAAACCATAGGTTTTACCTTTAGCATTGTAGTAGGCCGAAAGTAAAAAAGATAAACCTGCAACAATAGGAACAGCAAAACCTAAAAATTTAAGACTTAAACCTAAAATAACAGCTGAAAATAAACCAACAAATGCTAAAATAAAAGCAAACAATAAAGCTTCCCAAGCTTTAACTAAACCACTAGGAATAGGTCTAGTTGGCTCATTAACAGCATCAACCCAACGGTCAAAATAATCATTTAAACTCATAGAGCTTCCAGTTAAGGTAAAAGCTGTAATAAACCCTAAAAAACTTGGAAGTAGAAGAAGATTTCCTTTTAATGTTATTAGTTCACCTAAAAGAACAGCAAAACCCATCATTAAACAGTTTATTGGTCTTAAAATTTTTAAAAATCCAAGAATTTTCTTGAATGTTTGACTCAACTTCCTAAACCAGTATTAAGTTTAGGTTGCTTCAACTCTCCTATACAAGTCATCCTTCAACTTTTTACCTGTTTTTCTTTCCCATTCTTCTGTAGGAATTCCGTATTCTTTTTGGATTTTATCTCTATACCATTGAGGAATAACATTAAAAGCACAAAAAGGAATAATTCTTCCATCCGGTACAACATAGTGAATACAGCATCTTTTTACTCTTTCAATATCCCAATTGTAAAGGTCTTGAAAATGCATCATTCCAATAAACAAGGATTTATGGTGAAATTCTCCTAAAGCTTCATAATCATGTTTAACGAATATTTTGAATAAAAGTTTTGGAAGATTCAAACCTTTAGGTTGTTTTTCTTTATCAACAAAACTTTTAAGCTTAAACAATGTTTTAAGCAAAACAATATACTTATTTTTTCCAGACCTAATTTCTTTAGCTTTTTCCCTTAAATATTCCAGTAAACCTTCAACATCCACAAATCTTGTAATAGGTATAAGTTTTCCGTCTTCTTTAAATACGTAGGTTGCCATTCCACATGCAAAATGGGTTGATAAAGCATACTTAGGTTCACCAGTAAAAGCTTCAACAAACTCTGTTAAAGGAATAACTGAAGGAACAGGATAAAAATCATCTCTAGAAATTTCACCATTAGTTTGTTCCTCAATCCTCATAATAACCTCAGGTATTGTAATTCTAAAATGTTCTCTTTCAGCCTTACTTATTCTTCCAACCAAGGATACAGGTTGATAATTTACACCCCTCACAATATCGATGTTTTGAAAGCCAAAATTTAAAATTGCACCAACCTCATGGTCATTCACATTTTTAATGATGGTTGGAACAAGAACAATTCCAACTCCTGCCTTCCTACAATTCTCCAAAATTTTTGGGATTTCCCAATGGTTTTTAGGGTTTGTTTTAGGTGTAACTCCATCAAAACTAAGATATATGGTATTAACTCCTGCTTCCCTAACTTTAGAAGCTAATGTTGGGTCTAAGGCTAACCTAATTCCGTCAGTATTAAGTTGAACATGGTCTATTCCTTCCTCCTTACAAATCCGAATAAGGTCTATAAGGTCATCTCTTAAACATGGTTCTCCACCTGTTATTTGAATGGCATTACATGGAACAGGTTTTTCATTTCTTAAAGTCCTAACCATTAATCTAATCTGTTCAAGTGTAGGCTCATAAACATATCCAGCCTTCTCAGCATAGAAAAAACAATACCAACATGCTAAATCACAACGATTAGTTGCAACTATGTTAGCTAAAGCTGTATGGCTTAAATGAAGACTACATAAACCACAATCATGGGGACATGAAGGTTTTTCTTTTTCAATGTTTGGATTTAAAACACCTTTCCATGTTACAGCAAATTTTTCAGCTTTCTTATACATTTCATAAGAAGCCCAATAAAGGTCTGTAAATTCACCATGTTCCAAACAAGTTTTACTAATCCAAACTTTTCCATCTTCCACGTAGATTTTAGCTGGAATAAGCTTTAAACATTCAGGACAAAGACTTAAAGTTTCCTTTAAAAAAATTTTTTCTTTGGCTTTAGTTTCAACCAACGGCTTAGTCAGAGAAAACACCACCAAACATTCTTATCCAGCTAACTAGACTATAAATTTTTCACTGGCTTTAACCGATAAAAAGGTTTAAACGGAATGTTTATGCTTAACAAAAAGGAAATATATTGTTTATACTGTTAATGTTGGGGAAAAAGGGAAGATGGAAACCTACGATGTAATTGTTGTAGGTGGAGGTCCAGCTGGACTTGTGGCTTCTTGGAAGGCTGCAGAAAAAAATGTTAAAGTTCTTCTGATTGAAAAAGAGCGTATGCTTGGTTTAAAACCATGTGGGGAGGCTGTTTCAACTAGAACTTTAACTGATGCTGAAATTCAACCATCCCAAAAATTTATTACTAACACCGTTAAAGGAGCATTAATTTATGCTCCGAACCTAAAACATGTCAAAATTTTTTCAGAACAGCTGGGTCAAGGATATATTCTGGAAAAACCAGCATTTTTAAGAGAATTAGCCTACCACTCAGCTAAACATGGTGTTGATTTCTGGGTTAATAGTCAAGTTTTAGATATTGAAAAATTTAACAAAGAAAAATTTATTGTTTCTGTGAAAAGGTTTGGTGAAATTTTAAAGGTTAAATCTAAAATTGTTTTAGGATGTGATGGTGTAAATTCTGTTGTTGCAAAAAAATTTTTTAACAGAAAAAATTATGAGCTTATTTCCTGTATCCAGTATAGGATGGTTAATTGTAGGTTTGAAGACCCCCATATGCTTGAATGCTACCTTGGAAATGAAGTTGCACCTTACGGGTATGTTTGGGTTTTCCCTAAAACTGAAACCATAGGAAATGTTGGAATAGGTGTTAGAGGAACATCAGCAAAACCCTACCTAGATAAGTTTATAGCTAAACATCCTGAAAAATTTGGGAAAGCAAAAATTGTTGAAATTCAAGCAGCACCTGTTCCAGTTAGTGGTCAGATAGAAAAAATTGTTGATGGAAATGTTATGGTTTGTGGAGATGCTGCTGGGCAAGTTATACCTTTAACTGGTGGTGGAATTCATTCGTCCATTGTTGCAGGAAAAATTGCTGGAGAAGTTGCCGCAGAATATTTACAACAAAAAATTAAAAGTTTAGAAGAATATCCTAAAAGATACTCCTACTGGACAAGTAGAATTAAAAACAGTTTAAAAGCTCTTCGTTTAATTGAAAAACTAAAAGATGACGAGTTAAACCAGTTAGCTGATGTTTTAAACGGTGAGGATATTGTTAATTTGGCTTCAGGTTTTGACCTTAAAAAAGTTGGTAGAAAGCTTTTAAAACATCCATATTTTGCTTTCAGACTTGCAAAAGCATTATTAGGTGAATAATTTTGAATCAACCTAAAATTGGGAAAGTTGAAAAGTATTTAAGAAAAAAAGTTTTGGAGGAGGGAGCTGTTCATCTTACCCTTTTAGACCCTGAAAAAACAAGTCCAGATAAAGCTGAGAAAATATGTTTAGAAGCTGAAAAAGCTGGAACAGGAGCGATCTTGCTTGGAGGTTCAACAATTGTTTCTTCAAGCTATGTTGATGAGGTTGCTAAAAAAATTAAAGAATCCTTAAACATTCCCTTAATTCTTTTCCCAGGAAATCTTAGTGGTATAACTAGATTTGCTGATGCTATATTTTTTATGTCTTTACTTAATTCCTTAAACCCGTATTTTTTTGTTGATGTTCAAGCTTTAGCAGCACCAACCATCAAAAAATATAAAATTGAAACAATTCCTTTAGGTTACATTATTATGGGTTCAGGTGGAACAGCTGGATTTGTTGGTTATGCAAGACCTATACCTTATGATAAGGCTGAAATTGCAGCTAAATATGCTCTTGCAGCCCAATATTTTGGGATGAGATTTGTTTATCTTGAAGCAGGTTCAGGTGCTAAAAAACCTATCCCCTCTGAAACAATTTCAACTATACGGAGGGAAGTTGATGTTTTGTTGGTTGTTGGTGGAGGAATTAAAACAAAAAAGGATGTTGAAAAAGCGGTTAAGGCTGGTGCAAACATTGTTGTTACAGGCACTATTGTTGAAGAATCAAGTCGTGTAGGTAAAAAAATTGGTGAATTAGTAGATGGAATAAGAAAATAGGTGAAAAATTTTTGGCCTCAATTCATATGATGGAATTACCCAGAAAAGTTATTGTTGGAAATGATGTTGTTGGAATGGTTGGGAAAATATGTAAAGATATAGGTTTCCCACTTAAAGCTTTAGTAATTACAGGTCCTAAAACTTATAAGGTTGCAGGTAAAATTGTTGTTGACTCCTTAAAAGATGAAGGTTTTGATTCTTATTATCATGTGGTTAATGAAGTTACAAAAAAATCTTTAGACCAAATTGAGAAAAAAATCTCCAAAATTAAGCCTGGTATTGTGTTGGGTGTTGGTGGGGGAAGAATTGTTGATGTAGCCAAATATGTTTCAGCAAAAAATAATATCCGGTTTGTAAGTGTTCCTACATCAGCATCTCATGATGGAATTTCAAGCCCACATGTTTCATTAAAGATTTTGGGTTTTCCAGTTTCTGTTAAAGCTCAAGCACCTGTAGCGATTATAGCAGATATAAAAGTAATTGCTGATTCACCATTCCGTTTAACTGCAAGTGGTTGTGGTGATGTTTTAGCAAAATTTACAGCTACAAGAGATTGGCTTTTAGCCCATAACCTTAAAAATGAATATTATGGGGATTATGCTGCAAACCTAGCTTTAATGAGTGCAAAACTTGTAGCTAAAAATGCAACCTTAATCAGGGAAGGTTCAGTTGAAGGAATACGTGTTCTGGTTGAAGCTTTAATTAGTTGTGGGGTTGCTATGAGTATTGCTGGAAGCTCAAGACCTTGTAGCGGCTCAGAACATTTATTTAGCCATGCTTTAGACCAAATAGCACCCAATCATGCTTTACATGGAGAACAATGTGGTGTTGGAACAATTATGATGGCTTATCTTCACAAACTAAATTGGGAAAAAATTAGAGATGTTCTTAAAAAAATAGGTGCACCCACAACAGCTGAAGAATTAAACATAAAACCTGAACAAATTGTTAAAGCTTTAACTATAGCCCATAAAATAAAACCTGAAAGATACACAATTCTAGGTGAAAACGGTTTAACATGGGAAGCTGCAGAAAAATTAGCAAAAAATACTGGGATAATTTAAAGAAAAACAAAATCAATGCTTTTATATACATGAAGTAGGAAATTATTCGGCTAAGTTTAAAGGTTGGTGGGTGGGGTTAAATTTTTCCTAGAAATGTTTATTTGGGAGGGTTAAAAGTTTGAAACCTAGCAAAAATGTTGGAATATTGGGATACGGAGGATACATTCCAGTCTATAGAGTTAAAACATCGGAGATTGCAAGAATTTGGGGAAGAGATGATGATTATTTACAGGCTGAAGAAGTTGCTGTTGCATCTATGGACGAGGATAGTGTAACAATGGCTGTTGAAGCCGCTAGATATGCTTTAAAAAGAGCTAAAGTAAACCCTGAAGAGATAGGTGCAATCTATATCGGTTCAGAATCCAAACCTTATGCAGTAAAATCTTCAGGGACAATTGTTGCTGAAGCTATTGGTGCCTCACCCAACATTACAGCTGCGGATTTTGAGTTTGCATGTAAGGGTGGAACTGAAGCTTTACAAACATGTATAGGTTTGGTTGCTGCTAGAATGATAAAATACGGGTTAGCTATAGGTGTTGATACAGCTCAAGCCGCACCTGCAGATGAACTTGAATATACAGTTGCTTGTGGAGGTGCAGCTTTTCTTGTAGGACCTAAAACAGAAAACACAATAGCCTATTTTGAAGGTTCAACCTCCTATGTTACAGATACGCCTGATTTTTGGAGAAGAGCTGAAGAACCCTATCCATCTCATGCTGGAAGATTTACAGGTGAGCCAGCCTATTTTAGACATATAATTAATGCAGCAAAAAATCTTATGGATGAGTTGGGTTACAAACCTGAAGATTTTGATTATGCTGTTTTTCATCAACCAAACTTTAAATTTCCTGTTAGAGCCGGATTAATGTTGGGGTTTACTAGAAAACAACTTGAACCTGGTTTACTTATCCCATCTCTTGGAAATGCTTATGCTGGAAGTGCATTATTAGGGCTTGTTGCTGTTTTAGATGTTGCAAAACCTGGAGAAAGAATTTTGTTAGCATCTTATGGTTCAGGTAGTGGTAGTGATGCTTTCAGTATTGTTGTTCAAAATAATCCATCTAAAGGTAATCCTACACCGTTTATTTCTAGGTTACTTAGTCGTAAAAAATATATTGATTATGCCGAGTATGCAAAGTACAGAAGAAAAATAGTTTTTTAGTTAAAGGGGCCTATTTTGTGCGTAGGGTTGCAGTTGTAGGTGTTGGATGTACAAAAGTTGGAGAACTTTGGGATAAATCTTTAAAAGACCTTGTTGTTGAATCAGCAACTAAAGCATTAGATGATGCTGGAATAGATAACATTGATGTTGTTTATGTTGGAAATGCTTTAGCTCAAATTCTTCAAAACCAAAGTAATCTTGGTTCACTTGTTGCTGATTGTTTAGGTTTTGAAGGTATACCTGCCATTTCTGTTGAAGCTGCTGATGCATCTGGAAGTTTAGCTTTTCATGAAGCTTATAAAGCTGTAAAGTTTGGTTGGGCTGATAAGGTTTTAGTTGTTGGCGTTGAAAAAATGTCTGATTCTTCATCGGAAGAAGTTTCTAAAGCCTTAATGACTTTTGAAGACCAAGATTATGTTGCTTTTACAGGAATTACTCAAGCAGGTATTCATGCACTACTTTTAAAGTTTTACATGGAAAAATTTGGAGTAAAACATGAAGATATAGCTATGTTTGCTGTTGAAGCTCATAAAAAAGCCTCAAAAAATCCTTATGCTCAATTTAGAAACCTAATTAAACTTGAAGATATTTTTAGGTCTCCTGTTGTTGCAGACCCATTAAGACTTTTAGAACATACAACTCTTGCTGATGGTTCAGCATCCTTAATTTTATGCCCGCTTGAAGAAGCAAAAAAACTTAAACTTCAACCTATAGAAGTTTTAGCTTCTTCAACAGCAACGGATAGATTTTTTCTTCATGAAAGAGCTGATATGTTAACTTTTAATTCAACTGTTAAAGCTGCTGAAAAAGCATTTAAAGAAGCAAAAATTTCCAGAGACCAAATTGATGTGGTTGAAACCCATGATTCCTCCACCATTTTGGGTGTAATTTCACTAGAAGACCTTGGATTTGTTGAAAAAGGAAAGGGTGCAAATTTTGTAGTTGAGGGAAATATTACTATTGATGGTAGACTTCCAACAAACACTATGGGTGGTTTAAAAGGTAGAGGTCATCCTTTAGGTGCAACTGGTGTTTACCAGTTGGTTGAGGTTGTTTGGCAGCTTAGAGGTGAAGCCGGAGAAAACCAAGTTAAAAATGTTAAGGTTGGATTAACTCATACTGTTGGTGGTGTTGGTTCTTTTGCTTCAGTAAACATTTTAGGGTGTTTAGGTTGACAATAGCTAGTGCTCCCCGATATTGGCGTGAAATTAAGTATAGGTATAGACTTATTGGAAGTCGATGTTTAAAATGTGGAAAAATTTATTTTCCTCATAGACATATTTGTCTGGTTTGTGGCCATAGAAAACTTGAGGATTATAAGTTAAGTGAGAAAGGTGTTGTTGAAGTTTTTACTGTTATTCGTAGAAATTATCCTTTAGGCTATGAAAAAAATGCTCCTTATATTGTTGGTTTGATTAGGTTAGAAGATGGTGTAAAAGTTTTATCTCAAATAGTTGATTGTCACCCTGAAGAAATTAAACCCGGTATGCTTGTTGAATTAACTTTCAGAAAAGTTAAAGAGGATGGGAAAAAAGGGATAATTGAGTATGGTTACAAGTTTAAACCAATCTTTAGATAAAGAAATAAAAGAAACCTCAACCAAAATAAAAAAAATTTTAATGGAATTTTTACCTTTAAAAACACCTAAAAACCTCTATGAGGCTTCAACTTATCTTATTAAAGCTGGAGGAAAAATGCTTAGACCCTATCTTGTTGTTAAATCATGTGAAGCTGTTGGTGGAGAAGGAGAGAAGGCATTACCAGCTGCGGCAGCAATTGAAATGCTTCATACATTTACTCTTATCCATGATGATATTATGGATGAGGATACTTTAAGACGTGGAGTTCCATCTGTTCATGTTCAATGGGGTTTACCAATGGCTATTGTTACTGGAGACCTACTCTTCTCTAAGGTGTTTGAGGCTGTTGCTGAGGGTCTCCAAAAAAGAAAAATTTCACCGGAAAAAATTGTTAAAGTAACAAACATTATTTCCCAAGCTACAATAACCATTTGTGAAGGTCAAGTTTTAGACCTTTCATTTTCAAATGTTGAAACAATTTCAGAAAAAGAATATTTTGATATGATTAAGAAAAAAACTTCTTGCTTATTTAAAACATCAGCTATTGTTGGTGCTTTAATTGGTGGTGGCTTAGATTGGCAAATTAAAAAACTTGGAAATTATGGTGATTTTTCCGGAATTGCTTTTCAAATTGTTGATGATGTACTTGGTTTAAAAGCTGATGAAAAAATTTTAGGAAAACCTGTTGGAAGTGACCTACGGGAGGGAAAAAAAACTTTACCCATAATTTATGCTTTAAAAAATGCTGATAAAAACCAGAAAAAAATAATTTTAGCCTCCATGAGAAAAAATTCAACCCAAACAGAAATTTTGGAAGCAATAAAAGTTATTGAAAAACTAGGTTCGATAGAATATTCTATAAGAAAAGCTGAAAAATATGTTGAAAAAGCATTAAAACAACTAGAAAAACTACCAGAAACCAATGCTAAAACTTCTCTAGAAAACTTAGCAAGATTTATTGTTAAAAGAAAATTTTAAAGAAAAATTCAATAACCCCTCAAAAATATTTTATTTTTGAATTTGCGGCTGTGGTCTAGACTGGTCTAGGACAGGGGCCCCCCAAGCCCCTAACCCGGGTTCAAATCCCGGCAGCCGCATCAATTTTAATTCTTTGGAAGGTTTGAAGTTTGTATGTTATTCCTTCAATAGACTTAATGGATGGTAAATGTGTTAAACTTGCGGGAAACAAGCTTGGTTGGGATGTTTCTTCTGACCCTGTTAAAGTTGCTGAAATGTGGGAAGCTGAAGGTGCTAAAATTTTACATATTTATGATTTGGATGCGGCATTGTTTAGTGCTAAAAGAAATAGAAAAATTGTTGAGAAAATTCTTGATAAGGTTAATTGTGCTGTTGAGGTTGGTGGTGGAGTAAAAAGTCTTCCTGAAATTGTTTCATTGTTGAATGTTGGAGCTAAATGGGTTATTCTTGAAACAAACACAATTAAAAATCCAAGATTTCTTGAAGAAGTTGTTGAATTTGTAAACCCTAAAAATATAATTCTTGCTTTAAATGTGGAAGAAAACAATCTTGTTAAGGATGGATGGAGTAAAGAAAAAATCAACATTTCACCTTTTCAAGTTGTAAAAATGTTTGAACCTTTAGATTTAGCAGCTTATCTTTTTATTGATGTTGAAGTTGAAGGAACCTTAAAAGGAGTTCAAACTAAAAAAGTAGGTAAACTTGTATTTTCCACAAAAATTCCTGTTGTTTATGCTGGTGGAGTTTCTTCTATTCAAGACCTTCAAAACCTTCTAAAAATAGGGGTAAGTGGAATTGTTGTAGGAAGAGCTCTTTATGAAGGAATTTTCCCCCTAAAAAAGGCTTTGGAAATTGTAAAAAATCCGGCTAAACTTAACAATGTAAAACATTTTAAAGTTTAACCAAGTAAGTTATCTAATAACATCATAACAATAAAACCAAAAACAAGTCCGAAGGTAGCTGGTCTTTCATGACCTTTTCTATGGCTTTCAGGAATCATTTCATCAGCAACAACAAAAATCATAGCTCCAGCAGCTAAAGCTAAACAAAAGGGTAGAATAGGTTGAGCTAGGGTTACGATTGAAACACCTATTAAACCACCAACAGGTTCAATAAGTCCAGTTAGGGTTGCATAAGTGAAAGCTTTTAAACGTTTAAATCCAGCTGAAACAAGTGGAAAAGCAACAGCTGAACCTTCAGGTATGTTTTGAAGGGCAATAGCAACAGCTACCGTTATTCCTGTTGAAATTTTTCCACCACCAAAACTTACACCAACAGCTAAACCTTCAGGAAAATTATGGATAACCATAGCTAGAATAAGTAATGATATCCATGTAAGTTTTGATGGGGGGCCTTCTAACCCAAAAATAATATGGGCATGGGGAACATATCGGTCTATAAGATGAAGCGCAGCCACACCTACAATAAAACCAGAAATGGTTGGTGAAATTCCACCTAGCAAAATTGCTGGAGTAAGTAAGCTAAAAAATGAAGCTGCCAACATTATTCCTGCAGCAAACCCTAACATAACATCCATAAGCTTATCTGAGATACTTTTTACAAAAAGAACAGGCAACCCTCCTAAACCTGTTGCTAAACCTGCAATTAAGCTAGCTAAAAAACCAATTTTTATAATGTCTACAATCATGAAATTTTTCTCCTAAACCTAAAAATTTAGGTTAATTTTACTTCTTTCCCTATTCCTAGTTTTACTGCTTTTTCATAAACTATTTTTGCCACAACAGCATCTTCAAAAGCTAAACCAACAGACTTAAACAATGTAATTTCTTCCGGAAATTTTCTACCTTTTTTCCTACCTAAAACTATTTCTCCTAACTCAGCATAAATAGACTTTTGGGATATGATTTTTTTTCTTATGGGAATTACTAAGTCTCCAGTTTCTTTTAAAGCTGCATTTTTAGAATCAACAATTATTTTTGATTTTTTCAGGGTTAGATTATCCAATTCTCTTGTGTTTGGTGTATGAGCTCCAATAGAATTTATATGAACCCCATTTTTTAACCATCTACCATCTAAAACAGGCTTTTTAGAATTTGTTGCTGTAATGACGATATCAGAATCTTTAACAGTATCTTTAGGATTTTCAACAGAAACAATTTTTAACCCAAGTTTTTCTCCCATTTCTTCAACAAATTTTTTTCTATGGTTTAGATTTGGACTATAAACCTTAACAAACTCTATGTTTCTTGTTTTATAAACAGCTTCAAGTTGAGTTTTTGCTTGGTTTCCACTTCCTAGTAATCCAACAATGTTAGCATCTTTTCTTGCCAAATACTTGGTTGCAACACCACTTGCAGCTCCTGTTCTAATGGCTGTTAAAAAATTTGCATCTATTAAAGCTAAAGGTTCTCCTGTTTTAGGATTTAAGTAAACAAGAACACCCATAATATTGGGTAAACCTAAATCTACATTTTTAGGGTATGAGGAAACAATTTTTGTTGTTAAAATTTCCATTTTCCACATGTAAACAGGCATAACTCCAACCCAACCACCCACCTTATCAATGTTTAAACTAACCCTTACTGGCATCAAAATCCTACCCAAACCATACTCCTTAAAACCTTCCTCAACAACCTTCAAAGCATCATCCATAGTTAAAACAGATTTAACATCCAAATCTGTAAGCAAAAGAACCAAAAACAACCACCAACAACATAAGAAAAAAATAAAAGCTAGAATTAAATCTATCTTTGTGAAGTTAAAAAGCCGCCGTAGCTCAGCGTGGTGGAGCAGCGGACTCGCCAAAAACGAGGCTGAAGCTGTTAACCCGTTGGTCGACGGTTCGAGTCCGTCCGGCGGCGCCAATCTAAACTTCCCTTATTATGCAACTTCCAAAAACCAATCTTAATCTTTTTAGTTAAAACTTGTTTTAAGGTAAGACGTAGGTTCTACCAGTTTTGACGATTTTTAAGATATTTAATGTTTGTTAACATTAAGTTTTTTGGTTTGTTTAGCATTATTTATTCATGGTTTTTAGTTAAAAATTTTTGGAGATAAAGAAAGTTTGGGTATAAAAAAATTGTTAAAATTAGCTGGGTTTTGTGGTATATTATCCCCCATCATTGCATTTACATGTATAGGGTTTGCTATTTTTTATTCTCCATGGTTTAGTTGGACAGAAAATTGGTTAAGTGATTTGGGTGGTATGGTAGGTGAAAAACCAATATGGGCTGCAAGAGGTGTTGCCTCCATAATATTTAACATTGGACTTATTTTGGCTGGAATTTTTGGTATGATGTTTACGGTTGGTTTTATCAAAAGTGGAATATTAACTACGAATGTAGGTCGTTTAGGGGCATCGTTCCTTATTCTATGTACTTGTGCTTTATGTGCTATAGGTATTTTTCCAGAAACAACGGGTAGCCCACATACAGTAGCTTCAGTTATCTTCTTTTTCTCAGTTCCATTATCCTTACTTTTTATTGGAATCACCATAAAAAAATTTAAAAAAACTTTAGGATTACTTGTAATTATACTTGGAGTTATCTCACTTGTTATCTCTCCTTTTTTGCTTATTCCTAGACCATGGGGTAGTAACGCTATTATAGAAATGGTTCCATCAACCATGATTGCAATTTTTATCGTGGTTTTTGGAATTAAACTACTTATGCAAGCATCCAAAATTACTAAAAATACCTAAAGAAGAGGTTAACTTCTAATCATCAACAAATGAAAATTTTTATTTCTTCAATTTGTTAATTTTTTGGGATGATGAACCCTGGTGTATCAGAAAAATTTTTGATGAATTAAAACTGCGGGTCTGACCTTAAATTAGCTTAATTCTAGTTTTGGATAAGTTCTTATGTTTGTTTTGTGTTAATGTTAACGTTGTTACCAGTTGGTGATTTGATGCATGAAACCTCCATGTATGATTATGGTTAAATTAGTTATACCTTCAATTAGAGTTGTTGTTGCAAAAAAACTTGTTGAAGAATATGGTTTAAGTCAAGCAAAAACAGCAAAAAAACTTCGGGTTACCCGTGCAGCAGTAACCCAATATCTTAAAGGTGTTCGTGGAGAATATGAACTAAAAATCTTAGAAAAATCAAAAGTTAAAAAAACAATAAAAAAATTAACAGATGAACTAGTAAAAGAAAACCCGGAAATTACTACAATCATAAAAAATCTTTGTGAAGTTTGTAAAGTTATCAGACAAGAACGTTTAATCTGTAGTTATTGTAAAAAAGAAATACCTGAACTTAAAAAGGTTGAATGTAATGTTTGTTTTTAATCTTTTGTTAACGGAGTTAACTTTAAATAGGTTAGAATCTATGTTAACAAATCTCCACATCCCTGAAAA
>Ga0190363_1001512_pt1 | contig 13677 bp, 21 predicted proteins | sample 48721867_MG_FD_161272 | JGI IMG/M metagenome (GOLD analysis project Ga0190363, IMG submission 161272) | Hydrothermal vent microbial mat bacterial communities from Southern Trench, Guaymas Basin, Mexico - 4872-18-6-7_MG | ecosystem: Environmental > Aquatic > Marine > Hydrothermal vents >...
ATACATAGTAAGGCATAATCATGCACCGTAAAGTATATGGTCATAAGCCGTAACAGTATATTAAGTAAATCAGAGGAGGGATCGATAATATGCGTGCCGTGATAGGCCTAATGTATTTGAGCAGGGATATACCGAGCCCTCATGAGGTTATGGAGAAATATATAAAGTATTTCTGCAGGTATAAGAGATTGGATTTAATCGAGAGTAGGTGTAAGATAAGCAAAAATAAAAGACCCGTATTAAAAATTAAGCAATTATGTTTTGTAGGAAATGGATTGTTAGTTCTTTGGGAATTTTGTAAATTACTGCCGGTGCTTGTGGGTTTATGTGTTTACTGCCGTCAATTGCGTAGCCGTAAAACTCCTCCGAAACATATATTTTCGTGCCAAAGGCTTTATGAACTTCTGGGGAGTTCTTGTATTCCTTGCCATCGAATTCAACTGTGGCGAATGGTCCCGTTGAATACTTAAATATACGCCTGCCAAACTTACCCTTGTTGTAGCTGGTGTAGATTTCCAGCGTGGTTGCGCCGCCCAGTCCAAAGTATTTTTGGTATAGCACATAGTAGTATTTGTTGCGTTTGTTGTTCTGTATTTTCTCCACAAGCTTTTTTACCTCCGCCTCAAACCCACTTACATCCAACCTACTTAGGCTTTCCCACCACATCTTTTTCACCCCCTCTACTACTTACTATGTAGTAACTGCTATATAAACCTTTCGATTTTAACGTTTGCAACTTAATTTTCCACGGAGCGATGTAGCCCCTGCTAATAGCATAGCCATAACTTGGGTTTCTTTTCGTCTCGAAGAGATCTTTTTCATCTATTTTGACCACTGGGTCATCGCTGGAAATGACGTATTCACCCTTGCTGTTCTTTTTTGCAAGTCTCCAGCACTGGTCAATGAAATCGTAGTGAACCAAGTAAGCCTCGGCGACTTTTATGTTTTTACCGACCATTTTTCTGAGAAGCTTGATGATTCTGCCTTTTTTGCCTATAAATTTGCCCGGGACATGTGTGGCTATTTCAACAGTGTTTCCAAGAACACGGTAGTCAAACTTAATGTAATTCTGCTTTATGTGCTCCAAGAACTTGATGCCCTTTGGTAGTTCCTCGACGATTACATGGGCACTACCGTAGTGTTGCTTGTATTTTTCAACCTCGGTGTCATCAATGATTAATGTAGCATTTCTGCCGCCCCCAGATCTCCAATAGAAATAGTAGTTAAGGTTAAGGGGTTTCGCAAGCCTTTTTACCAATTTTAAAGTTATTTCCACCACCATTTTTCCTCACCTCCCAAAAAATAAATTAAAGATTTTTGATAATGCCCAGAGCGAACATGCGAGCCGCTGTTTTCTGCATTGGAGTTGCTGGATTGCTCAATGTCTCGATCGCCCACTGGATTTTTCCCTTGTATTCTGGGAGCTTTTGTTCTGCTTTCTTGAGCTGTTCGATGAGCCACGCATCGATCTCTCGTTCGTCAATGTCGATCTTGTGTTTTTGAACGCTGATTTTGTGGTAACATAAGGGACAGGTAGCGTAATTGCCTGAGCCCTTGTAGTCCCAGACATGGCCGCAGAATTTACACCTTATAAAAACCATATTTACCACCCGATGAAGAAAAATTTGGATTTTTAGTTTTTAAGAAAGCGTTCCTTGACATATGGGATAACTTTGTTCTCAATGAATTCGTCGATTTCTCTGCCATCCATTTTTTCTATGTCGTTAGGTGTCAAGTGTTCGAAGACATACTCGATAGCCAAGCGGACAATGGGTGCTTCAGCATAGCTGTAATATACATCAATTATATGATTAGCGAATTCTGTGACCCTTTTTGGACATCCATAGATTTCCTTGATTTTTTCAATCGGTTTTCCAAAGATATGCCAAACCGAATACCAAACGATTTCGAAGAAATCCCTTGTCGCTTTTTCGCAACGTATTTTTAAACCAGTTTTACAGGTGCAAGGGTGTAGTGTGCACCATCCGAAAGCCATGCATGGTGCTTCCTGTGGCAAGTGGCTCGTGTTCCACGGGACTCTAAAATGCCATCCGAATTTTGCACAGTATACGCCCCCACTCAGACTCCTAAACGCATACTTACAGCTCTTACAGTTCTCGTAGTTTTCACCAGCACATTGGTCTATTTTTCGGAAGAAACCGGATGATGCTGTTGCAACGATAGCCTTTTGCACAGACTTCACTCTTGGGTCTACCTTACTTTTGGCTATTTCATTATACACCTCTCCCCAATTCATCCCCCTCTCACCTCCATTACTTACTATGTAGTAACTGCTATAAATACTTTTTGGTTGTTAGTCAGGGTCGTTTGAGGATGTTTTTTATATTGGAACACACGAAAATATAATAGTGGTATTGTTTACGGGGAGCGCAAACATGGCGGACAACATGTGGCACTGTCCATTCTGTAACAGGACTTTTAAACTATTTTGTCATCTAAAAGAGCATGTAAGAAAAGTGCATGCATTGTCGGGAACGTGTCCAATCTGTTTTAAGAAATATCGGCGATTAGTTGTCCATTTTTGTATAAGAGGAAAGACGGATGAATTGCATTTAATGTTGTGCGGTTTGTATGGGGCATACAAAGATGGATCGGACAGATGCTTATACAAACAATCAGTGAAAGTTTGTGAAAAATACTTATACGGTAGGAGAAGGATAAAAAAATTGCACGTTTTGTAACGAAAAATAGAGTTAAACGTTAATATATACCGTTATCGTTTGCATCATCTGTGCATTTGTCTTTGTATGGACAATCACGGCAGTAGAATTTTCTTTGATCAAGTGATAAGTTACATCTTGGTGGTTTATTGTTCTTCAATGCTTGATCTAATACTACTGCCTTTTGCATAGTTTCAACGAACAAGGTATATTCTGGTTGTATAGTAAAAACATGGGATTGTAACTGGGAACGGCTAATGTAAACCAATTTGCCAATTTGTCGGTTAAAGATATGTAAATACGCATTCAACTGCTCCCTGTGGTTATCATAGGGTTTGTATGGGATTCTGTTACATGTCTTTATCTCGATTACGTATTGATCCGTTAGAACGTCGCATGTTGCATGCACTTTGACATTATCCCACTTGATATATCCCTGCATCTCGGCTTTACCATTGTAGTATTCGGCGATTTCTTTTTCCACCATGTCGTGTATGACTTGACCGAATAAGAGCCAATATGCAAGCTTTTCATTCATCGGGAATCCATGCTTTTTGATGTAATAGCTTCTTCGCAAACACGTAGTGAGATCGGTTACATGTATGCCGTCCGACCTGTCGTGCTGAATCTCTAAAGCTTTATTATACACCGCTTTTTTGATAATCTCACTCAACTCGTCCACAATTATCCACCTCGTTTGTCTTTTTCTCTTTTAGGATATTACCGCATACAGGGCATACAGCTCTTACGTTGTTTACTGTTTCGGTTTGCATGTCTATGTCGATCTCTACGATAGGTTGTGCGTATATTCTGCCTTTTTTAACGGCGATGAATACATCACTGCTTTTTGAGATTACAAGTCTTGCACCGCACTTAGGACATTTCATGCTTTCACCACCATTCCTGCTCGATTCTGTATTTGCGATATACAGCATCCACATACTCGTTGGCAGGATGAGTCAAAGGAATCCTGCATGCAACTACTCTGTTTGCAACCTTATTGCTCCTGTGCAATACTGTATATAGTCTTCTCCCGCACTTGTATCTTCGCCTTGATATTAATCTGCCAATTCTCCCGCATTTCGGACATCTAATATATATACTCCGAGAAAGAGTTCTCCCTGCACGTATAGGTATATGTGCGTGCCGAAACATCATATCCGACCTGATAAAGTCTTTGTATTTCACTATGCCAAACTTATCCCTGTATAATCCATTACTGCTTTTCGGAATGCATTCCGACATTATATCTCACCTCTTTTCTATATCTACCGTGACACTCCTCGCACAAAAAATATTCAAAACCCATTACGGGTGTATATACGATGTGCTTAGCGGGTTTTCTGCCACATTTATAACATACCACCATGTATTCGCACCTCTTAAACCCATTTTTGATTTAGGAGATCGCCTAATGTATGCTCGTCTACGTCTTCTACGTCATTGTTTGTATCTGTGTTGTCGGTGGTTAGAACATTGTAAAATGTATTTTCTCCACTTATGCACTCTTCCAAGTCTGTGTCCTCAATGTTCACCTGTAAAACACTTAGCACGGCACTCAAACAGTTAAAATGGTGATCAAGCTCGCTCTCTGCTTGCTTCTTAATCTTTTCCTGTAAGACCTTATCTTGTAACAGCTTTATTATAGCACGGCTTACTTTCGGATGTAAATACATAACCTCGTTGTTATCATTGTAGTTTAACATCTTGTATGCTTGCACATTTACGTTCAGAAATTCAACGTAACTTATGCGTTCCACAAACGGGTATGGGTTTACAATGTCGTCCAAAAGATCAATGAGCATCTGTCGAGCATCAGCTTTTTCGAATGCATTATTGAATTGTTGTATATTCATGTTTTCCACATTACCCATGAAACAGAACCCCACAAGGTTGTGGTAATCCCCCGCTCTCGATGAAACTTCTCTCGTCCAATATCCATCGCTCATCCCCGTAAGTAAGACTTGGTAGGTGTCCTTGAATGTATCCTTGAGCCTTGTGGATTGTAACTTGTCGAATTCATCGATATATAGGGTGGAATACAGATAAGCAAGTCCGTATCTACCCCTTGCTCCATCGTATATCAGCTTAGCTGGTGATGGCATCGGAGTTATGTATGCACTTGCTAAACCCCTTAAGATTTGTGCAGTTCTGCTTTTACCAAGACGTGGTGATGTAAGATGCACTGTGTGGATTGCTCTGTTGTTAAACTGAAACAGTGGCAAAAGCATTGCTAACTTGCATGCTATTGCTTCTGAAGTGGGTTTAAACCCGATTGCATACATAAGCAGGTCAATTGGTTTGTGTTCTTTTAATAGCTCTTTGGCAAGGTTAAAATCGTAGTCCGCCTCATATAATCCCACCAATTCTCCCAAGTATATTGCATGCGTATTGCTGATCGGCACTTTCTTATTCAACTGCACCTCAAAATATACATTCGTGCTTCGGAGGTTTACTATCGTGTCAAGGATTTCGTCATCAAGCACTACCCCGATTTGTCCAGCCTTAGTGTAAAAGTAGAGGTAATTGTATTTGTGGCTTATTCTGATCGATTCGGGTTTGAATAATACCGTTGCATTATTCCTGTATGCATGCTCCAATTGGAGTGCATCCTTACATGGTAGTAGCTTTTTGTATAAGGTTTCTTGTGACTCCTTATCAAATGCTTCAAACGTTATGATCTCTTCGTCTGTTAGCTCTCTGATGTATCTCCGCAGAGTTACAAACGGAAGCTCAGACATAGTTTAACCACCCCTCACGGCTTTACTGAACCCTTTTACACGCTTATACTTTCTACCCGACTTCTTACCTGTTGATTTGCTTGATCTACCCGACTTGCTTGATTTATCAGATTTGCTTGTATAGTTTTTACTCGTATTTGCATTACTCTGTATGTCGCCATTTTGTCTTGCAACCTCACTTGCAACATACCCTATAAATTGCCAGAATTCTTGTTCAGTCCATGTGATCACTGCTCTATTTTCACTCACATCATACCACTCTGGCATTTGCAACGTCATTACAACCTTCCCGTCTTCTTTTTTCTTAACCCATACTTTTATATTCCCACAATCCATATCTCCACACACCTCCTCCTTATGCTTTCGAATATATTTCTTAACCCGCTCTATATCCGAAAAAAACTCCCTAACCTTCCGAAAGTGAATGTAACATTTGTAATAGCGGTGGTAATATTCGACATCTGGCATGATGTTTGTCTCAATGAGGATATGTGCATGATCTGATCCCACATAGCTTTCATGCACCTTATATCCGTTGAGAAAATTATTGACCGCACGCATATACTCATTGTAATTACCTGTGTTTTTCACCGTGATTAGAAAATACATAATGTGGCTTGTTCATGTTTAGACATCTTTTTGCGATCAATCCTCGTTTTCGTGTATTTGTATTTGAGCTTGTATCCCGAATATACGAGAACATACCTTAGGTTTGCTCTCAGTTTCTGAGATTTAACGAGTGCCTCCCTTTGCACGTAAATGTCTAACTCTGGAATGGTTATAAACACAGGATAGCTGTCCACATGCATTTTTACCATTATAGCATGTTTCTTTACCCTACAAAGGTAAACTCTTTTTACGTCAATGGGTTTGTTAATTTCCTTTCTATATCCCACCCACTCTCTGAATTTGTCTAAGTTTTCTGGTTTTTGCTCGATTTTAACAACCACAAGCCGACCCTTGCTAATATCAATGTATTCATCAACCTTTACCACATTGTAATTGAGTGGTGCATACCATTCCAAATCTTTAACCCATTCAAAATCTGTGTTTTGCATAATGTTACACCCTTACAAAAAAAGTTAGAGATTGATTTTATTTGTATTCTTTTCTTCCTCATCCTTGAGCATTGCTAAAAACTCTAATGCATCCTCGTATTCATCGTCCAAATCCTCCAATAGCATTAATGCAGTCTCTTCATCAACCTCTATATCTGATTCTGTGACACCATACTGAGTCCACGCAACCTTTGGTATCTCTTCAATGTTTATTCTCTTTACCTTACCCTCCGCCATACCTCTCACCGATCTTACCTATGCACATTACGGTATATAAGTTTTGTGGTGTAAGATTGCGGTAGAAAGGTTTATATGCATAATTGCATAATTGCGAATATGCTTGGAGATATTGAGTTTGAGGGTAGAGTATTCGAAAGTAAATGCAAAGTGAACGGCAAATGGTATAAGCAGTATAAAGTTTACATACCGAAATGGTTAGGAGAGAGATTGCACAAGAAAAAAGTAAGGTTTAAGGTTGTATCTGTGGAAGAAGATTAATCCTTATTTTTTAAATCCTACCATTACGCAAAAAATGCAAAATAACACAATACAGCTCGTCTATGCGTTGATCTATTCTGTCGAGTCTGTGCATGATAAGGTTTATCTGATCTTCAACAGATTTCAATCTTGCATCTATTGAAAAAATAAAGGTTAAAGCTGATTTAATCCTATTTAGTAGGCTCATGCTTACTCTGGCGTAGCCTCTACGAGCTTAATGCCCCATCTTCCCGTAGTAGCATCTTTTTCTAATGTAATACTGCAAGCAGTGGGATCAAGCTCGCTATTCACCGTGTCGGAGTTGATCATAGCGGCTATTAGCGGGTTGTAAACGTTTGCAATGTTAGTAGTAATCCAAGTGTCATCGTAACCCGCATCAATGGCGTAAACTGTGTAAGCCAAAGCTTCGTTGATTATGCTCACGACGGAAGTCTTAAACTGCTTCTTAACAAAGAACCTCTTAAGATCAGTCGAAGTAATCAAGTGATCGTATGTATCATTTAGTATCTCCTCAAGTAGCTCTTTCTTACCGTCCAATGCGAAGCTAAGCTTTGGAATAGCTCCATAGACCTTATCCTTGTCTCCTACGATCCTCAGTATCACTTTCACGTTGTTCATGAATGCTCCTTTGTTCTGCGTGATTCCTTGCTCAAACTCGCCGCCTTCTTCAAAGGCGGCATCTCTGTTAGCTATATAATCGCTTGCACGAGCAGGCATCTTAACCATTCTTTTGAGCATTATCTTGTTGTAATCCGGGTGACTCGTGCTAATGAATTGGCTATAGCCTTCGTTGCTTCTATCTACTATTTTGCTCCTGTAGGCGGACTCATCTGGCACGACTCTCTGCAGGTTTGTAATTACCTTAGTTCTCTTCCCTTTAAATGTAGTCTCCCAATCGTCTCCGATCTCCGAAATCTCCGATGGCAGTTCTCCCAAATTCAACACTCCGAAATGGACTTCATATATTGTCGCCATATTAATACGTAAGCATAGGTCGTAATATCTATTTCGAAATTATGTGATTAGCTATACCACGTAAAGCCTTAGGAAAATTGCCTTTACGTTTTTGTGTAATTCTGAGCTGATAAGCTTTACAACGTATAGCATTTTCTGTTCTGTTTAATATCTTAGCTATCTCTCTTGCGGGTAGAATGTGGTAGTATGCTTTTAGCACGATAATTTCCGCATCAGTCCATCGTCTATTGTTCATCACTCATCAGCTCTTCTAACTTAGCTTCAAAATAGCTCTTTAGTTCAGGATACAACCATAGTGTCATTACAGCTTTATTTAGCAATTGTGCTACAAGCTGACGTTTATTTTTATCAAGCTCATCTTTGTGCAGTCTTATAAATTCCCTTACAGCTTTCTTACCATATATCACAAACTCATTACGTCTAAAGTCAGCTATTCCGTAAAAGTTAGCTATGCTAAAATCATAGCGAAATGTAGCTTTCATCTGAGCTATTAGCTGTAAAAACTCATCGAAATAGCTCATAGCTGTCACCTGTATTTAGCCAATACACCTTGAACAGCTACGCCACGCTCATACACGGTTATCTTATCGATCTTTCTACCGTGCTTTCTTGTTGTTTTACCTTTACGACCTAAGATCGCAATAACATTTACATCACCCATGCGGAATGCACGCTCTGGTAATCCGACTGAGTGAGCATTGAACAGCTTTAAGCAATACTTGCAGTTAATAGCATGCCACAACGGCAATGTATATCTCTCCTCAAACCAATTTGTGTAAACCATGTTTAGTGGCTCATCTGGATTTATCGTGCCGTAATGTCCTTTCCTCTTCCGTGTATGCTTCTCTCTTCTTCCCTTTCTCCTCATGATCTTAGCTAAATATTCGAGCAAGTGATATACAGGATTACTACGTTCCACTATTAGCGAAGTTAAGCCTTCTGGCGTGTTGATAGCTATAATGTAAAAGTCGGCTGGCTGGTCAAGAAATATATCGGCTGTTTTGGGTGTTAAGCGAATAGCACATGCTGTAGAATGTATCTCATTAGGATTAAAGGGTGCAAAGTAAAACCTACCTACAGCTTTTAGCTTATCTTTGTTTGACCATTCTGGTAATACATAGCTCATTCCATTTTTGCTAAGCTCTCCGAGAGTCTCAATTAGCTCATCCAATTCTACACCATATCGATCAATCAAGCTCTGTTCGATATTTGCATCTCTCAATGCATCATACGTATATACCGCATAAACTGTAACTTGACGCTTACTTATAGCTTGTTTTAACTTCTCTGCTCTTTCTCTGATAGCTTTTCTTCGCTCTCTATCTATCTCTTCATGTATTCTCGTTAAGAAACGTAATCTTGCAATTGCTACATCGTGGAATGCTCTGAGAAATTGTATTGTTGTTTGCATAATGTAATTTCGCCGTAATCGTTTATCCGACCTTACCCGCTCACTGTGACGATTCCGAGCCATAATCTCTTAGCTATAATCGAATCCGCATTCTCTGTAAGCCCTAATTCGCTCATAAATCTCCTTAACCTTAGCTTTAATGTCGCTCACAGTAGTTAGTGAATTAATAGCTGATACAACACTGTTGATGTGTGTGTTTGCTAAACTCTCTGCATCACTCAAGTAGTTTAGTAGCAAAGTTTTAACATCTTCAGCAATAGCATCGATCACGCTCATGTAGTCGCTAATCAAATTGCTAACTTCTGTTTTGATTCTATCAAATGTATCGTTAAGAGCATTAATGTCGGCTTGAATCTCAAGTAGCATTGTATTGTATGTTTCATCATCAACAAGATTTACATCGTAGCGAGCTTTCAATGCATTTAGATCGTCTAATCTCGCTGTCAATCGCTCTAAGATTATTGTGCATGCTGTGTTAGCGTAATTTTCTACTCTCTCAACGAAATACATGCAATCCAAAACCAAATCATTGATTAGTGTCATGTAAAACTCGCTAAAAGCTGTAAGAAATGATCGCATTAATGCATTCTTTTGAGCTATTAATTCGCTGTATGCATTATCGAGATTAGTATATAACTGTTGCAATCGATTATTTGCACCTTGCACCAAAGCCTCAAGAATCGAGTATGGCAATGCACTTGTAGGTGCAAGTATTGAGGTTGCGTATTTTGTATCCACGCTGTCTATACGCATTCCCATCGCTTGTGCCACCGACAGGTCTGGCGGTAAACATCCACGCCATACATTCAGTATCGTTTGCAATGCCGCATTATAATTGCTCTCTAAAGCTGATGACATGCTTTCTGAGATCATTTCCATGATAGCTTCTGATCCCATCTCCTCCCCGAGATAAGCACTTGCTTCAACGGTTTTATCCATGATCTTGAAGTAAATGCCAGCGAGCTGTTTTGGATGGTAAGGTATAGCTGGCGGTTTTGGTATAGATTCTATGATGTCTGGATTTTCGAAGTAAGTGAATATATCTCGCACCCATTTTTCACCTACAATTGTTTCAAGTAGTTTTAGTCTTAGATACCTGCTTGCGGACTCTGTTATATCCTTAGCACCGAGTAAGTCTACCACTTCTTCGAAAATCTTTACGGGACTCACACTTTTCAAACCCGAGCTAACTACATTTTCTAAACTCACTTAAATCACCCCCATCTGGCATCTTTCTTAATCAAAATGCTGTATCCCCTTAGACCTGTTAATTCGCTTCCCACAAGCACAAGATACCACTTGTTAGCCAATAGTGGTATTTCTATGCCTTGTATAATTACCTGACCGCTAACATTTAACCGATTGTGAATGTGTAGTATGAACATAGCTGTTGTTTGTCTTTCGTTTGCTTCATTCGTTGGATCGCAATAGAACAACGTTGGCTTTATATCCACGTAGATTAGCACGTGATACTTTTGATAGCTCTCGTTCCAGAACCAACCCATGCCTAAGCTCTCTGCTTCTACTTTCTTTAGTTTTAGATCAATAGCACTTCCTAACACAGGATCGATAGTCAGATATGCATAGCTCTTGAAGATAATATCTTCACCAAAGACGTTGCTGTAATCGACATCGTGATGCTCCAAAGCCCAATGAGCGTCTGCAAGATAGTAGCAATAAATGCTATCTTCTTCATCTGGCTCTCTTGGCATGTTAGCTTTATCACTTGCATTAATCCGCAGTATGCATAAGCCTTTTCTAAGTTCGGCTGGCACGTTTTTCATGTTATTGAGCAATTCGTTAAGCTCATCACTTGTTAGCTGTATCTGTGGAAATACGGGGTTATCGTATGTATTGCCGTCTAATCCTGTCATGCTAACTGTATCATCGTTATAGTTAAATCCAATAGCTTTCTTTCCGATTGCATTAGCTGTGCTTAAGTAATACTGCTCGAGCAAATATCCAAGTGCTGTTTCGCTAATTTTAGCTGATAACAATCCGTTAATGTCGCTAAGAATCGAGCTAATCTTCGATCTCACCTGATTAAAAACACTATACCGTCTATTCACTACCTCAGCATACAAATATTTTATCACATCCCGTTTTAGCACATTTAGCTGATCTAATACATCGTCATACGTTACCATAGCTACCACCACCATCAGCTTTTGTATGGTTTTATGTAACAAGCTATATTTAGCTGTTCTGATATAATAGCACTAATCATGTATGCCAAAACGAATCCACTTAGTTCAAGGCTATCTTTGATAGCTATTTTAACGCCATACTCACCCACGCTACCTTTAGCTGTCAAATAGTCTGGTGGTATGTATTTTACAACCCAATCTGCAACGTTACCGTCGAATTTTACCGTATCTTGTGTTTCTTCTCTTACTTCAACGAGATAGTCAGCTACTCTACCGTCTATTTTTAGCGACTCAGATATACCATACGTTGAAGGTAATGTAGCTATTGCTTTTCGCTTTCTCAGAAAATATAGCAATAACTCGATCATGTTATCACAATCCGCCAAACGATTCCAAGATACTTTAAAGCTGGTTTAAATATGCTAACGTTAGCCTTACAGTATACATAACGTTGTGTTGGACTTTCAAAGTTATCAACCCATAGCAAGTATAGCTCTTTTAGCCTATATTGGTTTCTGCTACTATCTACGGCAGAAGCTATTACAACTACCTGATCAGGCATAGGTTCATCTGGTGTAGGCGGTAAGTTGTCGTGTATCTCAAACGTTCCGTTATCGCTTCTACCGATGTAGATTTCCGTATCATCTTCCGTTATACCCAAAATAGCGTTAGCTTCCTTGAAATCGCTTAAATACGCTATCGCATCCGCTATCATGTATCCGAGACCCGCACAAACGGTATTATGTCGCTTACTCAGTCGTGATGTTAGCGTTACGTTAATTCCCTTATCACTAACACTAACCCCCATCATAACAATCACCTGTCACGGTAATAACACTTGTGAATCTTCATACGGTGTTCTTATCTCAAATCCGAGTAGCAACGGTAGCTCTGTTATTTTTATGAAGACATAAGTCGATTCAGCTAATTTCCTTGTGTTTCCGTCTGGATCGGTCACATATACGATTTGTTTGTCCGTCTGATATCCATCGCTACTATCATCTTCGAACTTTAGAACACTGACGATATATCTGTTCTCCTCATCCGTTATCGTGCTAATCTCTTTGAGAGATAATGTCTTCAATAGACTGCTACCACTATAAATTTCCATTTTAATTGGTAGTTGCATAAAGTTAGCTATTGCACCACTTAGCATTTTAGCCATACCCCAATAGAAGTAATCGCTATACGTTACCGTTTCAGAAATGTATTCAACCGTAACTGCTGGTTCGGGTTCAACGTATCTTCTGACACCCACCCAATCACATTTAATGGCCTCTGCCCCCGCGTTATTCCCCACTCCTATACCTATGTAAAGCGGAATATCGGGTATGTTTGTAGTTATTTCAGCTTTAAGCTCATTGTTCCAATAGTTTCTTGCAACATCGCCCCAAACTATAGTTTCAACGTGCCAGCTCGTTATAGGGTCTAAGCCTACCTGTGTGGAAGCCCCATCTTTTGCAACCCTAAAGTAAGTATACCCACCGACCTCTTGGTTTCGCAAAACAATGTTTTGCTGAGCAAGTTGTCCAGCTGTCAATTCCGCATTCGTAAATCCCCATTGTCGCCACGCCCAGCCTGACCTTACATACGTAGCTATTAGCTTTAGCTCGAGCATAGCTGGTTTGCTAAACGTTACTTTGCTTCTTACACCGTTTATTCCTGCCGTTGCTGAGGTTGAGCCATCAAGTATAAGTAAGCTATTTTCAACCCTGACGTTACCCGCTGATTCGTGAACATCCCAATTGTCTAAACTTTCAAAATCGTCAAAGAACTCAAAAACCGCATAACCATTGCTTAAATCTTCAGTCCTTGATGGATTTACTTTTATAAACACTTTAACCGTTCCATTAGCCGGTATCTGAGGCACTTTAACAAGTATTACAGCTATATTATTTACAGGATCGAATAACTCTGTGAAATGTGGAATCCATGAGCCGTCTTGAAAGTAGCACTCTATGTATTTCTTATCAGGGCATTCTTCGAAAAACTGTGGATCGGTGATTACTACCTTCACGGGATAATCTACCAAATCTTTCCCGCTTTGCTCAGTTATTGTCACAACCACACCCATATTACTAATTACCCCACTACTGATTTAAGATTTTCTACCTCTTTAACCCCATCACCACCCCTTACGGCACACAATTATTCCCTCTCATATAC
>Ga0190363_1001513_pt1 | contig 13672 bp, 11 predicted proteins | sample 48721867_MG_FD_161272 | JGI IMG/M metagenome (GOLD analysis project Ga0190363, IMG submission 161272) | Hydrothermal vent microbial mat bacterial communities from Southern Trench, Guaymas Basin, Mexico - 4872-18-6-7_MG | ecosystem: Environmental > Aquatic > Marine > Hydrothermal vents >...
TATTAAAGAGGAATATAAAAATTAATATATTTTTTAAATTTTATCATCTAAATAAGAACTTTTCTATTTACGAGGATTCAATTAATATACCTTACTCCTTTATTTTAATAATTATATCATTTATAGTTATATTTATTCTTTGTACAAACATAACAATTAGATTAAATAAGAATTTTATAGTTATAAATCAATTATTAGAAGATTATTTTTATCGTTTTTCTTTAGTTGTTTTTTTATATATTGAAATTTTGTTTTTATTGTATATGGTATCCCACTTATTTTGGTGTTCTTGTATTTATTTAATTGTACCTAAATATTTCAAAAGTTTAGATTTATACCAATATTATGATAAATTATCTTTATTATTTTTTGATAATATTTTTAAAAAAAGATCAAGTTTAATACTTTATATAATTTTTATCTCAATATTTATTTTACTTTTAAAAATGAATGTGAAAATTATTAATTTTCTCTATATTTTTTCCCTTATATTAGTCTTATATATATCATATTTTACAAGTAACATTTTATTAAAAATTCATAATACTTTAAAAATTAAACTTATAGACTTATTTGGCTTTGTAAAAACAATTTTAAGTTCCTCTATAATTATATTTTTCTTTTACATATATAGTTTTAAATTTTTTGATATATTTTTTATTAATTTAATTAATTATACAGAAAATAAATGCATTTTACTAAATTATGTTAATACTAAAACTTTATTTACATTTAGTAATCTAAATAGAGTTATAAATTTTGGTATTAAATCGCTTGTTTTTGTAATGCCTATTAATTTTATATTGTTTTATTATTTAATTTTAATTACTTCAATAATTCATTTAAAGGAAAAAAGTTATAAATTTAAATTGATTAAGGAAATTTTAATTAATTCAGTTTATGATATAGTTTTCTTCCTTTTGGTATTTACTTTAAATATATGGCTAAATATGTTAATCACAAATATAGATAAAGAAAAAGTCTTAATATCTTTAATTTTGTCATTCATAGCGAATTCATTTAAAACATATTTAATAGATTTAAAGGATTCCTTATTTAATAAAAAGGCGTAAAACTATCAATTGAAATATTTATTTTAAAACCATTATTTCCCTTCATAATTTTTAAGTACATTTCCTATAAATTTTCAATTATGGAAGTATTTATAACAGATAAAGCTTTTTTAAGTTTAATTCTTTCTTCTGTCGAGGTTTATAGGGATGAGGTTTTGGGTGTTTTGCTTGGTTATGAACTTGTTGATGGTGATTTGGTTGTTGAGTATGCTATTCCTTATCAGACGGCTAAGAGAAGTAAACGTGAAGTTGAGCCTATTCGTCATAGGGAGATCAGGGTTTTAAATATTTTGGATAGATTAACTAATTTTCATCATTTGGGATATTTTCATTCACATACTGAATTTCGTGGTGAGAGGGGTGTTGCTGAATTGAGCAAGTCGGATAAGGAGAGTTTAGATGAAGGGATGATTGAGCTTATAATTGCTATCAATGATGCTAAAAGGAAATTTAGCTGGCGTTGTTCAGATACAGATATATATGGATCAATTGATAAGTATCATATTCATATAGCATGTTTTAAAAAAGAATCTAAAGGGAAAATCATAAGGGTTCCAATATCCTGCCCATATATATTAGGTCTAAGTGAAATATATGAATTATAATTTTTAATAAGGTGGTTGATTGAGCTTATTTTCCCAGTAATGAAGATAAGCGATGGTAAATGGTGGGCCCGAAGAGACGAAATCTTGGTTTAAATTCATGTTCTGCGCTTAATTTATATTTAAGTGTTGAAGGGAACTATATGGTTTGCCGGGGGCTGAGCATGGTTTTGCGGCTGCTGTTTCTAGTTCAATTTTAGGTTTCGTTATCGGAGTTCTTGTCAATAGTCTTTCTGAATCTTTTCCTGGTGTGGCTGTTATAAAGGCTGTTTTTAATATTCTCTCTATTGTGGGTCTTGTTGAATTGGTTGAGAGGGCAAATTATTGGGGTATCATGTACACATTAGGTTATCTATTTGGTATAGCTTTAGTGGGAAGAATATTTTCTTCATGGTGGGAGGCCTTATTATCTACCATTTTCTTATTTGCTTACCTTACTTTAAAGATCGCTAATAAAATCTTTTCCTAATTAAAAACATTTTAAGCGTAATTCTTAAAGGTGATAAGAAAGTAGGATTATGTAGTATGGGTAAAGGAAGAAAATCGCTTTGGCATGATGTACTACAGAATAAAATAAAAGATATTGGAGAAGAACTTGGATTTCACTCGAATACTGAAGTCCGTGTTAGAGGGAGTAAAGGTTATATTGACTGTGTTTGGTATATAGACAAACCTATTCTTGAATATCTTATAGCCTTTGAGTTTGAAACCCAGACATCAGGAGCTCAGATAGTTGAGAATCTAGTTAAAGTTTTGAGCCTTCCCTCTCAACTTAGACCTCGGTTTCTTGTCCAGATCTACAGGGATAAAATCAAGGAGAAGACCCTAGAGTATATTAGACGTATTGCAAGTTCTCTCCCAGTTGCAGCTTATATAATTGAAGATGTTGGGAATGATGTCGATAAAGCCACCTTAAAGATTATAATAGGAACATTCAATTGGATTTGTAGCTATGCAACTATTTCACATAAATTGATAGATCAACTTAGAAGGATTCTGCCTGCAGAAAGAGTGATGAACATTTTTCATTATGGCGAGCTCACAAGTTCTCATTTAGAATATTTAGATACAGCTTTAAGAACATTTGAGGATAAAGTAATTCATATTATAAGTATTCCAGAAGATAGAGAAAAGCAACCTGATGAGTTTAAAGAACTTTATAAATTTGATGTTGTGATCATAAGTGATGTATATCCAAAGAATGTTAATTTTGAAGCATTAAAACAGTATATAGAAGAAGATGTAGTTAAGAGGGGAAAGAAATTGGTAATTACTGGAGGTTGGGGGTTAACAAAAGGATATAATGTTCTTGAAACTTATTTAGGAGGCATTATTGAATCTAAATGGCCCGAAAAGGATTCTAAAAATAAAAAGGAGGTTTATATGGATCTTAAAAATCTTGGTTTAAAAGGAAATTTAGTTTTTAAAGGTTTTAACAAATTTAGGTTGTCAACCTCAGATGTAGAGGTTATTTCTAGATGGAGTTTTGAGGATTATCCCGCTTTAGTTAGGCGAAGCGTTGGTAAAGGCGAGATTATAATTTTCACCTCTGATTGCTCCCCAGCATGGGGAACCCCCTCCCTCAAAGATCCACAAAAAAGAGAATTATTCAACAGGATGTGGAGAAAATTAATCTTCAAATAAATCTTCTTTAATCCTTTTATTATAATTAACAGAGAGAAATCTCCTTAAAAACTATCTCGCTGAACCACTATAATGTTATCTTTATTGAATCGAGGCCTCGAAGAGTTAAAATTTACTTTTTTCAAGCTAAAATTTTTTAATTTTATTTTTCTAATACTAATTTTATTTGAAATAAATCTTTTATAAATTTTTTCATTAAATAACATTAATTGCTTTGAAGATCCTTGTTGGTGTAGGTGGCTGGGCCTATCTCCCTGTTGATGGGGATAAGTTGAAGACTGTAGTAAGCTCTATGATTTCGTTGTAGTTAACTCTATATTTTATACATATCCAAGTCTCTCAACGTCGAGAAATCAACCCATCCAATTATGAGAAGATGAGTCGCACACATAAAGAATCCTATTAATCTCAACGGAGAAAGATCTCAATAAACTTCAAAGCGTCATCATACATTTTGACCGTCTCACAACTCCCCGTATGATGCCCCCCAGGTCCGAGGCGTCGCCATCGAAACTCTTATAAGTATGCCCATGGGCATAGAGGTCTCTCTCAAGTTGGTTGAGCCTCTCCTCGACGATTTTTAGACGCATTTCTAGGCTTTGAGCCAACGATTCGGGGATGGAGTTCAGGGGGTTATCCCATCCTGCGACGAACCATAGGGTCATGGCTCCGGCATAGATTCCCGGTATAACTGCGGTGGCGAGGAGTTGAGGGCTGATGTTCGTGGAGAGGAGCACCTTCCTGAGGAGCTCCACGAAGGGTGCAGTCTCCCTTGGTATTGCATCTAGGGGAGCTGTGATGGCTGCGATGAGGAGTAGCGCAACCAGGGTTGCAACGACGGGCATAAGAACCCTAAGCCTCATGACCTCTCGACCTCCTCAGCCTCGCTTGGGCGAGGGTGTAGAGGATCTCATCCCTGAGGGGTGTCAGCTCTTGGATTCCGTCTTCTTTGATGAGGCTGTTTAGGGTCTGGGTCAATATGACGGTCTTAAGGGTGAGGGGATCGTCGATGCCGAGGAAGGTGACGATCTTGGCCCTTGCGGTCTCACGGAGACCCCAGTCTGTGAAGCCCTCCCCCCTATAGCCGAGGATGACACCCAGCTTCGCTATAAGGCGGCTGAGGGCGTCGCCGACGTCGACGATGGCACCATCGCTGGCCTCGGCCACCTCCTCAAGGAATCCTAAAACCTCCTCTGGGATGGCTGCCTCCCCGGCCTCGCTTCTGTTCTCAGCCTGGACAAGCAGCCTCCGGATAACGGCGTCGTAGCTGTCTCCCATCCTCCGGAGCCTGAAGAGGGCTTCCTTCGTGCTCCGCCTAACCCAAGTGCTCAGCCCTCTCCACGCCCACCCCAATAGAGAAATGTAATCGCCCGATTACACCGATTACAACGAGGACATCACTCGTCGAAAGGAAGTCTTAGGTGGTGGGCTCCAAGCTATCATAACCCTGGGAGGGGCTCCTCCATTAAATAGACAGATTTGTCATGGTCTGGGACCTCGCAGTCTTAGGAAACTGCTTTGAAAATAGGGCCCTGCTGTAGCATTCCCACAGAAAAACTCTGCCCGCAATTGCTGTTGTGGGTAGAAATCCTGGGATTTATCTCTGATATGGTGGCTGGAGAAGCCTCTGGAGGGGTTGCTGAATTAAATAAAGTTAAGGGCGTGATTCTTAATGAGAGAAAAAATGAGCTTCTCAGGAGATTTGAGGACTATCTAATCGCCAGAAACCGTAGGAGCGTCGATAGATATCTGCGTATAGCCTCCGAGTATCTTGAAGCCTGCGGCGAGGAGGAGCTCTTCACGGCCCAGAGCCTTAACCGATACTTGGCGGACCTTGCCCGGAGGGGTGTTGGAGGCCGGACTAGGCGGTGGAGATACTACATCCTCAAGACCTTCTTCAGAGCCGTCGAACAGCCCTGGCCCTTCGAACCTGGAGACGCCCCGGAGGTTGAGGAGGAACCTGAGGTCCCAGTCTTTACTGAGGAGGAGATGCGGAGACTCGAAGAGGCAGCTAAAAGCCATCCAGATCCGGAGTTGGCCGCAAGGAATTACGCCCTTATAAGGCTTGAGAACTGTTTGGGCCTTCGACGAGGAGAGATCAGAAACCTGAACATAAGCGATTATAAGCCCCCATACCTCAGGGTCAAAACCCTTAAGGGGGGCAGAGTCGTCTGGAGAGCCCTGGACCCCGAGACCCAGAGGGCTCTCGAAGCTTGGATTAGAATTAGGAAACGAAAGCGCAAACAGGCTGATCCCGAAGCCTTATTCATCATGGGTAAAAGAGGACCGAGAATCAGCCTTAGAGGACTCTCAGCCATCTTCGCAGAGATACGGCAACGAGCAGGCATCGACAAGCCCAGAGCAGGATTTCACGCCTCAAGACGAGGACGAATCACCGCTCTACACCGCAAAGGCATTTCAGGCCCTACACTCACTAAAGAGTGGGGATGGAAAACTCACCAAACAGTTCAGACCTACATCAAGTTGAGTAAGAAAGAAGTAGAGACGTTAATACAGAAGGTACATCCATACTTCAAAGAAACTTAAAAATGAGAGTTTAGATGGAAAACTATAGATGATGAAAATTATTGATGAATTAGATAATATAGATAGACTCTTTTGAAGCATCAATCTAGCTAAAGGGTAATTTCCGCTCCTTTACCTCTTCTATGGGAATTATTAAAACCTCTCTATCGTTAATGATCTTTCTCTTTCCTTTTGCCCAAATCCAAGATGGTTTGAAGCCTCTCCACTCTAAATATCGTGGATCTATGGGGAACACGATCAGTACCTCTACGCCTGTTGTTAGCTCTAGCTGCTTCAATCTCTCAATCTCTTCAAGATCGATGATTAGTTCTCTTTTATAGCTGATGAGATTTGGCTTTACCTCGATAAAGATAGGCTTCTCCTTGAAGATAAGGAAGTCGGGTCTTTTGGCCCTCATCTCCTTTAACACTTTAGAGAAGTCTGCTGGTGTCTGACTGAATCGAATATAAGCTATCTCAAGTCCATCTAGTAGTTTTGCAAATTGCTTCTCCGCCTCAGACTCCACTTCTGGAGGAATGATTGGGCCTTTAGGAGGAATGTAAAGATGAGCCTCTTTCAAAGCTGAAAGAAGATCTCCCGCCTGTTGAGACGTTAATTTACAAATGTCTTTATCCCTTAGAAATTGGAATCGCTTATCAGCGTTCTTTAAGACGTGAAGATTTTTCTCATCCCATTTTACTCTAACTTGGGAAGGAAATTTCCCCGACCAGGCTTCTGGATCTATCCGCCATCCACCTTCACTGGCTGCTATGAAAGGGCCAATCAACTCTCTAGATGAGAGGTTATATAGAAATAGGATATCTCCCTCACTTATCTCTTGGACAGCGCCCCAATGTTTCTTTCCGATACCGAAGAGACTTCTTGAGAAGCATTCATTAATGGTTTCATAACTACATATGAATAAATAGGCTTTCAATTCTTCTTCATATTCGCCTTTAAAATCCATTCGAATCTCCCTCTCACCAATCTTGGTGAGATAGATTATATCTCCTTCCTTAAGCTTATATTTCACGAAGAAACCTCTCCCCAAGCCTAGTAAGCGTCCATAGGCGTCGAGTCTTACGGTGTATCTCTCATCCCCGACAAGTAAGGCGAACTCATCCCCGGGAAGCTCCTCTATAAATTTGCTACCTATTCGAATGAAGCCGTACTTAACTTCTGTAGAGGTAAGCCTCTTCTGGATTTCCATCTTTCATCAAGGATTTTATATGAGATACCCTTTATTAACATATGACTCTCATGGGTTGGGTTAATTGGAGGGAGATTAGATGGCTATTTATGACATACGGTGTAAGGATGTGGCAAGGTTCTTAGCGACGGGCCCTAAGACCCTCAGCGAAATAGGTGATAGACTTCACCAGCTATATCCGTCTCTAGATCCGAGGGGTAGTTATGTGAGGGAGGTCCTCACCGATTGGAATCCATTTTTAGTTAAAGTAGATGGAGTGTTTAAACTTTCAGATTTAGGTAGGGCTTTGATATCTCTCCCTGGTAGAGAGGGGAATGAGCTGACTGAGGATGAAAGGGCATTCATGTTAGGTGTTATGATGCTAGATGAAAGGCAGAGGAAAATAATATGTGAACTCATCTTAACCGGGAGGTCATCTGCTTCCGATGCCTGGGTGATAAATCAAACTAGGCGATGCCTAAAGGATCTTGGTTTGTTATGAGGGGGTAGTAAGGTGAGGAGGTTTATTGAATCTATTAATATTCAGATTAAGGATGTGAATAAGGCTGCTGTTAAGGAGAAATATGGTTGGGGTGGGATGTCGAGAGGTTCGAGGTCGGCGGCCGATACGGCTGTTTGCTCACCTCTCCTAAGTTCAACCTCTATGAGTTCAAAGAGTTTAACTCCACCCTTCAGGGGGTTAGGAGGTGATGGTGGCTGGTCGCAGGCCATTTCAAGGATATCATTAGAGAATGTTTGACCGATGCTAAGAATGCCAAAACTCACGTAGCGAAGCAGATAGTTCTTTCCCGGTTGTTTGAGAGACTGTTTAAGGTCAAACTTGAGGAGCTGCTACCCGGGATAGAAAGGCAGCTTGGTAGTAGAATTTTGGGGATCAGAGGTAGGGCTGACCTGGTTTTCGCCGATGTAGTCTTCGAGGTCAAGGTAAATCTGAGTAGCGAGCTCGACGCCGCCAAAAACCAGCTAATCAAATATCTGCAAGTCTTGTATGAGAGAAATCCTGAGAGAAAGTGCATAGGTGTAGCAACCGATGTCATCGAGTTTAGAACCTATAGCCCGATAATAAAAGAAGGCAGGGTAGTGGACTTGAGAGAGATAAGTAGGTTGAACCTTGAAAAAGCTGAAATCGAAGATGCTATTTTATGGCTCGATTCTTACATCTTCTCAAGACCTACACTTAGGCCCTCGGCCCGTGATCTTAGGTATAGATTTGGCCCGGGAAGCCCCACTTACTTTGTCTCTATAGATATACTGGAGTCTCTATGGGATGAGATCGAGAACGAGGGGGATGTCAAGCTTAAGCTTGACCTCTGGACTCGAAGCATGGAGATCGTCTACGGCAGCAAGCCTGATCTTAGATCTTTCTTGGATCATACCTATTTAGTTACCCTTGTCAAGCTCATTGTGTATCTCAGAATTAGCGGTGACCATCTTGTGGAAAGAGAGAATATATGGAGGGCTTTAACCGGCGAGTACTTTGCCTCTTATGGTATCAAAAACCTAATAGAAGAGGACTTCTTCACTTGGATACTCCACCCGAAGATTATAGAAAGATCGTTGGAACTTGCACAAAGTATCGCTAGGGAGCTTCTACGCTACGATCTTTCTCAGGTTGACGAGGATTTCTTCAAAGAGATTTATCAGGATATTGTTGAGAGAGGGCAGAGACATAGAATAGGTGAGTATTACACACCTGAGTGGCTCACCGAGCTTATGATAGAAGAGGTTATGAGATTTTGGAAGGAAAAGAACGAAAAGCCTCCTAGAATCTTGGACCCAGCTTGTGGGTCAGGAACCTTCCTTTGTAATTCTATAAGGATGTTGAAGAGGGAATTGAGAGAATGGAAAGCTGAGGATATCTTAGACTTCATTGTCCATAATGTGGTTGGAGTGGATGTAAATCCACTGGCCGTGGTCATAGCTAAGGCAAACTACCTAATAGCCCTTGGAGAACTCCTGCAACTCGGCAAGCCCATATGGATACCAATCTACGTGGCAGACTCAATCAAATTACCCAAGGCATTAAAGACGCTTACGAAGGAGGTTAGAGAGGTGGTTGAGGTATATGAGTACATATTCGATGGACACCGGATACAGATACCTATGAGTATCGCCAGGGATAGGGAAAAGCTTGGGCTAGTTGTAGATGGTTTTAAAAACGCCCTTAATATGTATAGAGACGGAGCCGAAAAGAAAGCTGTACTAGCTATCTTTGAAAAGGAACTTTCTTCGGTATTAGCTGGAAATGAGGTTGAAGTGTTGAAGCGAACTTTAATTGAGATACTTAAATTGATAGATGATGGACTTGATGCTATATGGATTTTTATGCTGAGCAATTTATATGCACCTATAACATTAAGTGAATCAAAGTTTGATGTAGTAATAGGTAATCCACCATGGATAGCCATGAGGTATATTGAAAATAAAGAATACCAAGATTTCATTAAAAAAGAGGTTCTATCATATGGCTTATTGGACAGCAATCAAGTTCATCTATTTACTCATATGGAAGTTGCAACTTTATTCTTTTGCAAATCTAGTGATCTTTACTTAAAGAATGGTGGTATGATAGCATTTGTCATGCCTAGAAGTGTCTTAACTGGTGCATTTCATCATGCTAGGTTTAAGCAGTTAGAGAAACCGGAAATGAAACTTATTAAAATATTTGACTTAGAAAATGTGTCGCCTCTCTTTAACGTCCCTTCCTGCGTTTTAATGGCTATTAAAGGTAGCAGAACACAATATCCTGTTTTCACGCGAAAGTATATAGGAAAATTACCTGAGAAAAATGTAAAAATTACTGAAGCTCTTAATAATCTCAAAGTTGAGGACTATATGTATGAGCCGCCTGTAATTCCTTTTAGGTACAGCTATTATCATAATATGATTAAAAGGGGAGCAACAATTTATCCAAAAAATTTGTGGTTTGTTGATTTCGATATACATCCATTATTAGGAATTGATGTATCTTGTCCACGTATTAAAACTTCAGAGGATTCTCTTAAGAGTAGTAAAGAGCCTTGGAAAGATATTGAATTAAAAGGTAATGTAGAGGTTGACTTTTTATATGCGACATTACTTAGTAAGGATATCATACCTTTTGGTTATGTTAAGTTAAGATCTATAGTTCTTCCTATAGAACCATTTCAATATGGATATAGATTACTTAATTCTTCTATTTTAAGAAATAAGGCATATATTCATATGTCTAATTGGTTAGAAGAAGCTCAAAAAATATGGATAGAGAAAAGAACCGAAAAAGCTAAGGAACTTTTTCCACATATATTAGACAGACTTAATTATAATGAGTTATTATCTTCACAAAATCCAAATAAAAGATTTATTGTTCTTTATAATGCACTTGGTACAAATATAGCAGCATGTGTAATAGATAGAAAAAAACTACCTGATTTTAATATAGATGGTATTAAAATAAGACCTAAAGGTTTCATTGTACACGATGCATCTTATTACTATGAAACTTATGAAGAAAATGAAGTTCACTATTTATGCGCAATACTTAATTCAACGTTTATTAATCTAGCCATAAAACCATTTCAGCCAAGAGGTCTTTTCGGTGAAAGAGGTATTCATAGAAGACCTTTTATGCTTCCAATTCCAAAGTTTAATCCAAATAATTCATTACATATTAAATTGGCTGAGCTAAGTAAGCAATGTCATAAGAAAATAGCATCAATGAAATTCACTAAAAAAAGTGTAGCGGGTAGAAGAAGAGAAGCTAGAAAAGCTGTTAAAGAAAAGATTGATGAGATAGATAAACTTGTCTATCAACTTTTAGGTTTAGGTGAATGCTCATGAATACACATGGGATTCAAAGTAGAAAGCTTAAGGAGCGTATACTTCTTATTAGGCGGTTTCTTCCGCATATCGAGTGGGAATGGCCTAACGAAGTTAAAGAAAAGATCAACAGTCTGGTTTTTGGTGGCTCGCTTCCAGTTGATAAGAGCTGGGATGTCGAAAGCATCGCTAGGATGATCGATGACGGGAAATTAGAATCTATGATAAGGCTCTCGCCTCTAATAGACTACTATAGCTTCAGGGGAAAGCACTACACGGTTAGGAGGGGAGGAGTATTCGAGCATCAGGGCTCATGGGACGAAGTTAGAAAGACTGTTAAGGAGATCTTAAAGACGCATGGGAAGAAGGCTTATGCTTTACTTAAAGCGTTAACTGAAGTTGATAAGGCCCCCTTTAGCATTTTAACTGCTAGAGCTAGCGAAATATATGGTGAGAGAATCTACCCCTCCCGTCTGATAGCCGAACTTAGAGATAGATGGGATCTGGCATGGGAGGTAGGATCTAGAAGATATCCCGCTTGGGCTATGCCAGGGGAGATCAAACCAGTCGTTGTGGAAGTGCTCTCGGAGATCGAAGCCAAACCGGTTCCCAAGCTGAGCACACCACAAGCTGAGAGGGAGTACCTCCAAGTGATCAGGATGGAGGAAGAATACCGTAGCTACTTGAACGAATTGATCAGAGAAAGGCTAGATGAGACCATAAGGTTCGGAAAAAGATTTTCTCCAGCCTACCTTATAGACTATCTTCAGGATCTTTTCGGTCCGGTGATTTTCTTCGATGAACTACTCAGCATAGCGCAACAATATTCGATATGCGACTCAAGTGTTATAACTGAAAAAGGTCATAAAGCATTCAGTATAGGCTTTAACCTGGCCCTCTTTGGAGAACCTGGAACCGGTAAAACATTCGCTACGAAGGACATGATCATAGGGAACGAAAATATTGGGGTGCCACCGCATGGGCTACCAGGGTTGAACAGGTATTGTGGTGGCATGACACCAGCTATGTTCATAGCTATCGGTGAAGCCTACACTGGAAGGAAGATTAACTTCATAGTCACAGAGTTCAACGATTGGTTCAAATATAAGGGGATGGTTGAGCCTCTAAAGCTTGCGATGGAGAGGGGAACAATAATCTATGAAACGAAGACATACAAGGTGGGCCCTTATAAATTCAGTTCATTCTTCAGCGTAAATTATAACACACGAGTCTACGAAAAGGGATATTCGGTTACAGTAAGCGATCCCAACTTCAATGCTATAGAAGATAGAATGTTATGCAGGCTCCACAGGTTAACAAAGGATAAGTATAGGGAGCTTGCGGAGAGTCAAAGAAGGCTGATGCTTGGCATAACAACGGCGAAAATGGCTGAGGTAGCTCCTAAAATACGAGATCACCTAACACTAATATATGGTATACAAACAGGACATCCTCTAGTAGCTGAAAACTTCTACGGTAAGAAAATCCTCTTAACTGAGAGAGAGCTGGAGTCAATAGAGAGAGCTAGAGAACTTATTTTAGAAAGTATGGGGGAAGTCAGGGTTCTCCCGTTCTCCATGAGACTTGAGCGCAGAGCTCTTCAATTGGCATCAGCCCTTTCACTTATGAATTTCTTTAAAGTAAAATCTGACTTGATTCCAATCGATGATATAGCTATGAAAATGGCCATCCAATTCTTCGTAGAAGAGGCATGGATAAGATCTAACGAAACATTCTCACTATTTGAAGTGCTTAGAAAATTGAACTAAATATTTTAAATAAACAACAAAAGAGATAATTTATTATTTTTAAAACTTACAGTAAAGCTATAAGTTTCTAAGAGAAATATAATAGAAAAAATCCTAGAAGTGAAACATATAAGAACATTTTTTCTTAATATTAAGTTGAGAAGAGTCCTCCAACATTTTCTCGAATTCATATAGGTCCCTATTTTCTTCCTGATATTTCTTCAATATTTCCTCATCTCTATCTGGATTCCTCCATATCTCATCTAGTATGGTTCTCACTTCTTTCTCGTCTCTAGCTATACGACATATGCGTTGCACCGTCACCTTCATGCAGCCCCTCTCTCGGAGCTTCTTATTGAAGTCACTGGCCTTGAGGAGCTGGATGTTCATTCTCGCAGCGTATGCTGGGAGGCTTATCTCAGTACCGTCTTTCAATCTCACCCTTTCTTTTGGGTTGAAGGCTGAGGCTGCAAATACACCTACCACGCCTTGCTTAATAGCTCTACCCTCAAGTGTGTCGACGCCGAACTCCTTGCTCCACTTTAAGACCTCTAGGAAGTCGTCTATGTGACGCCTTTCGACAAGTCCCCATTTGCAGCTGAGGACGTAGGTGATTGTGGGGGCGAAGATGCTGGGCGAGACCTCCCACACTCGATCTACCTCTGCCGCCCTTCTTCTTCCACCAACCGGTTTGATTAGATGCAGTGTAATCCTCTTTGGGTCCATCTTGTTTCTGTGCTGCTGTGTCCAGAATCTGGCTCCGGTGGTGAATTTGTCTATGAACCACTCGGCCACTGCCTCCCAGTTGTGGCCTATCCTGTTGGCTCTGCCCTTCGTCTTCCGTATATAATTCTTCTTCATCTCTATCGCCTCCTCAAGCTCCCTGCCCTTTAGGCTGGTGTGATAATAGTACCGGTAGGCGTCGAAGAGCTTCACCTCCTTCAGCTCTGGATATAATTGTAGGGCTCGTTGTAGGGCGTACTCAACCTTATAGGGGCTGCAGTTTAGGGCTCTCTCAATATAGGTGTAGCTGACGAGGGTCTTGAGCTTAGAGTGTTCTATGATTATGTC
>Ga0190363_1001517_pt1 | contig 13655 bp, 14 predicted proteins | sample 48721867_MG_FD_161272 | JGI IMG/M metagenome (GOLD analysis project Ga0190363, IMG submission 161272) | Hydrothermal vent microbial mat bacterial communities from Southern Trench, Guaymas Basin, Mexico - 4872-18-6-7_MG | ecosystem: Environmental > Aquatic > Marine > Hydrothermal vents >...
TTCTGTAAGATTCTTCACAATTATCTTTTATGTACCTGACTTCTTCCCGTCCTCTCTCCCCCGGTCTCCTATAAATATACATTCCTTAACCCCGAATCTCTCCTTTAGTTTCTTGGATATGACCTCTAGCGCAGTTTTGTCATTAGTATTCCCGGGGTACACTTCAAGTTGTCAGGTAGAGTATGGGGAACATATTAGGTATTATCTCCCAGAGACCTCGAAAAGGAGAAATCAGGTTACAGCACCAATCTCCTCGATGACCTTTTTTGTCCTTTCTGCCGCCAGCTTCACGTCGTCCGGTGTTTTGGCTCCAGTTATGATCATCTTTCCCGATCTAAATACGAGCATTACGGTCTTTGGTTCATCCAAGGAGAAGACCAGACCAGGAAACTGCTCTGGCTCATATTCGGTGTTTTCACACTCTATCGCCAATACATCCAGGTTAACATTAAAACCCATATCTGCAGAGGCAACTATGTTTTGTATCTCGACCTTTGGCTCTGCTTTGATGATTATTCCACTCTCCGCCAATTTCTTCACTAATTTCTCAACGGCGGTGGTGATGTCCTCCCCGGACCTCGCACCAGTGCAGATTATCTTTCCAGAACTGAAGATAAGCATGGCTAACTTTGGTTCCTTTACCCTGTAAACTACCCCAGGAAATCTCTCCGGATTGTATTCTAGACCCTTAGCCCTCTCAAAGAATCTTTTTAGGTCTATCTCCTGGTCTATGCTTATGGCAGAAACTATATTCTCAATTTTTACCTTGATCCCCATTTTTGTATATCACCCTTTCAATAATATAATATAATATTTTTATATAATATTTCGGAGCAGAACTAAAAGAATTGAGCTTTAATTTAAGCTAAAATTCGTAATATAAATCATGGAAAACCTGTTAGTTATGATAGGGATCCTGCTCATATTCCTTGGTTTTTTTGCTGTCATCACTGGGATTCTATTACAGATGATGGAGCAACCAAAGGGGAGAGAGGGACCAGAGGTCAGGGGGGGTGCAGTTATCTTCATCGGACCGATTCCAATAGCATTCGGAACGGATAAGGAATCAGTGATAGTTGTTTCTGTATTCATGATAGTTCTAATGCTGGTGGCGTGGTTATTGCTCTCCGGATGGAGATAAATGCTATATTTTCTGGATGATGCTTTCTATCTGTTTCTTGTCCCATCGAAGAAAGTAATCCTGATTTCTGGGCATCCAGCCTTCGATTACTAAATAGCCATTGTAGGGCTTCAAAGCCCGCAGGCATTTCTCAAAATCAATATTCCCCAGGCCTATGGGGAGATGATTATCGGTACCTGTATTATCGCTGATATGGACGTGAGCCACATACTCCCTCAGCTCCTCGGCAAAGTGATCCGGACCTAATCCCGTGGTATTTGCGTGTGCCACATCCAGACAGATCCTGAAGTTATCTGAATTGACGAGATCATGTATCCTGAGGATTTCCTTCACATGGACCCCCATGGCCTTTGGTTTTGATGCTATGTTCTCCATGCACAGCTGAACACCCAACTCCTCGGCTATCTTTGCCAGTCGTTTGAAATTATCGATCATCCCATTGAAGACGAGTTCCTTTTTGTATTTTCTCGATGCAACGAAGCCAGGATGTACAACAACTATCTTGGAATCGAGGTAGTTGGCGGTATTGATGCTCTCAGCCACCTGGTCTATCGTCTCCTTTCTCACGCCCAGGTTTAATGTTGCCATATTCAGATCATGGTAGGGTGCGTGTAAGGATATCTCTATATCCACCGTACTCAATATATCCCTGATCTCTTTTTTTGTTTCCTTCGCCTTTGGCGTCCCCCAGCCCGTGAACATTGGGCTCTGGCAATGGATCTCTGCGCACTCGAATTTTAGATCATCTGCTGAGTGCTTCAGAATATAATCCATGTCCAGTTTTTCATAATCCCAGAATATCTGAGTCGAAACACCGATTTTCACTTTAAACCTTCAGCGTCATCAGTGGCTGTAATTTTGCAACAGGTAAGCCTAAATCGTATTCCATTATCTTTTCTATTATACTGGTACCCCTGTAATCAAACGGAAGTTCGTGGGGATTCATAATTATCATCTCCCCAAAGCTGGATACACCCCGTTTAGCTGTCTCACTTATCTCTTCCACCTTCGAGATGGGCTTGGCTCCAGACAGGATGAAATGATTGCCTATATCCGTTCTGATTACCTCTATATTGGAGTATTGCAGGTCAATTTTGTAGCCCCCTCCATGGGGCAGTATATTTATCTCCATCAGTTCGTCCTTCAATCCCAGATCCTCCGCCCTTTTATCAAAACCCAATCTACCCATTACATCCGCAGAAAGATTCTCCTTTCCTCTGAAGATGTAGACCGGATGGTCCCATCTAAGGGCGACCGGAAAGAGTGCCTTTCCCCTCGGGTAGGACCTGTCCATGCTATCATGACACCCCAGCCTTATTTCGTTTCTTGCAAACATCCCCTGGTGGGTCAGGTTGGAGATTATTTTACAATCCCCCAAAACCTCCTTAGCCAGGATCTCTCTCCTTTTCTTTGAAAATTTATCAAGTTCCTTATACATTTTATAATATTCCTTACCGTCTTTGCCGTCCAGAACAGATATCTTTCCCAGGGGGGTTTTGATCCATTCACCCCTGTCTATCGCACCATAGACCTCACCCTTTTTCTCTGGACCAGAACCGTGGATTATGGCATAACTGCTGTCACTGGGCATGATCTCCTCAATATCTGGAGAGACACCCAGTGGTTTATAGAACTCAAAGAAGTGATTTCCCTTACCGAAGTCCGGCTCTATTTTAACGCCATCCAGATATAGCTCAGAATTCTCAACCTCAGAAACCCTTTCGATAATCTCCCTCTTGGGTGGCATTTCATCCATCCTTGCTATTATCATTCCACAACCATTCGGTCTAATCTCTGGGAAATAAATGCCGTTATCGGGCCATTTTATTACCGCACCATAACCGAATCCACTCATCCATCTTCCTATGTTCCTGGTTATCGTGGCATCGGGTCCAAAAACGCAATAGACATCCCCACTGTCCAATGCATAGATCATCTTTCCAAGTCCGTATCGCATATTCTCATAGGAAAGGGCGGATGCCAGATCCCTTAAACCCAAGGAAAAGATTCTCTGCTCGCTAAAATTCAATAACTCTTCCTTTGACATCTGGGATATCTTCTTTTCCATTTCGATATTATTAATTCTATTCTAATTTTATTAATAAAAAAGATGTACCTGCTCATAGATGAAAAAGGCAGAGAGTATCTTGTAAAGGGAACATCGGACGTTCACACGAATTATGGGGTGATTAAGGCTGAGAAACTGCGAAAAGAGAATGTTGGCAAAACGATAGAAAGCCACACCAGAAGGAGATTTTTTCTATTAGAGCCGGAGATACTGGATTTTATTAGGAAGGCGAAGAGGGGCCCTCAGACGATTACCCTGAAGGATTGCGCACTAATTGCGGGTTACACTGGAATACGTTCGGGGAGCAGGGTTGTTGATGCCGGCACGGGATCCGGGATACTGGCGATGTTTCTGGCAAATATCGTAGGCCCGGAAAAATTGGTTACGTATGAAATTCGCGAGGATTTCGCAGAGATCGCGAGGGAAAATTTCCAGAAAACCAGTTTGAGGAATATCAAAATAAAGTCGAAAAACATCTATGACGGAATCGACGAAAGAAATCTGGATTTAATTACACTGGATTTGGCGGAGCCATGGAGGGTTGTTGAGCACGCAAAGGAGGCATTGAAGGTTGGTGGATTTCTCGTCTCCTATTCCCCAAGTATCGAGCAGAGCAAGAAATTTTACGATGCATTGACTGGCTTTCAATCGGAGACGGTTGAATGTCTGCTAAGAAACTGGGACATGAGGGTTGTCCGTCCATATTCCAGAGTTTTGGGCCACACGGGCTTTCTGACATTTGCGAGACTTATTGAAAAATAGGTGCTCTTTCCAGTTTTATTGATCTGTTCTATTAATTAAAGGATGAAAAAGACGCTTCTCGATGCCGATTACATAACCAGGGGGGAAAAGGCCGTAGTGAGACTGTTCTACAAAACAGAAAAGGGAAGGGAGATTCAAGAAGTTGCTGATTTTCAGCCCTATATGTACGTTCTTCCAAGGGAACACAGCTTAAAAAAATTGCAGAAGAAGATCAGAGAACTGAGGAATGTCACTAACGTTGAAATAAAGAGAATGATCGAAAGGGGCCGGGAGATCGAGGTTCTGAAGGTGATGGTAAATCAGCCGAAGGATGTCCCGAACCTGCGGGGTTTGATCAAGGAATTGGAGGAGTGCAAGGAGGTGAGAGAGGCCCACATACCCTTTGCCGAGAGATACCTAATAGACTCCGGCTTAATCCCGATGCAGGACTGTGAAAGTCTCGATCTCAGGATTGCCGCCTTTGACATGGAGGTCTACAATCCCAGGGGGGAGCCGAAGGCAGAGAGGGATCCAATAATAATCATAAGCTATGCCGACAATCGGGGGCTCAGGAGGGTATGGACATATAAAACGGTAGAGAACCTGAATCTGGATTATATGGAGGTTCTGAAGGACGAAAGGGAGATAATAAGGAGATTCATAGATACCATAAGAGAACGGGAGATCGATATAATAGTTACCTATAATGGAGACAATTTTGACTTTCCATATCTGAAGGAGAGGGCTGAAAAACATGGAATTCCCGTATCTCTGGGCGTGGATGGAAGCCCTGTGAGACTGGAGAGGCGAGGTATGAATCTGGGTGCCAGGGTGACGGGAAGACCACATATAGATATGTATCCCGTCTGCAGGCAGCTCTTTAATCTGTCGAGATACACCCTGGAGGATGTATACTTAGAGATAACCGGAAGAGAGAAGAAGGATATCAGGGTAGGCGAGATGGCGAGCATATGGGATAATCCAGAAAAAGGAAAATTTAAAGATATCATTGAATATGCAATGAGCGATGCGGAATCAACCCTGGAGATCGCAATCACCCTGTTGCCATTACACTATGAAATTTCCAGAATAACCAGAGAATTGATCTATCAGTCCTCAAGGGCGGGTTCCGGGCAGAGGGTCGAGTCCTTGCTGATTAAAAGGGCTTTTGAAAAGAACATCCTTGTACCCAATAGGCCATCCGATATGGTGGTAAATGAGAGACAACGAAGGACCTATATTGGTGCATATGTGGTAGAACCGAAAAAGGGTATTTATGATAATATCCTTCTATTCGACTTCAGGTCATTGTATCCGAGCATAATTATCTCTCATAACATAGACCCCTCAACCATAGACTGCGAATGCTGTCCAGAAGATTCATACAGATCTCCGACGGGGCATTATTTCTGCAAGAAGAAAATGGGCTTCATCCCGGAAACCCTCAACGAGTTGGTTCAACGGAGAATTGAGGTAAAGAAAAGATTGAAAAATGAAAAAAACCCCGAGAGGAGAAGGTTCCTCGAGGTGGAGCAACAGGCCCTGAAATTGCTGGCTAATTCGATGTATGGTTACTTTGGGTTTCCCAGGGCGAGGTGGTACTGCAGGGAATGTGCCGAATCCATAACGGCCCTCGGGAGGAAATATATCCTCCATACAATAGATACTGTCCCAAAATTTGGATTTGATGTTATCTATGGAGACACCGATTCAGTATACCTCATAAAACCCGATATTACCGATAGAAAGGAGATAATGAAAAACGCCGAACGCTTTTTGGATAAAATTAACTCTGAGCTTCCCGAGGCCATGGAGCTCGAATTTGAGGGCTTCTATCCAAGGGGGATATTTATAACAAAAAAGAGATATGCTCTGGTCGATGAAAGAGGAAAATTGATTGTGAAGGGCCTGGAAACGAAAAGGAGGGACTGGGCAAATATCGCTAAGGATACGCAGGAGAAGGTTTTAGATGCTCTCTTAAAGGATAGAAACCCCGAGAAGGCAGCGGGTATCGTCAAAGATGTCATTCGAAATATAAAAACCGGGGAGATCCCGTTAAAGGACCTCGCCATAAACACACAGATTACGCGGGGGATGGCGGAATACAAATCTGAGGGACCACACATCGTGGCTGCAAAAAAGGCGATGAAGAGGGGTCTGGAATTCAGGCAGGGCGATATCGTAACCTACGTAATTACAAGAAAAGGTAAGAGCATAAGCGATAAGGCACGGATAATAGACTTCGTTGAGGAGGGGGATTATGACCCGGACTACTATATAAACAATCAGGTTCTTCCGTCGGTTTTGAGAATTCTGGAGGCTCTTGGCTACTCAGAGGATGAATTGAGGGGCCTTGGTAAACAGATGAAACTGGGGGGGTTTTAGTATGAACAAAACGGCCCTGATCTATCATGAAGACTACCTGAAGCACTTTGCCGGTCCTTCCCACCCGGAGAGGAAGGAGAGACTGATTGCCATAATGAAGATGCTCAGGCAGACGGGAATCCTGGAACAGGTTGATGTCCTCACCCCGGAGCGCTGCTCCGACGAAGACATTCTCAGGGTTCATACACGTGAGCATCTGGAATACATAAGGAGACTCAGCGAGAGTGGAGGGGGTCCGATAGATTTAGATACCTATTGCAGAGAAAATACATACGATATAGCGAGGCTCGCGGCTGGCGGTGAGATCCTTGCCGGAAGATCTGTCATCGAGAAAAAGGTCGATAATGCCTTTGCTCTCATAAGACCCCCCGGGCATCATGTCACAAAGAACAGGGCGATGGGGTTCTGCTATTTCAACAATGTCGCGATAATGATCAGGTATCTCCAGGATAATTACAGTGTAAAAAAAGCCTGCATATTTGACTGGGATGTTCACGCTGCAAATGGAACGATGGATATCTTCTATGATGATCCATCTGTTCTAAACATCTCCATCCATCAGGATCCGAGGACAATATATCCCGGAACGGGATTTATCGATCAGATCGGTGAAAACAAGGGTGAGGGTTATACAATAAACATCCCGGTTCCACCAGGTACCGGAGATTCCGAGTATTTGTACATACTCAATAAATTTGTTCTGCCGAGAATTGAGAGATTTAAACCGGATTTCATAGTCATATCGGCGGGCTTTGATTCTCACAGAGATGATCCAATAGGGTCGCTATCATTAACGGAGAAGGGTTATTGCAAGATGACATCCTCTCTTCTGAATCTGGCAAAAAGACTCTGTCATGGACGTATGGTTATAGAACTGGAGGGAGGCTATAACCTGGATGCCCTCGCAACATCCTCTTATGCCGTGATTAAGACGTTACTTGGTCTGGAACCGGAGATCGAGATTGAACATAAACCAAAGGAGTCCATAAAGGATCTTACCCTCGTTCTAGATAAAAAATTTAACGCCCTCTGGTGATATTCTCCAGTTTCAGGTCAAATATCAGTGTTTTTCCCGCCAGCCAGTGATTGAAATCCAGGGTTATCAGGTCATCGGTAACATTCAGAATTTTTGCCCTACCCTCAGCAGTCATTACTGTTGTACCAACCCTCGGATTTACCCTCATATAGAGCGATTCATTATCGACACTGACCTCTGCCTCACCGAAGCTTGTTGGTGCCGTGGCATTTGGGCCCGGATCGTGCCTTACTGTAACTACATAATCGGTAAAGTTGATAACTGTCCTGTTCCAGTGGTAAGGAGGGGCCATGTACTTCATACCTATGCGTGGCCTCCTGCCAATATGCTGTATAAATAGCCTTCTGGAGACATTCTCTATCCTTGGATAGGACTGTGTTCTGTTAACTTTAATCACCTTCTTCGGATCCCATTCCCCATAGGCCCATCTGGGCGGGATTCTAACGGTCTTCTCCTCACCAATATGCATACCAATTACCGCATCCTCAAACCCCGGAATAACCATGCCCTCTCCGATCGTAAATTTCAATGGCTTATACTCCCTTATTATGGTGTAAATCCCCGCATCCTTTGCAATTTCCTCGTAAGACGTGTCAAATATTGTACCATTGGTGAATCTCCCGATGTAGTTGACATAAACCGTGTCTCCATTCCCGGCCCTAAGTAATGGAACGGTCGTAGTGGTTGTTGAAACCCTCTCAATTTTCTCCGTAACACACCCGGAGATCAGGGCAATTACCAGAGCCAAAAGAACAATTTTTCTGTTCATCATTTCACACTCACCACCCTTCCCGGAACGGCAAACTCAGGGCCCCCAAGATGCAGGGGAACATTTACAGATGAGATATCGAGATTGCCCTTTTCATCTATAATATCACCTTTTACCCCGGCGGCTAAAACCTCGCCCAGGAGGATCACATGATCCCCGGCTTCAAATTCATTGACCAGTTTACACTCAAACCAGGCAACGCATTCCTCTATCCTTGGTGGATTTACCCTTTCTGATGGTATCTCTGTCAGACCAGACTTCTCTATCTCATCTATACCTCTCGGAAAATTTTTTGCACAGATCCACAATTCTTTAAGAATTTCCTCGGAGGGGAGGTTGACGACAAATTCCCCCGTCTCCCTTATGTTGGCCAGTGTATCTCTCTCGTGAGCAGAGGCGAGTGCCAATAGGGGTGGATCCATAGATACGGGCATAACAAAGCTAAACGGTGCGGCGTTAACGTTTCCATCTCCATCTACGCTTGAAACCAGAACAACAAGCCTCGGTGCGAGAGCACTGTAAAATTTTTTTAATTCAAGCCTCATTTTCTTATTTTAATAAAAATCAATAGTAAATATTCAGAATGCAAATAAAAAAAATTCCAAAGAAAATTTTAACTCATATACCTCCGTATAAAATAAAAAAGCCCAGGGGAACCAGGGATTTTTCCCCCCGGGAAATGGAGAAAAGAGAGTATGTTGAGGATTCCATAATCAGGGTTATAGAAAGCTACAGTTACAGGAAGATTCTAACCCCGACCTTTGAACACGCCGAGTTATTTCAACTGAAGTCCGGTAAGGAGATTGAGGAACATATGTACGTCTTCGAGGATAAATCCGGCAGAAGGCTTTCTTTAAGACCGGAGGCAACTGCCTCCGTATGCAGAATGTTTGCAGAGGAATTAAGAGGGAGCAGGCTTCCATTAAAGCTCTACTACTCGTGCCCGATGTTCAGATACGAGAGGCCACAGATGGGGAGGTACAGGGAATTCTGGCAGCTGGGTATTGAACTAATCGGCCCAAAGGGCCCGGAATCGGATGCCGAGGTAATTGCGATAGCCTACAAGTCGCTGAAGAAATTGGGTCTAAAATTTCAACTGGAGATAGGTCATCTGGGTATTCTCAGGGGCCTGATGGATGCCCTGGATATGGATGAAGAAATTCAGAACATGGTAATAGCCAGTATTGATAAGGGAGATCTCAAGAACCTGAAGAAGCTAATTGACAAACAGATCCTCTTTGATTTAATGGGGATTAAAGGTGATAAAGGCATAATCGAACAAGCAGACAATCTGTTATATAAATATCCGGAAGCAAGGAAATCAGTTAATGAGCTAAGAGAGGTCATTCACTGGCTGGATCTGATGAATGTCGAATATAAGATAGATCTGGGGATTGCCAGGGGTCTGGAATACTACACCGGGACCGTTTTTGAGATCAGGGTTCCAGGATTAGGGGCTCAGGACCAGATATGCGGTGGTGGCAGATATGATGACCTGATAGAGTTATTTTCCGGAGTAAAGGTTCCGGCCGTTGGCTTCGCCTTCGGCTTTGACCGCATTATGAAGGCTATAGATCTGCAAGAAATTAAAATTCCAAGAAAAGTAACGGATGTCGTTATAGCCCCCGTAAGCGATACGGTGAGAGAAGAGGCCGTAAAGATCGCATCTCAGCTCAGGGATGAGCTCAGTGTGGATATGGATCTCATGAACAGAAAACTGGAAAAGATATTGGAGTATGCGGGAGATATTGGGGCGAGATGTACGATAATAGTGGGCCCGGAAGATCTAAAGAAACGAGAGGTAACAATAAGGAATATGGAGAGTGGGAAACAAAAGAGGGTAAGAATTGAAAATCTGAGGGAGGAGATGATAAAATAAATAAAATTCACTCAACCGTTCCCCAGCAGTCTCCCGAGCTCTTGTGAGAGATTCCCGATACTACATTCTCGTACTCTATTACTATGTTGGCGCGGTAGTAGTCGCCTGTTGTAAAGGCGCTGCCGAATGTTATATTCACCTCTTCGGTTCTACCGGGTCTCATCACCCCTGAAAACGTACCTGTTTTAGTCTCCGATCCGATAGTTGCACTCACATTTTTGACATCAAGCCTTGCTCCCGCTTCATTGGAAATAATTATCGTAAGTTTGTTACCACTAAGCTTCGTATCCAGGGGGACAATATGGGAAAATCCGCTGCAACCGTGACCCGTTGCCGGTGGATTGAAAAACCCCATCTGCCATAGAACCAGGCCCACTACCAGAATTATCAATATTGCCCAGCCATAGGTCATCAGGTACTCCAAAGACGCTTGTCCCTTCACCCTCCTTTTCATGGTTTTTGAGTTCATATTTATAATATATTTATAATAGAATGAGATAGATAAGTATAAATATATCTACCCCATAAGAATTTAAGTAGAATTAGCTATAATAATTTCTTTATCTTTCTTCTCCTCTAACCTACAACTGATCTAAGATTACCTCGGCGGCTTTTCTTCCAGACAGCAGCATTCCTCCAAAGATCGGGCCCATCCTGGGGGCGCCAAAAACGGCATTTGCCGCCATTCCAGCAACATAGAGTCCCGGATATATCTCACGGGTATTTTCAATGACCAGGGTTTCGGATTTCTCTGCCCACATGGATTTCTCCCCCTCGATCTCTCCAGAGGGGGTATTCAATCTTCCGACCTTTCTCTGCACGATATTACAGACCTCTGCCGGGTGTCCTGTTGCATCTATGCAGAATTCGGATCTAATAGCCAGTGGATCTACATGCAGTTTCGCAGCCATGACAGAGCTCCAGTTCAAAACGAAGCCAGACACTCTCTTGTCTCTAATGATGACATCCTCGACAGCGACGCCATTAAAGATTCTGGCCCCAGAATCTATTGCCTTCGAGGCTAATTTTGCTACCGATTCTATGGAGTTTGCAACGAATTTGTCCCCCTCCTTTTTGTATTTTATCCCGAATTCGTCAAGAATCTCTCTGGCGTCTTCCTGAACAACTATCCTTGGAAATAACATCCCTCCGCCCCACATTCCCCCACCCACGGAGAGTTTTCTCTCAAACAGTGCAACCCTCGCCTTATTCTCTGCGAGATATTTCGCCGCAACCAAACCAGAAGGACCCCCACCCGCTATGGCCACATCTATCTCTAAGCTGTCCAGAAAATCCTCTACAGCGTTTTTTACAATTAACCTGGTAATCTCGATCTCATCGATCATCTTTCATTTTTATTTAGGCATATTTATTTATATATCTCTATGAATAATAGATAGAAACAATAAATAAAATGTACATCATAATTATCGGGTGCGGCGGCACAGGAGCTGCACTGGCAAAGCACCTCGCAAGTGAGGATCACGAGATCGTTATTGTCGAGAAAGATGAAGAGCGCGCAAAATCCCTGGCTGAATCGATGGATGCTCTCGTAATTCACGGTGATGGCAGCAATACGGAAATCCTGAAGGATGCAGGTATAGACAAGGCCGATGCTGTTGTCATTCTGACCCGGGACGATAATACAAATCTAACGATCTGCCAGATAGTTAAAAAATTTAATGTAAGAAGGATCGTTGCAAGGGTTAATGATCCAAGTAAGCAGGATCTATACATAGGGCTGGAGATAACCGCAGCTATAAGTCCTATAACGGCTATCGTCAGTTATTTCAAAAATGCCATAACCCAGGAGAGGGGCAGGAGTCTTGTATCCATAGGTAAGGGAAAGGCAGAGATAATGGAGATAAGACTGACCAATGAGAAGTTGGATGCCAGAAAGATTAAGGATATTGGTTTACCATCGGACGCAACAATTGGATTGATTTCCCGTGGAGGGGAGGTAATAATAGCCTCGCCCGAAACCATTCTAAGAAAGGGGGATCTCCTCACAATAATCTCCAAGACGGAGGCATCCAAGGATGTTATTACCCTCCTGAAGGGTTAGAGATTAAATTCTCGACAATTAAGAGGGCTGAGGTACTGGATGTTTTTTAGGCGAATCCTCTATTCTAAATTCCTTCATGAGTTCATCATACCTGTTTTTTATCGCAGATTCTGGAACCTCCGAAAAGCCCACTATAGTCTCCGTCTGTTTATCGTTCGTCATTCTTCCCGCAAGATATATTGCCGCAGCAGCAATACTTATGGGTACCTTTCCAGAGATAATACCCTTCTTCCTGGCTCTCTCCAACATTTCAATGGCCTTGGCCTCTGTTTCTCCGGAGACGCCAAGCTCAGACGCCAACCTTGGGACATAGTCGGCCGCAGTAACTACCGGCATCCTCAATCCCAATCTCCTACAAATGGTCCTATAGCTTCTTCCGATGTCTTTCTTCTTAACACCGGAAACCTCCTCCAGTTCCCTCAGGGTTTTTGGCAACTGATGACGTCTTGAAACCAGGTAGATTATGGCCGCTATAACACTCTCTATCGATCTCCCCCTGACAATTCCCTTATTTACACACTTCCTGTACCATCGGGCACACTCCTCCTTTATGTTCTGTGCGACGTTCAGATGAGCGCACATTCTGTCCAGCTCTGGTAAAGCGATTGAAAGGTTCCTGTCAACCGACGTCCCCATCCTGGAGCGTCGCTGCCATTTTCTGAGCCTGTAAAGCTGGGCCTTTCTCTCAGATGGAACTGCACCCCCCTTTATATCCCTGTCATACTTATCTATCTCTGTAGTAAGGCCAATATTCTGCTTCGCGAACTTTAACGGCCCTCCAGTTCTTGACCTTTTATTCATCTGCTCCTCGTCAAACGCCCTCCATTCGGGTCCAAAATCGAATAGAATATCCTCCTGAATCAAACCACAGTCTTTACATATAACCTCACCCCGTCTGTGATCAACCATTATTCTTGTGCTTCCACAACCCCTACAAGGTTCCATTTTCCACAACCTCCCCAATTAGGATAAACACAGGCGTTTAAATATCCTCCGATACACTTTGGAAGATAACGCCTACAGTAGCCAATCACCCCCGAGAAATAACATTGATCGCGGTATTTCCCGGATTTACCTGTATATACTATAGTGTACTTTCACATATAAATACTTTGCGTTTTTGGCAGTAGTTGTGAGGAACCTCGGTTTTGAGCAGGTGAAGATGGGGTCTTAACTCCGAGCAGACGGACGCCCAACAACTCTCTCAGGAAGCTGTGCAGGTATGCCAGAATGAATAATTTCTTGGATCTATTGAGTTATGTTGCGATGACCCGTGACTATTGAATATCTCCTATCCTTTATTATTTCCAATATCCTCTTAAATTCCCGTGTTCCTGCTTTCTCCGTTAGCTCGTAGATCAATGCCTCGGTTGTCGTTATAACTGCCCCAGAATCCCTCAACCTCTCAATGGCTGTTTCAAAATCCTCCTTCGTATGAGAGGATGTGGCATCCCTTGGAATCTGAACCCTGTAACCACCTTCCATCAGATCAAGCGCAGTCTGAATAACACAGATATGTGTCTCAATTCCACAGATCACCAGGTTTGAACAACCACTCTGCTCCAGAATCC
>Ga0190363_1001518_pt1 | contig 13648 bp, 10 predicted proteins | sample 48721867_MG_FD_161272 | JGI IMG/M metagenome (GOLD analysis project Ga0190363, IMG submission 161272) | Hydrothermal vent microbial mat bacterial communities from Southern Trench, Guaymas Basin, Mexico - 4872-18-6-7_MG | ecosystem: Environmental > Aquatic > Marine > Hydrothermal vents >...
GCCGTCTATTCTCTTATGTCCTCTCTCAAACGCTTTTAGTGCTTCACTTAGTTTGAACCTACTTGTAATTATCTGCGTCATATCTATTTTGCCTGCCGCCATTAGCCTTATAACGTTTCTAAATGTGCCCCAACCCGAGTGACCCTGGCTTCCAAATACTTGGGCTCTTCTTACTTGTAGTATCTCCAGGTATATCGGTACTTCTTGTGGTGCACGTCCAATCCATGTTATCTTTGCTCCTATTGCTAAGCTCTTAAGCATCTGGGGTAACGTATGCTCTGGTGCTCCAGCAGCTTCTACGTGTAGGTCTGCTCCTTCGCCACCTGTTACATCCATAATCTTTTCCCAAGGCTCAACACCTTTATTCTTCAATTCTACGGGGTCAAATACATAGTCTGCTCCAACTTTCTTAGCTAATTCTTTCCTCACAGGGCTTATCTCGAACGCTATGACCATTCCTGCTCCTGCAGCTTTAGCTAAGGCTATCGCTGCTAAACCTATGGGTCCTGCACCCCATACTACAACGTATCCTCCGGGTTTGAATCCTCCAGCACGGTTGAACATTGCATGATATGCTACTGATGTTGGTTCTACTAGGCTTCCAGCTTCAAAGGCTTTATCTTCATTACCGTATCTTTCTGCTATTGAATCTATCTTCCATAAGTATTTCTCATGAGGTATAAGGACGTATTCGGCCATAGCACCATCGTGAGTGAAGCCTAGTTCACCATATTCTAAATCTGCTGGATCATTAAGTCTTGTACAATGATTCACATAGCTTAATCTACAAGCTGTACATTCACCGCACCAAAGCATTTCCTCAGATGTAACCATATCGCCAGGCTTAACCATTTGTACTTGAGGACCTACTTCTTCAACTACACCGCTAAACTCATGGCCTATAACAACTGGTGTTTTCACTAATCCTGGATAAATCATGTAGCCATCCTTATCAGTTTCGACAAAGTGTAGATCACTACCACATATACCTACGGCCTTAACCCTGATTAATACTTGTTTACCCTTGGGCTTAGGTATGGGCTTTTCTTCAAGTTTTATCCGTGGATTCCTCCAAACCTTGTTTCCTTCACGAACCTTACGGGTTTGCTTTTCAGCTTCAGTTAGCTGATAACCTGGTCTTGGCTCAAAGTCGGCGTAGAGAATAAGAGCTAACATTTTGCCTTCTTTAGACAAAACCTTTCACCCATGAAACCATTGAGAAAACTGTAATTTTATACTTTACCCAGTTGAGCTAAGAGTTTATCTACAATACTGTGTATTGAATTATTTAATCATGTACAATTAATAATTAGGAAAATAGGATTTAAAATAATTTTCTAATAGAGGATAAGAACTAGCCTCTTGCTCTTTTCTGTATCTCCTCTGGTGAAAGTCTATGAGCTATAACGTCTATGATCTCCTCAGGGGTAGCTACATCCTTAGGTACATCCAATACTTTTACTCCGTGATCCAATACTACTATTCTATCAGCTACTGAGTAGACATGGTATATATTGTGAGATATTACTATACTGCTTATTCCTTTCTTCTTTAAATCTAATACGTATTCTAGTACTTTCTCGCTCTCCTTAATGGATAGAGCTGATGTAGGCTCGTCTAGTATGACTAATTTTGCACCAAAGTGTACTGCCCTAGCAATAGCTATTGATTGTCTTTCACCACCGGACATCTTGCCAACAATCATTTCCGGGTCTCTACGCTTAATACCAATATCCTCTAACAGTTTCTTCGTAAGCTCTCTCATTTTCTTCTTATCAAGTACTTTTATGAAACCTATTTTCTTGTAAACTTCTCTATTGAGGAATAAGTTGCGATAGACATTCATGTATGGTACTAACGCCATATCCTGATAAACTATCTCTATTCCAAGCTTTCGTGCATCAGCTGGTGAACGAAAACGTACTTCACGGCCTTCGAAGATTATTTTGCCTTCATCTGGTTGATGGTAGCCTACTATTATTTTGGCTAGAGTTGATTTACCAGCTCCGTTATCTCCTACAAGTCCTACAACTTCGCTATAACCTACATGGAAGTCTACATTGTTTAGTGCTATTATTGGTCCAAATCTTTTGACTATACCCTTTAATTCAAGAAGATATCTAGGCTTACTCACGTCTACTCAACCTCAAGTTAATTATGCCTGCAACTATTAGTAATACTCCAACGAATCCTATGTACCAATAAGCTGGAGCGCCTGCCATGATTAATCCTACTCTTATCTCACCTATAAGGAATGCTCCTAATGAAGCACCAGCAACAGTACCAACACCACCTGCTAAAGAACAACCACCTATTACTGAGGATGCTATTGCTTCTAGCTCCAGCCCCATACCAGCTACTGGTTCAACTACTTTAAATCTTGATAATGCTATTAGCCCCGCAAGTGCTGCCATTACGCTGCTTAGTACGAAGTTTATTGTTTTAACTTTAGCAACGTTTATACCGAGGGCCCGCGCTGTTTCTGGGGCACCGCCAACCGCTTGAACCCAGTTACCATAAGGTGTTGATGTCAGTATGAAGTGAAATATAGCCGCCAATATTAGGAACCACAGCCCCGATATCCTTAGATCATATAGTACTGGCGCAGATAGTACAGACATTTCTGGTACATTTACTTCGAGACGAACCGGGAAACCCTTAGTTGATGCTAATAACACTCCACGGATAAACCACATCATGCCAAGCGTAGTGATAAACGATGGTATCTTGCCCTTAATTGTTATTAAAGCGTTAGCTAAACCTACACACGCAGCAAGACCTAAGGCTGCAATAAATGCTACTATGAACGGTATACCCATATTTAGTAACCATGCTGCCAAGATGGATGCTGCCGCAAAAACTGATCCCACAGATAAATCGAATTCACCCGAAATCATTAGGAAAGATACCCCGATGGCCATAATACCTAATTCTGCGGCTAATGATACCATGCTGCTGAGTGCTGATACTGATAGAAATCTTGGGTTAAGATATGAGAAAACCACTGCCATGCCTATAATTGATATTATTACTCCAAGCTCCATATATCTCGTTATCATTAACCTAACTTTACTTTTAGCCAATACATTCCACCCTCACTTCTTACAAATAAAACCTATTTGCATGATAATTAGCATGTTATCTTCAAGCTAAGATTAATGGTTTGTTTTAGTATTGAAAGGTATATGGGTATATGCTAAAAAATATTATATGTAAAATAGTTGGTTGAATACAGCATCACCAGGACTATTTTAGGCTCCACCAGTTGTCTCTATTTGTTTCTCAACTAAGCTTAACAAGTTCTTATCGATTATGGTTGGTCCTGTTGGTATTTGTTCTGGTGGCATAATACCGTACTTCACGTATAGATACATGAACACTACTGGTAGGAATCCTTGAGCGAATGGCTGCTGGCTTACTGCAGCAATTACCAAGTCCTTCTGTATACCCTCTAGTATCTTGTCATCGACATCAACTGTTGCAACATATACTTTGCCTTTAAGGCCTAGGTCCTCGATAAGCTGCATTGCTGGATGGGCTCCTAATGGCCCTAATGTGAATATTACTTCTACGTCAGGGTGTGCCTCGATGTAAGACTTCATTATTTCATAGGCTTTTGTTGTATCAGTTGTTATGTCTAGTTTCTCTGGGACATAGGCTGCACCAGCTTCTTTGAACGCGTCCTGGATACCCTTGGCTCTAAGTTCTAGTCCTATGTGTCCTACTTCGTGTATGCCTATGAAGGCTAGTTTTGGTAATCTACCATACTTTTGCTGGAACCACTTAATGACATACTTTGCTAGCTTGTAACCAGCTTGATACTCGTCTTGGCCGACATATGATAAGTATGGTATTCTCTCATCGGCTGGTCTTGGATCATAGACGTTTACTGCTATTACTGGTATGCCTTGCTGTATAACTTTTCTTAAAGGTTCATCTAATGCTTTGTAGTCTGTGATTGTTATAATTATCCCATCAGGATTAGCAGCTGCTGCACTCTCTAAAGCATCAACTAGCCATTTAATCGAGAACTTTTCTGGTCCTTGGTAGATTACTTTTACTCCTAGAAGTTTTCCTGCTAACTCAGCACCCTTAATTACGGGTGCCCACCATGGATCAGCTGGTCCACCATGAGATATGTAGTAGAACGTAAATTCAGGTGCCTTCTCAGCAGGTGCAGTAACAGTTGTAGTAACAGTTACAGTTGTAGGCGGTGCAGCTCCGGTTTGTGTTACCGTTTCAGTAACGGTAACCGTTTGAGGAGCTGTAGCACCCATACCAGCGAAATATCCTGCAACTATACCAATAATTAATAGAATTACTGCTATGGCAGCCCAAGCAGTAGTGGATAAAGCTTTTCTAAGAAGATGCTTAGAACCCATAATCTACACACCAGCTTATATTATGAAATGCTTTAGTATAAAAACTTTTGACATAATTGTACTAATTAGAATAAATAAATCAAGCAGAAATTCTTGTAATAAACATGTCAAAAACACTGGAATGGAGTTAGATGAGCCCATTAGATACTAGAAGTCTAATACCAAATATGTGTATGGCGAAGTAGATAAAAAATATTATGATTTTTAAGATCTAATTTAGAGTAAAATGAGGATTTGATTAATCTAGCTTTACTTTAACACTCTTTCCTTTCTTATAGGATTCCCAGCAAGCCTCTGCTATTTGTACTGTTCTTAAACCATCGATTACCGTTACTGGCGGTTCTTTATCTTCTATTATCGAGTTCACGAAGGCTTTAAGCTCTTCAATATAAGCATCGTAGAATCTTTTCTCAAACCATGGTGCACCAAAGTATGTTAGACCTTGTTTTGTTCCAAGTGCTAACATGTTATCAATATTACTTCCAATGTATACTACTCCTTCGGAACCATATATCTCTGTTCTTAGTTCATACCCGTAGGGGAACTTCCTTGTACCATGTATAAGGCCTTGAGCCCCATTAGAGAACTTGAACGCTATGCTTACTGCATCAAGATCTCCCTTGACTTTTAGTTCGTCGTATATATAGTTCCCTCCAACAACGTATACTTCCACTATTTCTGCATTAAGCAAATATCTAGCCATATCAAAGTCATGTGAAAGCATATCTAAGAATATCCCGCCACTTTTCCTAGGATCAGCTGCCCAACTTGGTGGTGCTCCTGGATCTCTTGCTACCGCTATATATGCAATAGGTTTTCCAAGCTTACCTTCTTCTATGTATTTCTTAGCGTTACGATAAGCATAATCGAATCTTCTATTGAAGCCTACTTGAAGTTTAACATTATGTTTCCTAACGGCTTTTACAACTTCTTTTGCTTCATCTACTGTTACAGTCATCGGTTTCTCTACGAAAACATGTTTGCCTTGTTCCACTGCTTTTATTATCATATCCTTATGTAAGAATGTTGGAACACTTATAACGACTGCATCTACTTTTTCATCTTGTAGCATCTTATCGTAATTAGTATACCATTTCACTTTTAGTTTCTCACCAACACTTTTAGCGAGTTCTTCTACTACATCTGATACTGCTACTAGTTCTGCATTTTCTATTTTATACTTTATTATCTCTGCATGAAGCCTGCCTATACGTCCTAAACCTACAACTCCTATGCCGATCTTAGGCAAACTATATCTACACCTTCATATATCTCTATTCCTATCATGATGTTTGGTTTTAGAGGAAAAACGTGTTTCCATCAATACTGATCTAGGTTTCTATTAGGCGATAGTATACAATGTTTCCATCAAATCCTAATTTATCTATTATTCGTAGTGTTAGCTCGTATGCCTCACGAGTATATGTTTCTCTAAGTTCTTTATCTCTTGAGTAAAGGTCTAATATTCTCTCCTTTAAGTATCTTTTACCTTTTTCATCTACTACTGCTTGGAATATGAAGAAGTAGTGCCGGAAGAAGTCTACTCTAGGATCTTTCTTTCTATTTGGATTCACTTGTATCTCTTTATAGTAGTTTTCTAGCATTTCTTCAAGATGGGGTGAGTATAAGCCTGTTTTCTCTTTAACATATTTCTTGACATGTTCTAGTACTATGTCAAATATTTCTTCGTAAAGTTTTCTGGGCTCTGATCCTTGCGGGAATTTACTCATTACTTCTAGAAGTAGTTGTATGAAAACTCCTGAAACCTTATACTTTATCATACCGTTAGTAATTGACCTTATAGTCTCCCATACACCATAGCCCTTATCACTATATGGATGAGCTCCACTACCGGAGTGGAATGATAGAAGAGTACCTAGACTTTGTGCTATTGTATGTAATCTATCAATTTTATCTGCTAGTTCACCTAAATCTCCATCATAGTCTTCACGTTTTTTAAAGCCTACATTGGGTGCGATATAGTCTACTTTTACACCAGTATTAGCTAATTCGCTAACATAGAAGAATAAGTCTTTGGGGCTTGTTTCAACCGGTACCTCGTCTAATGCTACTTCAACACCAAATTCGTGTCTATCAAGATACTTTTTAATTATATCATACACTTTCTTAACATAGCGTATGCTCTCAAGGTACTTCAAAGTTAAGCGGGCAACATCTAACTTGCTATATTTTAATACATATATGTTGCCGGAATCCGATATGAAGTAGAATTTCCTATCAACGTATCGTTTTTCTAGTTCTCTCCTAATATCAGATTCTATCCTATCTTCATACAAGCTTAGTATTTGTTCCTTATCCATTTCATCTATTCTTAAGTCTATGAGCTCACATGTATCTATTGTTACAAAGTCTACACCACCAGCTTCTTTTACCTCCTTGAATTCTTCCTCAATGTATCTTAGAGAATCCCTTATTTCTTCCTCTGTTAGACCATACTCAAAGCCTCCACCAGCTATTCGCTTTATAGCTCTTTCGGGTGAGGCCATTAATGATACATGATCAGCTTCAACTTCTACAACAACTCCATAGTAATCTGCGTAACTTGTTGCTTTTGAGATATACTCTGATATCGATGTTCCCGTATGTCCACGTAGAATTTCTTTACCACTAGTTATTATTTTCGATGGAGCTGTTTCTCTATGGTATGAGAGCATTAGTGTGCCAGCTACATCTCGGGTTTTAAATGCTTTAAGGACTGGTGGTATAACGATATCGGGGAGTCTAACTCCTATAGCTGGGTGGGGGATTAGCCCTAAATATTTCCTCATAACCTACACACCATGAACACCAACAACGTATGTTGAATTATTAAAAAAATGATTGGGAAAGTGAAGCAACTTACTTGTACTCTAGAGTCTCGACTCAAGGAATATCTCGTAAGCTCTTATAAGTACTCCTTTTGCTGCATTAACCACTTCTAATGGATGTTGGCCTTCTTCAGGTTTTACTTCAAAGCTTACTGCTCCACGATACTTTATGTCATGTAATACCTCTAGTAGCTTAGCTACATCTTTCTCAGTATTTAGTGCTCCAGGACGGTAGAAGCCTGGATGCCAATCATATAGTTTATCACCTACTTTCTTAGCGCACCCTATATGTATATGACCTAGCAAGTCAGCGTATGGCTTAATGTCTTCCGGTTTCTCGCCAAGAAGTGGACCATGACTTAGATCCCACATTAAATACACGTTCTTATAACTAGCTCTTATTTCTTCTACTACTTTTGCTGAGAAGTCTATTGGACCTAGCAGCCTCTTCTTGTCCCATTGGTAATCAAAGGTTTCAACGAATATTGGTATATTGTATTCTAGTGCTTTCTTAGCCATAGCACTAACGGTTTTAATGAATGCTTGGACAGCCTTGTCCTTTTCAGCCTCAACGTAGGGACCTGAACATAATGCTACAGCCTTCATCCCACGTTTGCCAGCTACCTCAACGCCCTTGACTAGTACTTCTTCAGCCTTCTTTCTCTCTTCCTCGTTTACAGCGCTTGGATTATACTTTTGTACAAGTACTTGTAACTGTAGACCCATGGAGAAGTCTATTCTTCTACCAGTTTTCTCAACGTATTCTTTTAGCTTATTCCACTCAGTATCATTTATCCATGGAAGTTCTAGTAAGTCGAAGAACTTGTCGTCTACTAGTATTTTTATCTTTTCAGCTGCACCTTCATCAGATTTCGATAGCTCGGGAAACGCCATAAACACTACTATTCCAACTTTGTACGGGAACTTGGATATTATCTCGATATTCTTCTTCTCTATTGTAGTATAGAACATGTATCTCATCTCCTAAAGAGTGTTTTTACGAGTAAATGGTTTTATCTAATTTATAATTTTAATTTTTCCATAATAGCTACATTAGGAGTGGTTTTAGCGTTTTAGCACTAATACGTAGCATTGTATCTAGATCTGGCTCTATTCTTGATTCCACGCTTACATAGCCTGTATAGCCAGTACGTAGTAGTCTGTAGATTATTTTCTCCCAATCAAGCATTCCCATACCGGGAGCAAGTCTATTACTATCAGCTACGTGAAAATGCCCTATACTGTTCCCTGCTCTAAGTATAGCATCATAGACGTCTTTTTCCTCAAGCATCATATGGAATGTATCAAATAGTATCTTTATGTTCTCGTACCTACTTACCAGTTTTATAGCATCATCCAATCTGTTGACCAGATCTGTTTCATACCTATTAAGCGGCTCGAAAACCAGGATAACACTGTGTTCTCCAGCATACTTGTCAAGTACCTTTAGTGATTCTCCTAGTCTCCTTAAAGCATTACTGCAGTTGTCTTCACATTTACCTCTAGCTAATCCTATTACAACCTTGTATGCTTCTAGTTTTTCTGCAACCTCAATGTATTTCTTAAAGAATTCTATAGCTTTACTCCTGGCATTGGTGTCGAGATTTGATAGGCTATACCCGTATCTGAGATATGATAAACCCGTGGATATAGCTGAAACCTCCAATCCATAGCTTTTAGTCTTCCTCTTCAACTCACTTACATCTACTTCATTTGGATTGGAAATATTATATTCTACACCATCATAACCATAGCTTTGGAGCTTCACTAGGACTTCTTCTAATGGAGCCTTAATTACAACATAGAATTCCACGCCCTTTGCAAGTGCATGTACTGCTGATAATTTTAACCTAGGCATTAACTGGACCTCTACATGTACATGGTAAGCAAATGTATGGGGTGTGATGAAAAAAGTGATGAATCAACATTTACATTGTTTGTCTGATTGAATATAGCATTACGTCTAGCCTTTTGGTTCAACGTACTCCTTAGGTTTGTTGTAGAATAGGTCTTCCCAGTTAATCCATGTTCTTGGTACTGTTCCAGGTGGGTAGTTTTCTTTTAGCCAATTCACGAATTCTATTACTCTCTCTATAACCTTGTTTACTAGTACTTCTCCTTTCTTTGGATCAGCTAGCTTAGGCCATCCTACAAAGCCTTTCTTGTAGTAGTAGAATTCTGGTAGGTGACTTACATCATACCAATTAAATGGTTTGTCGGGGAATACATTTCCTGCTGCATTAACCCATTTGCCTGGGATGACTCTTACTACTCCCCATTCTCCTTCCTTCTTTAATAACTCCTCGTCTATTAGGTCTGGCGCTACATACCAAGTTACGCTTGCTTCGACTTCATCTGCATGAACGAATGGTGTTTCAAGTTTTACTCCAGGTGCTATTTCTTCACCTGTACCAGCTTTTCTTAACAAGTCTTGTACCCATTTCCACCAGCTTGTAACAAGTATTAATGCATGGACTTCTTTCTCAATTATTGCTATATCCTTAGCAATAGGTAATACGTATTCTTGTCCGTGGCTATTCCATACTATTATTTTCTTAAACCCTGCATTTGATAACCATTTAATTACATCTGCTACATATTCTATGAGAGTTGTAGCTCTTACGGGTATAGTCCCAGGCATACCGTAATGGTGGCTTGGATGACTACCATAGGCTATTGGTAGTGTAACTGTACATCCGGTTTCATAACATACTCTTTCAGCAATACTTACCCCGATAATAGTGTCTTCGCCTAATGGCTCAAAGGGCCCGTGAGCTTCCGTTGAACCTACTGGTAAGAAAACTATGTCATTCTCTTTAACTCTTTCTTCAAGCTCTTTCATAGTCATTTGATCTAGGTATATCTTTTTACCCCATTTATTAAGAACAGGTTTACCCCAACGCTCACTTAAAGGTTTAGACAAGGCTTTTACCCTGATTAATCATGTAGAACCATCCTTTTTATATTATACTATTCTATGCTCATGTACGTAAAGATAAATAACCAGCTGTACCCCACTCTTATAAGCTTCCTTGTTCTACCACTACAATAATGGTCTATGGAAGTAAACTTTAAGCATGTTATTCTACTCTAATAATACTTGTGATTAAAATGCTCCTAATAGAAATAGTCGATAAGGATAAGAACTCGTCATTTATAGTTGAGATTGCACACGGAGTAGAGGATCTTAAGAAAGAATTACCATTTGATACCAAACTTAATGTATGGAAGGAAGAAATATATTTCGCTTTACCCATAGAGCTACAAGCTAAATACAAGGTATATCGTATACGTAGAGGTGGAGTATACTATTGGCCTCCTGGTAAAGCATTATGCTTATTCTATGGTGTAAATGAACCATATACTCCAGTAGCCTATGTAGGCGAGTATGTAGGTCCATTAAATCTCCTTAAAGTAGTAGAAGATGGCGATAAAGCTACTATAATAGAACATAATTTTATAGATGAGTTTAATGTCCTTACAAAGAAGTTGATGGATAAAGGATATAGTATTGGTACACCTCTTAGTGATGGAATAAGGATTTTTGTTGCATCAAAGCATTCTGGAACAGCTAGAATAGCTTTCACAGTGTACAAGGAGGAATACGGCTACCATCTTGAAAGTGAAGCATTATTCAGATATGATGAAGGATATCAAACTCTAAGGATTATGTATGAATTAAAACGCTTACTCCATGGTACAAAGTACCTTAGAGCGGACATTTCGGAGGAAGGGTATGTCGTGATTACAGCTGGTGTTGAAGATGAGAACGAGTTAATAGAGAGTATAGATGAACTTGAGGTAGTGTATCCTAGGGTAATAAGTAAACTTTGGAGGGAGTAAGGGATTACTAAGATACTTGCCATAGAAATCTACAAATTTTTGTAATGGTACTAAGCTCGTTCTTCGTTACACTGGATACCTAGCTCCTTATATACAAAGGCCATTATATCAGCTGCTTCAGCTGCTTTAACTTCTGGGGTAGCCCCTGCATGCCCACTAATTTTCTCAACTCTAAGATAGATTTCAGCGCCTACCTTAAGCATCTTTGCTACGAATTTAAATGCATGTGCTGGATGAACTCTATCATCGTATAGTCCTGTGTAAACTAATATCTTGGGATAACGGACACCATGTCTAATATTGTGATATGGCGAATACTTTGCTAAGAACTCTTTGTCTCTAGGATCATCTGGGTCACCATATTCTGGGATCCAAGCTCTACCTATGTATAGTTTATGAAACTTTAACATATCAAGTACAGGATAGCCTATAAGGGCTACATCAAGTAACTGCGGATACTGCGTAACAATAGCACCTACGAGAAGGCCTCCATTACTTCTTCCCCACGCAGCAATCTTAGCACCTTTCTCCCTGAAAGTTTTCAATACTGCTGCGAAATCGTTGAATACGTTCTGTTTATTCTCTCTCATACCAGCTCTGTGCCATTCTTCACCAAATTCGCTTCCACCTCTGATATTAGTGACTACGAATAATCCTCCATCTTCTATGAATGGTATTGCTTCAGGGAATAATCTTGGAGTTACTGGGACTCCAAAACCTCCATAGCCGTAAACTAGTACCCTATTAGAGTTTTTAACACCATGCTTCTTAACTATGAATACATGGATAGGTGTGCTATCAAATGAGTTTATCCATTTTTCATCAACATCTATGTTAATGTCTAAGAGGAAGCTTTTAACAATGTGTATATCATATTCTCGTGAAAGACTAGCTATCTTTGAGCCCCTAAAAGTATCTATTTTGAATGCTATACAGTCACATGTAGATGAAAGAGACGATATTGTAGATTTATCTTTAGGGTAGATTTCTTTAACTAGACCACCATTGAGATCATAGATTCTCATTATAGCTGACGCATTTCTCAGGTATATACTAACTATATGGTCTTGAAATATTGTTGCATCTTGTAGTGGTTCTTGGGGAATACTGTCTACTAATATTCTAACTCTACCCGCCGGGCCTATTGATACTATTTTTCCGTAACCATCATCTTCGTATGAAGCTACATAGAAGGAGCCTTGGGCAAAACCTATAGGATCAACGATATAATTACCGCCTCCATATATTTTCCTCCAACTTGTTGGATCGCGTATATCTCCTCCATAAACCATACTCTTAGTCCATCCATAACTAACCCTGATTAATACTTTCCCATTACATGTAGGGACAACATGTATAAAATGAGATGATGGGAGGCCTTCACCAAAAACCATTGATTCATTGTCGTTCTCCCTAAGAAATACCCTAGATGCTGGTGGTTCTACTCCGTCAGGGGTTTTTTCTTTTGCATAAAATCTTGTATAATAGAATTTATCTCCATCCAAAAACACTATGTTGCCCACTCTCCCAGATAACGTCTCAATTTCTTCCCTCTGCTCAGTATCAAGTATTTTCACAAAACCTTCATCTGATCCACCAATAGAATATGAGAATGCAATATATCTTCCATCAAGAGACGAATATATAGCCTTGAATACTATATCCCTCCCAATATGCTTTGATTTAACTATTGTTTCTGTTTCACCATTCTGTTTCAATAAGTCTATCTTATAGTAATCACGCTCTCTAATGAGCACGTACAATCCTCTACGACTAACAACAACCATTATAGGATTAGGTTTTTCCAATATCTTCTTTAATCGAGGATAAAGTTTAGATGATATATCAGCAACATAACTCCTAGCTTTACGATCATGTTCTAAAGCCCATTGAATTACACGCTTATCATTAAGATTCTCAAGCCACTCAAAAGGATCTTCACTCATTTCTATAACCATAGAACGATGTTACTAGTTTTAGTATATAAAAGTACATGATAGATTATATAGTTACTTCATTTACGTGCCACCATAGGTCAAGTTCCTCAATAAGCTCCTATAGCCTAGTTTTCCATTATTTAGAACTGCTATGATTAGATAAATGTTTGTAATAGTATCTATCAGCCGAGCATATATTCACAATAACATGTATGATTTACACCTATGATTATAGGTTATGTCATGAGACATACTGAATGAGATAGATTTAACGGATGGCTCAGTTCAAAGTTGGGGTTATGGGGGTAGATGTGGATTAAAAATACTTTTCGCCAACGTTTAGACTATTGCTTTTTCGGTGTATTTGTCGAAGAAGTGTATTTTGTCTTCAGGGAATATCAATTTGATTTTTTGTCCTGGTTCTAGCTTTAGTCCTGGTGTTGCAAGTATTTTCAAGAGTGCTTCTCCTATCTTTACATTTATTACTATGTCTCTTCCTAGGGGCTCTATAACATATACTGTAGCGTCTATGGCATTGGGTTTACTCTCGAAAGCTACCTGGATATGCTCTGGTCTAATTCCTAGGATTACATCAGATGATTTTGATGCCGCTAGTGCGCCTAGCTCTTTAGATAATTTTAGTTTGAAGTACTCTGAC
>Ga0190363_1001519_pt1 | contig 13640 bp, 18 predicted proteins | sample 48721867_MG_FD_161272 | JGI IMG/M metagenome (GOLD analysis project Ga0190363, IMG submission 161272) | Hydrothermal vent microbial mat bacterial communities from Southern Trench, Guaymas Basin, Mexico - 4872-18-6-7_MG | ecosystem: Environmental > Aquatic > Marine > Hydrothermal vents >...
TGGAAAGATAAAGTGCAGGTGTTTGAAGAAATTTATAGAGTATTGAAAAAGGGTGGTATTGCCCTTGTTGGTGGAGGCTTTGGGCGATATGTTACCGATGAAGAATACAAGCGTATGAAATCTTTAAGAGACCACTCTCTGGGTGATGGTGCTAAAGCTTACAGTTCGCCTGATAAATTACAAGAAGTGATAAATAAGGCAGGTATATCAAATTTTCATATAAGCTATGATCGTGCAGGTCTCTGGGTGGAAATAAAAAAATGACTATTGAAATGATTTAGGCACTTGCGATAACACAGCATATACGGTTCATTCTGTTTGCCCAAATCGGCTTACGCCGACTTCGTATAGCCCGAATATGTTAGATGCAATAAATTTTATTAACGGGATTTGGGGATATGAAAGTAATTTTAGAAGCAGGAATAAAAGGTAAAAAATGTATGTATGTCCTTATGGCAATTGCCATCTTATCTCTTATTGGTGCTGATATTTTATTCTGGAAGATATATCCTCCAGAAGTTTTAGATAGAATACTGCATCCACTCATAGCATTAAATGTTATAAGTATTTTTGGGGTTTTATTGGCATCTATAATTTTTGAACGGACCAAGTTTATAATCAAAGATAATGGAATAGAAACAAAAGGTCTATTTAAAAGCCATTTTATTCCATTTTCTAACATAAAAAGTATTGAGAAAAAATCGTGGTTCATTATTATCAAATATCAAGGTGGGATAGGATTTACCCAGTTTGCGCCATCAAATTCTTCCCAATTTTTGGAAATTGCAATTAAACAGAAAAGATTAGCTGATTCTGTTAGACGCAATAAATTTTCTTAACGGATTTTGCAAATATAAATTATCAATCGATTATAATTATGGATCGAGATACAAAAAATATTTTTAAAAGCTATAAAATTCCATTATGCAAGATTATCACCATTGTGGTTTTTCTTGCACTTGCTTTAACCCTACTTATAATAGGAATAGTTTCAATTACCACAAATTCTAATTTTTTCAGCCATTTTGATTCTCTTTCAGGCCTCGCACTTTTTAGTGTTACGTTTATAGCTATATTAGTGGTTCTTTTGTTTGGGGAATCCGGGGAGGGTATAGATGCATACTTTGTAAAAAAATGGATATTGAAAAATGTGAGATGTCCTATATGTGGTAATTTATTCAAAAAATGTGAATATGAGAAAAGAAATTTTAGTTTTAGATTAAGACAATCTTATTATCCATTCGGTCATGTTTACTCCCTTTATTGCGAATACTGCAAAAAAGAGTTTTTCTTAGAACAGGCAAGCCCGTTTAGTAAAACTTTAAAGTTTACAAGTCCATCACGCGAAGCTGAAATTACAGAAAAGACAAAGAAATTTTTAAATTATTTTGAAATGAATGGAATTAGATGGGGAGTAATCATTGGTTCAGTTATCTCAATCATTTTTGTTATTTTTCTTTCTATTGTTCAACAGAGTGATTGTCAGAAATATGGTGGATATGTATTTGAAGAAATTGGATGGTACTCAAAAATTACTCCCGGTTATTTAGTGTTTACGCGGGCATTTATTGTTTTTATTTTTCACTTAGTAGGTCTTTCTTTTGGCTTAGAAAGCAAAAAGCAACAAGTTAGGAAAAAAAGTATACCTGTGGCAGTATTTACTTTTGTTTATTATGCAGTATTATTTTCTCTGTTGTATTTCTATTGTAAGAAATTCTTCTCAGATATTATTGTTATTATGTTTGGAATTATAACTACAATAGGGATTCTATTTTATTTAGGAATGTATTTTATTCTGTTTGAAGGTAAGAAAAAGAGCAATTTGTAAAATCCATAAAAATTTATAGCATTTAACAGTGGATAAAAGGAAAATAAAAGGTTTCCCCAAACCCAGCCTTCTATATGCAAACTTGTTTAATAGAGGGTTTAAAGGACCGGGTTTCTTTTATGTTGAATAATTAGAGAGAGATGAAACAACAAAGCCAAAAGATAACTTTTAGAGGAAATATTCTCTTATTTGTGAAACAAGGATATGTATATTTCTTGCCTATTTGTCTTTTACTATCCTTTATGATGGTCGGTAAATATTGCTTCTTCCACTTTTTTATATTCATTTTAGTCCTATCATTACCCGGTGTATTTTTTCTTTATATTATAGGTTTTCCGTTAAATCGATTTTCTTTCGATGATGAAAAAAAACAAATAGTTAAGTTTTTAACAGGGAATATTCCTTATCGTAAGGTTAAAGCAATTTACATAGTCGAATACGGTAAATTGTTAAATGTAAGTATTAAGAAAGGTTGGTTACAGAAGGCCTTTCTTGCGATGGCATTAGATATAAAAGAAAAACGGCAAGTAGTAGAAGAATTGCTCAAAAGATTTCCTAAAGAAATATTGCATCAGAGAAAACTTTCCCAGCGGAAATTTATAATGAGGTTTATGCTACCTGTTTTTTTGATGTTTTCAATCCTTGAGGTTTATATATATTGGAAAATTCCACAAGTTCGAGTAGTTCCTCAAAGAAAGAACTGGGAAATCGCACAAAATTTATTAATAAGAGAACAAAAAAAATATACTTTGGAAAGAGTTGCTTTTTTAATCCCACCATGTTTTAAACTGGTTAAAGTAGAAGAACAAAAACTTCTTTTTGAAAATAAAGATAAGAAGGCTAAACTTATAGCTACCCCTGGTTTATTTAAGAAATTTCTTCAGGAACCTTCTCCTATGGGTAAATTTTTGTTCTTTTATGGAATGGGAATAGTAGATAGTTATGAGTTATATCAAGCAGTTTACTATGCACGCTTTGGGATTATTCCCTTAACTTTAAAAAGTGTAGTATTAGGCAATTTAGATGAGATAAAAATTTATGAAATTAAAAAAGTCCCTTTTAAAGGATTCATTATGCAAGGGACTAAAAATGGAAGGGAATTTACAGATATTTTATTAGTAGATAAAAAGAAGAAAAATGAGATAAATTTTACTATCTCAAGTTCAGGGAAGATAGAGGAGGAAATTTTAAAGATAATTGTAGATAGCGTTAAAAGCCTTGAGTAATTAGGAAATCGACCTAAAAATTCTGTTAATTAATAACTGAAGCAAATATCATAAGACTATAGGAGAGTTGAATTTGCCACTTCCAATAACACAGCATAAAAGGTTTATGCTCTTTTAGCACTCACCCAAACTCAGTAGCCATTTAAAACTAGGAATGAACTTCTTTTATGTCCGAACCGTTAGGTGACATATTACTCAGTGATTTTGTTGATATTTAAAAAGAAGAAGAGGATATATTATGACGATATGGTATAATAAGAAGAGGAGAGGGTATTTTTAATTGTGAGGTAATCACTTATTATGAAGGTAAGTGCTGATAAAAGATTATTCTGGTTTTTAAAGGATAATACAGAGTTAGACTTAGATTCTCCAGCTATCTTAGATATGTATGTTCAACAGGTTCTAATGTATGGAAAAGCTCAGGATATAAAATCTCTTTTTAAGAAATTGGATTTATTAAATTTAAAAGTTATTTAAAAGACCTTGATGGAAATTTTCCAGAGATGCTTTCAATGTTAAAGTCTGTAGTAGTAATTTTTTCTTGTTAAAGATTTGATACTATGTTAAACTTTATTTAAATTAGAGGAAGAATATTGATAAACAAGGATAAAGCAAAAAGTGAATAATCCAAAAAAAATAAAAAAAATAAGAGAATTTTTAGATTCTCAAAAAAAGATAATCTTTGCTTATCTATACGGTTCTTTTATAAATTCCAAAAATTTTAGAGATATAGATATTGCTGTTTATCTAAAGGATAAAGTTTCCTTTAAATTTATTGTTAATTTAAAGATAAAGTTATCCAAGGCTTTGAATTTACCCTGTGATATTCTTGATATAAGAATTCTTAATGGTATTTTAAAGAATCCAGATGCTTTTTCACTCCTATTCTTAGAGAGGCTCTTTAAAGAAGGTAAACTCATAGTTAATAAGGATTTTAAAGTATTAGGTGACTTTTTGGAAAAGTATAGCAATAAATATAGAGAAGCACAGGCTCTCTTGAAGGAAGCAAAATGAAAATTGATAAAATAAGAATAAAAAAGTTTTTATTAGAGATTAAAAAAGATACTGTAGAGATAAAAGATTTTCTAAAAGGGAATGTTAAAGATAAAAAGACAATAAAAGCAATTAAATATAACTTAATAGAGATAGTGGAGGCTTCTGCAAATATTTTGCAACATATATTAGCTAAGGATAAAGGTATAGCTGCAGGAGGATATTTAGAGACAATAGAAAAATCCAAAGAAGAAAAAATAATTAGTCTCTCTACCTATAAAGCCCTAAGACCGTTTTTTGAATTTAGAAATATTTTGATTCACAGATACTGGCAAATAGAGGACAAACTTTTAATAAAAGAAGTAAGAGAAAATTGCAGGGTATTTGATAAATTTATTGAAGAGATAGAAAAATATCTAAAAGTAAATACTTAAAAATATCTTTGGCTTCTGCATCCCTGTGAAGTTAAGCTGGTTACATTAAATCAAAAATAACAGAAAGTAGATACACAACTTACCAAAAAACTGCTCGTTAGCTTTAAAGGCAGTTATCAGTAATTTTAGATAGAACGATGGATGATTTATTTGATGAATTTTTAGAATATGATTTTACGATGGGGGCAGATGTTGTGATATGTCCCTATTGTGGAGAGGAAGTTCCCTGCAGTTTATTTTTTGATGATGAAGTTGAATGTCCTAAATGTGGAAGAAAATTTAGAAAGGAAGAGGCAACCTGAAGCTTATCTTTATTTCTTCTTGAGGATGCATGGGATAGCTGAGAAGGTTTAATGATTTTAAAAAATTGTGAAGAAATTCACAAATGAGTAGATTTTTAATATTTTTATGTTTATTTTTACAGATATTTTCTTTTTGTTTATCCAATAATTTATCAGATGTAAGAGGAAAAAATAGAGGAGATAATCCTTTTGGAGTTTTGGCGTTTTTATCCTGGAATCATACCTGGAATAGTTTTAAATATCCAAAGAAAGATTTAGAAAAAGCAGTTGAACTCCTTAAAGAGTTAGGAGTAAGTTTTGTGCGTGTGGATTTTTACTGGCAAGATATAGAGCCTCAGAAAGGAAAGTTTGATTTCAGTAAATACGACTATATAGTAAGGCTTCTTTCTGAAAACAATATAAAAATTTTGGCAATTTTGGATTACTGTGCTGATTGGGCAGGAAAATCCTGGAATAGCCCACCAGATAATTTAGATGATTTTGTTAATTTTACAAGAAAAGTCGTTCAAAGATATAAAAATAAAATAAAACACTGGGAAGTTTGGAATGAGCCAGATTCAAGGACTTATTGGCAACCACAAGATGAGATGAAAACCTACTTAAAGCTTCTTAAAAAAACTTACAAAGCCATAAAAGAAATAGATCCTTCAGCAAAAATTTTATTAGGAGGATTAACTTCTGGGGGGTATTATGCTTTAAAAAGAATATATGAGATGGGAGGGAAAAATTATTTTGATATTGTAAATATCCACCCTTTTGTAAACCCCTTAAAGAAAGATTGTATAAAAAGAATTAAAATTTTATGTAAAAATATAAAAAAATTGATGGAAAAATTTGGTGACAAAGAAAAGAAGATATGGATTACTGAGATTGGGTGTCCTGGGGTTAAAAAACCTTCTAAAGAAAACGCCTGGTGGTTTGGAAGGAGTCCTACCGAATCTGGACAGGCAGAATTTTTAAGAAAAGTTTTTACCGAAATTCCTAAACTTGAATTTGTAGATAAGGTATTCTGGGCATTCTTCAGAGATTGTAAAAGACATTTCAACACAGGAGTAGATTTTTTTGGATTAATTAGATGGGATTTTTCAAGAAAAAAAGCTTTTAAGGTTTATAAAAAATGTATTCTTAAGTGGAAAAAAGATAATAACCAACGAAGTAAAAAAAGCAAGAAAAGCAGAAAATAAGAAGAATTAAAAACTCTCCTTAGTCAAAAATTTTAAAATGAGTTACAAGAAGTGGTCTGAAGAAAAAGATGTTGCTTCCGATAATATATCTTATGTTAACTTTTAAAAAAGAGAAAATTTTTTATAACTTACTGAATTTCATATATTTAGATAAAAAATTTAATAACCTGTGAATAAATCCTGTGATTTTTACTTATTTTATAATATTTTTACTTTATCCAAGGGCAAAAGGTATGGACCGGCAAGATCTTGCGGGGGCAAAAACTCTTGTATCCATCCTTCTAAGTGAGTATTTTCTAAGTAACTCTTTACTTTTTCATATTCCTGATAATTGATAGTGCGACCTAACAAAGGGTGTTTTTCTGCCTTAAAATAAGGCCTATACTGAGACATAAGACTTACCAAAGCAAGATGAACGTTTTCCTCTATCCATTTAATAATTTTAATACTTTCTTCAACTAACCCAGGAAGAATAAGATGCCTTATGATCAAACCTTCCTTCAGAATTTTTCCTTTCCATAAAAGTGTCTTTTTTTGTTTATACATCTCTAAAATAGCCTCTTTATTATAAAAAGGATAATCAGCTGTTTTTGAACCTGCGATAGAGGCTTCTTTAGAATAATATTTCATATCCACGAGGTATATATCTACTATTTTATCAAGTTTTTGGATTATTTCTCTTTTTTCATATCCAGAGCTGTTATATACTATAGGTATATTAAGCCCTTTTTTGAAAGCAATAAGTAGAGATTCCAATATTTGAGGAAGGAAGTGTGTAGGAGTGACTAAATTTATGTTTAAAGCTCCTCTTTCTTGTAATCGAAGGAATAGGCGTGCTAACTCCTCTATTGTGATGTTTTTCCCCTCTAAAAGATGAGAGAATTTATAATTTTGGCAATAAATACATCTTAAATTACAGCCAGAGAAAAAAACTGCTCCACTTCCTCTATCTCCCACCAATGCTGGTTCTTCTCCTTTATGTAGAAGAGCAGTATAAATGATTACTTTATCTCCCATTTTACAAAAACCTTTTTGTTTTTCTCGGTTTATTCTACAGTTGCGAGGACATAACTGGCAGTTGGTGAGATGGGATTTAAAATAAGGAAGTATTTTCTTTATAGTTTCTATTTTCTTTAGAGCATTACTTTTCACCTTTTATCTGATTTCTGTAGATATTGCGTATTTCTAAGAAAATGCTCTTGTAGGAAGGAGTGCGATAATCAGGGTAGGTCCAGGCTAAATCTTGAAAATTTTTATTGGCATAATATAAAGTAAGCTCACAAAAAATACCTTTTCCTAAATATATACGATGATAGAAATCTTTAGTAGATAAAAGAACTAATTTAGCCTCGTTTAAATAACCAGGGTCAATATTAATACATCTTTTGTTATTCTGGGAAAATTTCTTCTCTAACTTGATACAGTAAAGTTTTATTTTTATAAATTCCTCTATATTTTTCAATTTTTTAAAAGAGACGAAGTTACGCCAGAGATTGCTTCCCATTTCTTTCTTGTAATAGTCAGTAAAGTTAAAATTAATAGTTTTACTTTCATAATCAATTGCACCAAATTTTTTCTGCATAATTTTTTTTACTTTCTCATAAATTTTTTCATCTTTATAGATAAAACCACAGATAAATTTTACTTTTTTAGGAAAAGAAAGTTTTAACATAAATTTTTAGGAAGGATAGAGACTCTTAAGATACGATATTAAAAGTCTTCTATCTTTTTCTTTAATTTCAGAGAAAAAAATTCCGATGTTATACAATCTTTTGCCATTTTCTTTTGTATATTCTTTTCTTACAACCACTCCTTTGCAATTTATTCTTTTCAAAATTTTCTTATCTTTTTTAATTACTGGAACAAGTAATATTATTTTTAATTTTGTCATTAGTTCAATATTTTCATTTATCGTACAATAGGCGCCATTACCACTTATATTTTTTGTTTCTGTTACAATATTTAAAGATTGATTAGAAATTTTTATAGGTAGGCATAAAGAAAAACGAGGATATTTCCTCTTTTCTTCAAACATCTATTTTAAGAGGATTCTTGGTTCTGTTTAGAAACATAAAGTTTGAAACATTTTTTGTTACAAAAATATCCTCCATTGCGGTAATACCAATTAATTCTTTTTAAAGATTTTCCACAATTAAGGCAGGTTTTTCTTTTTTTCTCCTTTTCTCCCATTTTACTTAGGAAGGATAGGTTTTTTCTAAGAAAGCTTTTAGATGATCCTTGTTCTTCTTATTCATTTCTAAAAAACACAATCCCATTTGATATCTTTCTGAATAAGGTTCTTTGTTACACCAGACAACTTTTGCTTTAGCTTCTATAATTTCATTTATCAAATTTATATTTATTTTTAAAGTTTTCTCCTTAGGGAAGAACTCTTCAGTTAATATCTTTGTTCCTCCTATGCTTAAGTTTTTAGTTACAGTATAAAAGATTTTTTTCCTTTCCGGAAGCACTCTACATTCTATAGGGAAAGAGATATTTACTCGTGGAAATATTCTTCTTTCTTTCATTCTACGCCTCCTTTTCTATAAGAAATCATTAAAATATACCATATTTTTTGAAAAATGTCAAATTTACCTGTTGATTTTTTCTAATGCTCTTTTGATAATTTTGAAGGAGACATTTTCTTTGATAAAAGATTTTCCTATTTTTTCTATCACTACTATACGTGTATATCCTTTTACAAATTTTTTATCCTGTCTTAAGGCTTCTAAGGTTTTAAGAAGATTAAATTGAATCTTTATAGGAAGAGAATAAAGCTGCACAATATTTATTATTTCTTCTACTTCTTTTTTAGAACATATTTTTAAAAAATAAGAGATAAGACTCTCCCCTATCATTCCTAAAGCTACAGCTTTTCCATGTGTTATTCTTTGAGAATATTTTAGTGAACTTTCTAATGCGTGAGCAATAGTGTGGCCAAAATTAAGTATAGTCCTTATTCCTTTTTTTTCTTTTTCGTCCTTTTCCACTATTTTTGCTTTTATTTCTGCGCATTTTTTAATGACTTTTTTTAAATAAGAAATCTCCATTTTTTTTAGTTTTTGGTAGTGTTCCTTTAAAAAGTCAAAAAGATTCTTATCTTGAATAATGGCATATTTGATAATTTCTGAAAAACCTTCTTTGATTTCGCTTTCTTTTAAGGTAGATAAAAAATTAAGATCCGCAAAGACTGCTTTTGGCTGGTAAAAAGTTCCAATAATATTTTTTGCTTCTCTCAGATTAATAGCTGTTTTACCTCCAATACTCGCATCGACACAGGAAAGGAGGGTTGTAGGAATTTGGATATAAGGAATTCCTCTTTTATAGATAGAAGCAGTAAACCCTCCTAAATCTCCAATAACTCCTCCACCAAGGCAAAGTATAAAAAGTTTTCTTTTTATTATTCTATCTATTTTTATAATTTCTTTGATAATCTTTAAAACTTGCTTTGGCGATTTGGCTTTTTCTCCCTCAGGAATGATTAAAATTTGATGGGGTATATTTTTTAAAATACTATTTATATATTCTTGATGTAAATTTAAAATTTTTTTGTGCGTTAAAACAACTGCAAAATTTCCATATTTAGAAAAAACCTTTTTTTGCTTAAGTAAATTTTCTCCAATATAAATATTATACGGATTTTCTCTCAGATTAACTTTTATTGTTTCCATTATTCAAAAAAATCAAATTTAATTCCCACAAGATAAAAAATACTTTTTATTATAGGGAAGATAAACCATTGTAAGAACCCTGAATATATAAGAGTAAAAATTGCGATTATTCCTATTATTTCTAATTTAAGATATAGATATGCTCCTCGTGGGGTTAGGAAAGACACTACAATTTTTGAACCGTCTAAGGGAGGTATAGGTAAAAGATTAAAAATTGCCAAGAGCAGATTTATAAATATTCCATAGGAGAAAATCATACAGAGAAAAGAGGAGTTTATATCTAATTTGATTAACAAAATAAAAAAAAGAGCTAAAAGGATGTTAGCCAAAGGACCAGCAACTCCCACCCACATCACATCTCTTTTAGGGTTTTTGAAATTATAAGGATTGATGGGTACAGGCTTAGCAAATCCTAAGGTAACATTCCCTCTGCTTATAATTAATAAGAAAACAGGAAGAATAATTGTGCCTATAAGATCAATGTGAGCAAAAGGATTAAGAGTGAGACGCCCCGCTAATTTGGGAGTTGAGTCTCCTAATTTATAAGCTACCCATCCATGAGCAAGTTCGTGAAGAATAATTGAATAAAGAAGAATAAAGATGATAAAAATTATTATCATGGACTAATTTTTTCTACTTCAATATATACGTAATGATCTATTCTGCTTTTACCATATATTTTCACTTTTTTATTTAGAAAGCTCTCTGGATGTAACTCTTTTTTGATTTTAAGCAAAACAATGCCTCCTTCATTTTCTAAAAAATAATTGACGCCATTTCCTACCTCTTCCTTTAATTTCTTAAGAATTCCTTCCGTCAAAGGTATCTTTTTAAAAGACGTAGATTTTAAAGAAATCGATTTTTTCTTTTGTATTATTGGTTTCTTCTTCCCTATCCTTTTTTTGCTTATTTTTTTATTTATTTTTTCTTTTTTTTCTTCACATGTTTTCACAAATTTTTTATATACCCATCCATAAGCATAAGGAAAACAACTAATTTTTGACCATTCTTTCCCATAAGCATAGACTTTTACAACAGAATTTTTGTTTACTCTTCCCAAAATTAGGGAGTTTAAAGAAGGTGCATAACGAATATTTACTCTATCTGTTTTACATTTTGCTTTGTGTTTATCTATCTTTTTTAAATATTTTGAGGCTATATAGCAGCTGAAACGTGCAGGAAGGATTATTTTATACCAACCAAATTTTTCTCCTACTATAGTTACATTTTCATCCTTTTTTAACTTTCCTAAGGAAGGAGAGCTGACACGTGAATCCGCACGAACATTTATTTCCTCTTTTTCTATTTTCCCTTTTTCAAGAGAGGAGGCAGAGAAAACAGTTATAATTAAAAAAAATAAGAGAAAAAATTTTACAAGAATTTTTTTTCTCATTAACCAGATTTTCCACCTTCTGTTTTTTCTTCTGTTTGTTTAGCCTTGCTCTTTTTTGTTGTTTTCATCTTTACGATTTTTATCTTAGGTAGTCCATATATAGGCAATTCATCTTTTTTTAACCCTTTTTCAAGAAGCCACTTTATTCTTTCCGCTCTTTTCCATACACAACGAAACCGACTACTTTTCTCTGCTCTTTTTAAAGAAGTATGTAGACTCATTATAACCTCCTTATAAAACAGTCCTTATAACGTGCTTTTAAAAAATTAAGCTTTTGTTTTGCTTCCTTTTTTGTAGAAAATTTTCCCACAAATATCACTAAATATTTTCCTCTACGAGAAAGAATTACAGGAAATCCTTTCTTTTTTAATTTTTCTTTTTCTTTTTCTGCTAATTTTTTGTTTTTATAAGTAGCTACCTGAATTACATATTCTATTTTTTTATCTTTTCTTTTTGTAATTTTGTTAATTTCTTTTGATACAGAAAGATTGCTTTCTTTTCTTTTTTCTGGTTCATTTTTAACAAGAATAATATCTTTTGAAGTTGAGAGATATTCTTTTTTTACTAATTGTTTTCCTCTATTTACTCCTGCTATATAAGCAAAACAAATACCTAAAGCGATAATGATAAAAGAAAAATACAGAATATCCTTAGAGAGGACAACTGTTTTTTTATTTTTGTCTTCTTGAAAATGAAAAAATTTTAATTGCTTCTCTTTCATACAAATTTTATTATAAAAATTTATATTAAGGAATTCAAGTAATTTCTAATACTCTTTTTTCTTAAAATTTTAACAAAAGCATCAACGATTTGAGGGTCAAATTGAGTTCCTTTGTGCTTTTTGAGTTCTTTCTCAATTTCTTCCAAGGACATTTTTTCTTTATAAGGACGACCAAAGAACATAGCATCAAATGCATCGATTACTGCCAAAATACGTGAGCCTAAAGGTATTTTTTTCTTCTTTAACCCTGAAGGATATCCTTTTCCATCAAATCTTTCATGGTGATGAAGAAGAATAGGAATAATGGGTTTAAGTATTTCAAAATTTTTAATAATTTCGATGCTTTTCTGAGGATGTTTAGTGATTAGTTTGATTTCTTCTTCTGTTAAAGGTTCTTTTTTTTCTAAAATCTGTAAAGGTAGATGAATTTTTCCTGTATCGTGTAATAAAGAAGTTAGTTCTAAGGATCGAATTTCTCTTTCACTAAGTTTTAGCTCTTTACCTAAATTTTTAATTAATTTGGAAATACTTGGTTGGTGGAAAGAAGTAGGAACAGATTTTTTTAACATTTTGGACAAAGTTTTAATATAATTTATAAGCATTTTTTGTTCTTCAAGGCATAAGCTAATGATTTTGAAGGAAACACTTACCTGTTCTGAGAAGGATATAAACCATTTTTTTTCAATATCGCTGAAAGGCATTTTTTTTCTTTCTAAGAAAATTGCCCCTAAGGTTTTTACAAAGATTAAAGGAATAGCCAGTTTCTTATCAGAAATTATTTCTCTATTTTTCTCAAGTATTCCTTTTTCCTCTTTTGTTAAGATAGATATTCCTCCTTTTTTGAGGGTATAAGTGTTATTTATTATTTTCTCTTTTATCAACCGGGAAGAATTATAGAGCTTATATATAAGGGTAACTTTATCCGCGTTGAAAATATTTTTGTAAAGTTTGGTTATTCCGACAATGAATTCGTTAGGTTTATTGAAAGAAGTTACTAAGCGATAAAGAGTATGTAAAGAAGAAAAAATAATATTATACTTTTTGTTATATTTTTTCATAAGGATCAAAAAATTTCTTGTATTCTTCTAAAGCATACCGATCTGTCATTCCTGCAATATAATCACAAATTACTCTTTTAGGGGTTTCCTCTTTTTTCTCAATGCGTTTTTTAAAATTGGGAGGAAGTAGTTCGTAATTATTTAGATATATATAAAAAAGATTTCTTATAAATCGTCTTGCTTTATCTGACATCCTTAAGACTCTCCAGTGGGAATATAAAGTTTTAAAAAGAAATTCTCTTAGTTCTTTTCTTAATTTTTGCATTGATGGAGAAAATGTAATTATTCTTCTTTTACATTGATGTACATCATCCAAAGTTTTTATTTTAAATCGGTTAATGTTTTTTAAAGTATTGCGAATAAGATCTGTAACTTGAAGATTTATAAGATTTCTAATGATAAGATAAATTTTTAAATCTTTTCTTAAAAAAGAAAAATCCTCTTTTATTTTTTTCTCTGTGTATCTCCAAATTTCTACTTTCTTTAATTCTTCCTCATTTAGCATTCCTGATTTTAAACCATCATCTAAATCATGGCTATCATAGGCGATCTCATCCGCTACATCCATTACTTGTGTCTCCAGTGTCGGTTGTTTGTCGAATTCGAATTCCTTTCTATATTTTTCAGGAATTATCTTTTCTTTGTTTTCTTTTAAAGAGGGAGAATGTTTTATAATTCCTTCTCTTGTCTCCCAAGAAAGATTTAATCCTTTAAAATAAGGGTATCTTTCTTCTAATAGATCAACTACTCTCAAGCCCTGAATATTGTGGTTAAAACCTCCTTCTTCTTTCATCAATTCATCAAGAGTATCCTCAACAGCGTGTCCAAAA
>Ga0190363_1001520_pt1 | contig 13639 bp, 15 predicted proteins | sample 48721867_MG_FD_161272 | JGI IMG/M metagenome (GOLD analysis project Ga0190363, IMG submission 161272) | Hydrothermal vent microbial mat bacterial communities from Southern Trench, Guaymas Basin, Mexico - 4872-18-6-7_MG | ecosystem: Environmental > Aquatic > Marine > Hydrothermal vents >...
TCGTTCGGGAATAAAGTTGTGAGCCTCCTCTAAAACGATCATTCCCGGAGGAACCTCACCCCTCTTCCTAAGCTCGAAGAGCATGCTGCATACTCGGGAAACAATCAAATCCTGATGTTCAGGAGGGCTACCTCGCATATCCAGGACAACAGCCCTCTCTTTCTGAAGCAAAACTTCAATGGGAGTTGCATTTCTCCCAAAGAGATTTGAATCGAGGATTTTCTCGAGATGCCCAAGCAACCCAAACCTCGCATTATGTTTTAATGTTTCGACCTCCGATATAACGTCCTCGATTGTGTAATCCTTCCCCTTGAGATTTTTAATCGCCTGATATAACAAGGCTTGCTGGGTTGAGTTGGTTATTCCAGTGAGCTCTATTATTTCTTCTGGGGTGAGATTCAAGCCGTCTAGTTTTAGAACACCATCAGCTCTATCCAAGAAAGGGGAATTCGGAGGAACATAAACCCTTATTCTGCTACCGTATCCTTTAGGGGAAATACCGTATACACTCATCTTTTCAATCTCGTCGGGATTGTCGTTGGGTTCTCTAAGCGAAGCGTACTCACCATGGGGATCGATTATGAACATTGGAACTCCTCTCTCGATTAGCTCCTCGATTATCACGCCTGCTGTATAGCTCTTCCCGCTTCCGGTTTTTGCAAGGATGCAGCAGTGTTTCTGCACTAGGGAGTTTGCATCCAGATTCACCTTTATATCTGTGTCCTCAATAAGGCCCAAGTAAACACCCTTCCTTTTCAGGCCTAAAACGTCCACGATTAGATCCTTGTCCGCTTTAAAAACGTTCTCACCGGGTACTAACGGAGTTTTTGGAACCCTCAAAAGTCCCTTTTCGTCTCTCTTCCCAATGACGTATGCTTTGGCGATATAGGTTTCTTTCTCAGCATCCCGCCCTTTCAACACATCGGTTTCTTTGAGGTCGGTGGTTGCAATAATGTCAAGAACTTGAGCAATAACCCATCCATCGTTGTCATTCCATACTTTAACGTAATCGGTTCTTTTTACCTCTTTAGGATCAAAGACAACGAAACTGAATTCTGTAGAACTTGCCTCACCGAAAATCCTGCCAACGAGTCCCTTCATCTTATTAGATTCTGAAATGTGGAATAAAAATCTTTTTCAAACCCCTCATAATAAAAATTGGTTTAATCTCAGTTGGGCCAAAGTTCGTTCCGATTATCGTTTTATTCTTCCTATAATCTCTCGAAGGAGCTTTGCTTTTTCCTCCTTTTCAGAAGATAGGCCTTTTAGCTCTCTTTCAAGGTAAGTTAAAGAAACCTCCCCATTAAGAACAAGGGCCATCGCCGCCCCCCTCCTTACGAGCTCACTTTCATCCTCTAATGCTTCGAGCAAGTATTTGATCCCTTTTTCGCCCATTTTACCAAGGTTCACCACCGCCTCATATCTTACATCTTCGTCCTCCTCCTTTAGCATTTCTGCGAGAACTTCAAGGATTTCATCGAAGTGAGTATCAGTTGCATCTACCTCAACCAAGGCTTTTAGAGCCTCCAGTTTGTAGTCTCCAGATCTCAAAAAGGAGATAAGCCCCTCTATCGCTCTCCCTCCGATTTTTGCCAGTGCTTTCGAGGTAGCATCCCTAATCCCTTGGTCATGGTCATTTAGTAGTTGAATCAGGGGTTCAACGGCCCCCTCATCACCTATCAATCCAAAAATCTCGGCAGCCTTCATTCTCACATCTATATCGTCTATCTGAAGGAGGGGAATGAGCTCGGGAACGGCGTCTTCTCCAATCTGAATTAAAGCTCTTGCAGCCTCAAATCTTATGAGACGATCGGATTTTAAAGCCTCAACAAGAGGTTTTACGGCCTTTGGGTCTTTTATTTTACCAAGAGAGATTGCAGCCACTCTTCTCACATCCCATGAGTCATCTCTGAGGAGGTTTATTAGAGCATCAACAGCCTCTCTCGCTCCGAGGTTTCCTAGAGAGGTTGCGGCAGCCCACCTCACTTCCCAATTTTTATCGTTTAAAGCCTCGATTAGAGGGTTGGGATCTATCCCTTCAATCTTGCCGAGGGTTATTGCAGCTCCAACCTTAATATCATCTTTTTCTTTTTTCAGAGCTTTAACTAGGGAATCTACCGCCTTTTTGCCTAATCCGGCAAGGTCTTCAGATGCCCTCCACCTTTTCTCTTTATCTTTTGAGCCTAGATCTTTGATTAATGCATCCAAATCCCTTTTTGATTCGAACTCGTCCCTCATTTTGCCACCGTAAATTACTGCTATAATCACAATAAAATTGATCATATAAAAATTTTCTGCCAATTTTAAAACTCGAACCAAAAGTATTTTAGGCCATTCGGAATCTCAAAAGAAGAGGATGAAGGCCATATCCTTCGATGTCGATGGAACCATAGTGGACGGGAAATTCATGGACAGATTCTGGAACGAGCTCATTCCAAAGTATTACTCAGAAAAGCATGGGATTGATTATTCTAAGGCTCTTGAATTTGTGAAAAAATGCTATGATGAAGTTGGAGATAAAGATCTAAGGTGGTACCTTCCGGATTACTGGTTTGAGAGATTCCAGCTGGATATAGAGCTAAAAGATGTGCTAGAAGAATTCAGGGGTGAATTGAGGATATATCCCGACGCATTAGAAGTGCTTGAAAAGCTAAGAGACAAATATAGGTTAATAGCGATCTCTAACGCGGTGAGAGAAATTATGGAGTTTGAATTAGAAGATATGTCTGAATTCTTCTGGAAGACCTTTTCCTGCCCCTCCGATCTTGGAGATATAAGGAGAAAGCCCGAGATCTACATCGATGTATGCAGATCCATTAATCTCTCACCCACCCAGCTTCTTCATGTCGGGGATCATCCCTACTTCGATTTTGAAGTTCCGACAAAGGCGGGGATAAGATCGATTCTAATCGACCGTGAAGGGGTTAACGGACACATTAAGAGTCTAAGAGAACTTGAAGACTACATTCCTCTCTAACTTTGGGTTATTCTTGGGTTTATTCCTCATCTTTGCTTTTCCCTTTTAGACCCTAGATTTAAATCGCTTTAGAACCTTTGGTCTTTTTGAGTCTAACTCTCTGATTTACTAAGGTATTCTGATGCCTTTCTCAGCTGCTCTTCGTTGCCGATTAGGTAAAGGTTGTCACCGTATTCGAGCTGGAGGGTTGCATGTGGAACGATGATTTCCCCCTTCCTCTCAATCGCAACAACTGTGGCTCCTGTCCTATTTCTCAAATCGATGTCTCTGATGTTCACACCCTCGAACTCTCTGTTCGTCATCGTAACTTTCTCTAACATGAAATCCTCTCCAACCTTGCTTATTATCTCGAAGAACGCTGCTGCTCCGTGTCTTCTGAGGATTATGGATGCCTTTTTTGCCGTATCAGAATAGGGGGAAAGAACCTGATCTGCACCAGCCCTTTTGGTGTTCTTAATTCCAGCAGGAGTTCTAGCTATTGCCATGGTGTATATGTTGGGATTCAACTCCTTTGCCGTCATAATCGTAAAGGCATTGGCTGAATCTGACATACAGGCTATCAATGCCTTAGCATGTCTAATTCTAGCCCTTTCAAGGGTTTTTTCCTCTATACTATCTCCTTGGAATGCGATATAACCGTTTTCCCTGGCTACGGCAACTTTCTCGATATTCTCATCGATTATCACAATTTTATCCTTATCCATAATTTGAGATAGCTCATCCACAATTTCCTTTCCCATCACGCCATAACCACATACTATGTAATGATCTGCTACATTCTCGAGCACCTTTCTCCACCTCTCCATCCTTCTTTGAACGAGTATGGGCATAATAAGATTGATACCGTAAAAGAAAACCCCAATACCAAAAAACATTAGAACGATCGCGAGCAGTCTTCCGTAAAATGATAGTTCGTAAACTTCTCTATATCCTGTAGTAGTTATGGTTATTACGGTCATATAGAAAGAGTCGAAAAGACTCCACCCCTCAAGGATCGTAAAACCGATGGTTCCAAGAAGAACTATAAGGAGAAGAAAAATTATTGTTGTTATTACTGGTTTTTTGACGTCAGTTGGCATTCAGTTAAAAATATCAACTCTTTTGATTTAAAATTTTCTTTTGATCTCACATCAACCGTTAAATTTAACTAAACGTCGTATGTTCTAAAATAATGGTAAAGAGTGAGTTTTCCGAGGGAATATTAAGCACATTCTTAATTCTCCTTATAGTGTTTTTCATCGCAGCTATCTTCGGATACTTTTTCGCATCCCATAACCCAGAAACTGCTTCACAGTACGTTGAACGGCTTTTTGAAGGATTCAGGTTTATTGATTTCAGCAATCCTCTGGAAGTTTTTATTATAATCTTCCTGAATAATGCCCTCAAGTCTCTTGTGTCTCTCGTAACTGGCTTTTTCTTTGGGATATTCCCACTTCTCTTCATATTCGTGAACGGGTATCTGATTGGCATGGTCACATTTACCAAAGGATCTGAGTTAGGATTCCTTAGAATTATTCTTGCTCTCCTTCCCCATGGTATTCTCGAGATCCCCGCTGTAATTCTAGCATCAGCTTATGGAATGAGGCTTGGAGGGATGTTCTACCGAAGAGTTTTCAAAGGTGAAGACGCGGATATTGCAAATGCTGTAAAATTCTTCCTCAAGAAATTTTTGAGGATAATTGTTCCAGTTCTCTTTGCAGCAGCCTTCGTTGAAACTTTTATAACGCCTACAATTGTCTTTTACTTGAATGGGCTTTTGCCAACTTGAGTTGAAACAACTTTCACATTCGGCAACGGAGGGGCAGTTGTGTTTAGCAACATCAAATAGCCAAACCAAACATGATCTGAAAGCGAATACCAATACGAAAGCTTAAAATGCGAAAGCTATTTTTAGCCTCTAGGGTTATCAAACTAGGCTTTGTTTAAACAAGGATGATTCCAAGGGTGAAAGAATGGTTCAAGAAAAAGTGAAGGTTCAAGAGAAAAGAGTAGAGAGCCTGCCACCCAAAGAAAATTTTTCAGAGTGGTATCATGAGCTCATCCAGAGGGCAGAGCTTATGGATGTGAGATATCCAGTAAAAGGGCTTTATGTGTGGTTTCCCTTTGGATTTAAACTTAGACAACTGGTTTATGGAAAATTAAGGGAGATAATGGACAGGGATCACGATGAGGTTTACTTCCCCACCCTCATTCCTGAAACGGAGCTTGGGAGGGAGGGTGAACACATCAAGGGATTTGAAGATGAAGTTTACTGGGTAACCCATGGTGGGCTTGACGAACTCGATGTAAAACTTGCTTTAAGGCCAACAAGCGAGACGGCGATGTATCCGATGTTCAAGCTCTGGATAAGAAGCCATTCTGATATGCCGCTGAGGGTTTATCAGATCGTGAACATCTTCCGATATGAAACTAAACATACGAGGCCGATGATAAGGCTTAGGGAGATAACGTCATTCAAGGAGGCACATACAGTTCATAGGAACTTTGAGGAGGCGGAAGAACAGGTAAAAATGGCGATAAACCTTTACAAGGAATTTTACGATTTTCTTGGTATTCCGTATATGGTCTTCAAAAGGCCGGAATGGGACAAGTTTCCGGGAGCGGCCTATACAATAGCCTTCGATACGATAATGCCGGATGGTAAAACGTTGCAGATCGGAACAGTCCACCATCTTGCAGATAACTTCGCTAAAACATTCGATATAAAATATGAGACTCCAGATGGGGATCACAACCTTGCTCACCAGACATGCTATGGGATATCGGAGAGGTGTGTTGCCGCGCTTATCAGCATCCATGGGGATGATCAAGGCTTGGTTCTTCCCTTCGAGGTTTCGCCGGTTCAGTTCGTGATAATACCCGTGCTTTATAAAGGCAAGGAAAAGGCGGTTATGGAAAAAGCCAAAGAAGTTGAGAGAGAGCTTAAAGAAATGGGTTACAGAGTGGTTCTGGATGACAGCGATGACAGGCCAGGCTCAAAATATTACAAGTGGGAACTCAAGGGCGCTGCAATAAGGATTGAAATAGGGCCAAAAGAGGTAGAGGAGAACGAGATAACGATTTCTTTCAGGGATGAGAAGAAGAAAAGCAGAGTAAGCATCAATGAATTTACAAAGGAGAACATAGAAAAGTGGTCAGCGGAAATGAAAATCAGAATGAGAAATAAAGTTTTTGAGGAGATGAAAGCCAGAGTTAGATACTTCGATACGCTCGATGGGATAAGGGAGTGGGTAGGAAAGGGAGTTGCTCTCGTTCATTTCTGCATGTCTGAGGATTGTGCAGAGGTAATCGAAAAAGATACCTCCGCAGGCGTCCTTGGAAGCTTTGAGGAGGTTGAGGGTTGGTTTGAAGGAAAATATGAGGGAGAATGCATAGTTTGTGGAGGTAGGGGTGTGCTTTCTGCCATCTCAAAAGCTTATTGAACTAAATTTTCAGGTGATCGCCTTGCCAGAGCAAAAGAAAGATGGTGAAAATGTTGAAAATGTTAAAAAAGGTAAGGGTAGGATCGTGATCGACAGGTACAAATGCGCCTACTGTGCTGCCTGTATAGCGGTTTGCAAATACGATGCAAATGTTCTCATCGAGACCTTCGTTTACATAGATGAGGAGAAGTGTACTCTCTGCAAGGCATGCGTAAGAACTTGCCCGATGCAGGCAATTGAGGTAGTCGAGGTAGAAAGCTAGTTTTCAGGTGATAACATGGTGGGTAGCATGCCAGATTACGATTACGATGTTATAGTTGTTGGAGCCGGACCCGGAGGCTCAATGGCTGCAAAAACGGCTGCTGAAGCTGGTTTGGATGTTCTTCTGATCGAAAAAAGACAGGAAATTGGAGCACCCGTTAGATGTGCTGAAGGAGTGAGCAGAGAGTCATTAGAAGAATTTTTCGAGATTGAAAAAAGCTGGATTGCCAAAGAAGTGGTTGGGGCGATAATTTATTCCCCCGATGGAACCCATATAAAAATGGCTGCGAAAATGGCAGGAAATGAGGTTGGATTCGTCCTTGAAAGGAAAATCTTCGACAGGGCACTTGCAAGGATGGCGGCAAAGGCTGGAGCGGATGTTGTGGTTAAAACAACCGCAACCTCCATGAAAAGGTTTGGAGACGGAGTTGAGGTTGAGCTAAGAAGAATGGGAGAGAAATTCAGTTTGAGATCGAAGCTGGTCATAGGTGCGGATGGTGTTGAAAGTAGAGTTGGCAAATGGGCGGGAATCGATACCACGGTAAAGCTTGGGGAGATAGAGAGCTGCATTCAATACCTCATGACTGGAATCGAGTTCGATGCAGATTATACTCATTTCTGGATCGGAAACTGCTATGCTCCCGGAGGATACATATGGCTGTTCCCGAAGGGTGAGAACACGGCAAACGTTGGGATCGGTGTGCTTCCCACAAAAACGAAGAAGGGGCCGAAACCACATCTCGACGAATTCATCGAGAAACATTATCCAGAAGGTGAGATAATCGAGGTTGTAGCAGGTGGTGTTCCCGTTACAGGGCCAATAGAAACTGCTGTAGCGGACAACGTCATGCTCGTCGGAGATGCTGCCAGACATGCGGATCCAATGACGGGTGGAGGGATAGCAAATGCAATAAAAGGTGGCTACTTCGCAGGAAAAGTTGCCAAAGAAGCCATCGATGCAAATGACTTTTCAAAGGAGTTCCTGAGGAGATACGATGAAATGTGGAAGAACGATTTTGGCGAGACTCTCAGGAGAAACAAGATAATCCAGAAAAAACTGCTGAAAATGGATGATGAAACGATCAACAAACTCATAAGGAGTATCTCAGGCTACGACCTCGAACAGATAAGTGTGAAAAGGCTTATGGTTGAGCTGATTAAGAAAAATCCCAGGCTTCTCTGGGATTTAAAGGATCTTTTCTTGTAGGGTGAGTCAATGGATTCAGTACAATTAATACCAAAAAAGGTTTTTTTCGTTAGCGGAGCAGGAAAGCACAAAGATCCGCTGGTTAGCTTTGAGCTTGCATTGAGGGATGCTGGGATAGAGAAATTCAACCTCGTACCGGTGAGCAGTATTTTACCACCGGGATGCGAGTTCATCGACAGTAAAGAGGGACTTTCTCAGCTCAAACCGGGACAGATAGTTTTCACGGTGATGGCGAAATATACGAGCAATGAGAGGGGGAAGAAGATATTCGCAAGCATTGCTGCTGCTAAACCAGAGGATGAAAGGCGGCATGGATACATTGCCGAGCATTCGGGAGAGTGGTATGAAGGTTCGCTCGATCATGCTGAGGAGGTCGCCAGCTATATGGTTGAAAGTGCCTTCAACACGAAAGTTTCAAAAAAACTGAGTGTTCACAAGGTAGCAGAGGTGGAAGACTACACAACTGTTGTTTCTGCTGCTGTTTTTGTTCTTTGAAAAGTAAAACTTAAGTAAGATTATAGTCTTACTTCGATTATGGTTAAAGTAAAGGCTTCTTCAAAAGGTCAGATAGTCATTCCAAAAGATATTAGGGACAAGCTTGGCATAAGGGCAGGAAGCGTTTTCGAAGTTACTTTGGAAGGAAACAGGATAGTGCTCGAACCATCTGCTAAACCACCTGACGTGTTTGTTGAGCTGGGAGAAGAATCTGAAAAGATTTTAGAGGAACTGAGAAGGGATGAAGAAAGAATAAAGAGGTTATTGAGGGATCTTGGTGTTGAATAGGCCGAGATCGAAAGCGTCAAAGGTGTCCAAATGTCAAAAACGAAAATAACTATCGACACCGGTGTTTTTGTTGAATATATCGACAGAAAGGCAAAATATCATAGAGCTGCAAAAGCCATAATTGATTCTTTTGGCAGGCTGGAGATCGTTCTCCCTTCAATAACCATTGCGGAAGTGTGTTACGTCACAGCTCGACTACTCAATGTTGCAGGAATTGAGAAAGCACTTGGTAAAGCCATCGAGTTCGCTAGCTGGATCTATAACCATCCGGCTGTAGAGGTGGTCGATAACCTAGGCCTCCACATCGAAACAGCCAAAATTAAACTTGAATACAGAATGGCTCTTGCAGATTGCTACGTTTTAGCCACATCTAAAATAGAGAATTGCAAGGCTGTTTTTAGAAAAAGAGAGAAAGAGGTGCCTGAACAAATTGAAAAAGATTTTAAGGTTGTTTTTCTTGAAGATTACGTGTAGTCGAGTAAATTTAGGAGATGCATTGGTAATCGATGTAATTGGCTGACTAAACTCCCTAATCACCTATATCCTACTCTAAACCTACCGGTCTTAAGCCCAAACTCCTTCGTAGCGTTCCCTTCTCTAATACTGAATTCAAGTGTTTCGAAGCTTCCTATGAGAGCTAAAGGTTCTCCTTCCTCTACATCCGAGTACTTCTCAACAAGTGGGAAAGTTATTCCATTTAAAATGAACTCCCTTGGCTGAATCTCATCGATTATTTCTTTTTTGATGTTCGTAACTGCATTTCCAAAGCTATCGATATAGAGAATTGAGAAATCTATCTGGTTCCCCTCAATTTTGGCGTCAAAAACATCGATCATTATAATTTCGCCGTCAAAAGGCTCGGCTATCTCATCCCTTCTGCCCATAGCGACCAGAGCTGCTGCTGGAGCGAAAACGTCTCTGCCATGAAAGGTTGATGATAGCTTTCCCGTGTACTTCGAAGCTTTTCCCGTATCCACACGATAAATTTCACATTTATTTATTACTTCAGATAGAACACCATTGTTTGGGGCAATAAAGCAGTTGGAATCGTTCTCAGCCAAAAGAATCTCCCTCTCACCTCCAACACCCGGATCGACAACCACAACATGCACGCAATTACTGAAGAAACTGTGGTGGCTTGAAAGGAGGAATGCCGCCTGTCTAACATTCTGGGGTTCGACTGAATGGGTGATATCGATTACTCTAACTCTGGGGTTGATCGAGAGGATTACACCTTTCATAATTCCTGGATAGAAATCTCCAAAATCTGTAAGGAGGGTTATCAGATGTTTGGATTTTCCCTCTTTAAGTTCCCCTAAATAGCTTATCTTTGCCCTCTCAGAATTTTCCCTCGTCATATTCTCAAGCTCCTTGAGATGGCAAATTTATTAAAGGATGAATTTCAGTGGTTTCTTCTTTTTTTATTTCCTTACCTTCTTCCAAGATTAGATAGCTGTTAGCTGCCAACAGACTCCTGAAAAATCCACCTTTTAGTGGGATTGCTCTCTCACCATCAAAGCTCAGGAGAATAAATCTCGTGCTTTTAGAGGGGGAAAATATCTCGGAGATTGTCGCTTTAAAAGTGAATTCCTCACTTCCAGTCATCTTAAGAACTGCAGGCCTCACATATAGCATGAAGGCTGCGAGGCATGCAGGCGGGTTTCCGGGCAGACAGAAGATCGGAGTTAACTTTTTTGAGTTTTTGGAATTGGAATAAATTTTAGAACGAACCTTAGAAACTTTGGAATAAATTTTGGAATAATTTTCAGAATAAATTCCGGAATAAATTTCACCAAAAAATGCTGTCCTACCGGGTTTAATTCTGGTCTGATGAAAATGGATTTTCCCGATTTTAGACACGACTTTTCTCATAAGGTCTTTTCTGCCTTTTGAAGTTCCTCCTGTTGTCAGTATGAGATCGAATCCCTCTAAGTTTTCAAGGGCTGCTCTGATTTCCTCTTCCCTGTCTTTTAGTACAGGGTAGTTTTTTACCTCGCATCCCCATTGCTGGAGGAAAAGAGAGAGCATAAGATCGTTGCTTGGAGTAATTTCGTTACCAAGCTCGTCTCCTGTTGCAATCACAGCGACTCTTGGTCTTTTATAAACCTTTACTCTCTCTATCTTACAATTTCTTAGCGAAACGATCTTTAAACTATCTATCATCGTTCCCTTCTTGAGGATTAATTCTCCTTCTGCAATGTCCTCACCTTTCTTTCTGATATTCTCCCACTTCCTTGGCTTATGTTTCAAAATGAGCTTGCCCTTTTTCTCAACAGTATCTTCAATAACATCCTCGAATTTCACAACTCTCTCCATACCTTCAGGAATTCTATCGCCTGTGTTTACCCAGACATAATGGCTGACTTCTTCATCGGATGCTGAATCAACCGCAGCAAGAGCGTATCCATCCATCGATGAGATGTCGAAAGGTGGTACACTGACTTTAGCTCTTAAGTCCTCTGCAAGAACTCTCCCAACGGATGCCTCCAAGCCAGCCTCTTCAATGTTCGTATAACTGAATTTATTTTTTACAATTTCAAGAGCCTCTTTATAAGAGATAACCCTTGTGCCTGCCATTTTTTCATCCTTTTTTGTTCCTCTCAAAACTTTCTAATCTTTCAATTACAAAAATCTACCCACCACTTACTGGAGGGAAGATTGCAACGGTATCATCTTCTTTCAACGAGGTCTCTAAGCGTTCTAAGTTGTTTATATGCTTTCCGTTAACCATTATGTGGACGTAATCTCTCAGCCTTCCATCTTTAAACATCAACGGCTCGAGATTCTGAAACTTTTTTACAAGAGTGTTAAGAAGTTCTTTTATAGTTGTAGCATCCAAATCTAACTCTTTCTCCCCAGCAGCCTCTCTGAAGTTCGCGAAGAGTTTTACCTTCACCATTACCCTAAATTGAATTTGAGGGGGTATATGAATGTAACGTGAAATTAGAATAAGCACTAACAGGATATTCAGTTTATTCGGTCCTTTCAGTCTCCTTTCAATCTCCTTTCAGTCTCTCCAAGATCTCCCTATCAAGAAAGGATTTAATATATTCGTAAACGTTAGGAGAGACCCAGTAAACCCTATCCCATCCTCCTTCATCCTTCAAAAACTTCTCGCTTTTGAGATAGGCATAGCTCGCTCCAACGAACCCCTCAACCTGCTGACCGACGATTATCTTCTCTATCTCTTCGAATGTCAGTCCAAGAGGCGTTTTTCCTTTGAAATCCCTGTCAACTATCCCGAAACCATTCTTGTTTGGATCATAAAAGATTATCAGCTCAGAATACAAACCGGTGGATGGGGGATTTTTGAGAGCGGAATGTAAAGAAACTTTGCTAATTTTTCCCTCCGTGGTAGCCTCAATGGCGTAATTGACGCCTGAATACTCGGATTCAGCGATTTTTTCACCCTTCTCAGCCGGAGAATAATATTTCACAACTTCAAGCTCTTCTGCAGCTTTCGCTTCGGTCCAGGTTGTCCCGCATGGAGAAGGTCTTTCAGGAGAGATAATGCATCCGTGGCCGGGGAGATAGTACTGGCAGGAGGTGCAGATGTAGAATTTATCAACCTCCTCTTCTTTCCTTTGAAATAATCTTTCTCTTTCCTCATGTTTCTTAGCAGCATGTTCCAAAATTTTGTCGAATTCTCCTTTATCAAGGATTATTTTAACTCTAACCCTTTCAACAACTGGGATTTTCTTGAATGCATCGTAAAGCACCTTCGCCATGCATTCAAAGGTCTTCTGATCGATATCGGTTAAATTTAGCACAACCTTTTCCTTCCTGAACCTGTATTCAACCCCTTTGATTCTGTTCAAAACTTCCCCAATCAAAGATTCAAGGGCCGAGACAGCTTCTTCACTTATCTCACCTGCAACTTGTATGTGAAATCCTGCTACTTCCACATCAGAGAGAGATGAGGGGATAACTAGGTCGATTCCATCCTCAAGGCTGTCAGCTTTTTCAACAAGTTCAAAACCTCTCAGGCTAACTCCTTTAACTCTCTCTCCTGCATAAATTTCATTAATTTCAGCACAGTCTTCCTTCAGGTCTATCTTTTCTGGATCGATGTACCTGTTTATCATTTTCTCACTTATTGGATTTTTATTTACTGTGAAATATTAAGTATTTAAGTATATGTGAGTAATATTTGGGTAACTCATTTGGAAATTGTTATGTCAATCTCAGGAAATCTTTCGGCTCTATTTGTAAGTTTAGCCTCAAATAAAAAATTGTAAAAAGATTTTGGTTTTGAGGGAAGATATAATTGAATTTGTGCCTTTTGAGTTCTTTTTGTAGCCTCAGATTTTATTGTTCTGCCAAAGTTAAAAGCAAATTTATTTAATCAGGATTCAAATACTTCTCAACTATTTTTAACAATTCATCTCTCCTAAAGGGTTTCTCTATCACATCAATCGCTCCAGCCTTAAGCAAATCCTCACCCCACCTATATTTGAAGGCTGTGAGACCAATTATCTTAGCTTCTGGATCTATCTCAAGGATTCTTTTGGTGACTTCTATCCCATCCATTTTGGGAAGCATGATTTCCATAATGACGAGGGTAGGTTTGAATTCAGAGTAGAGTTTTATTGCTTCTTCTCCATCCGTTGCAAATATGCAATCATAATCAGAGAGCATAAGCCTGAGTATGTCCAAAACTCCAGTGTCATGATCGACGATCAGTATTCTTTTGTTGTTTTGCAACCGATTTTCTTCTTTCATCATATCAATCAATTAAGAGTTTAAGTCAAAGTAACTGATGTCAACTGTTTAATATCAAACTCATATTTCAATTTTTTGTTGACACTGAAAATTTTTATGAAATTGCGTACAATTTCATATCATCACAACGTAAGCTAATAACTACGATTGATCATAATTTGTTCTCATATTTTTAAAGGCTCTTGAAATTCATGATAAGACTCATCTGCAAGAAACACTTCACGGTGGTGTCAAAATAACAAAAAATAAATAAAGAAAATATAAATT
>Ga0190363_1001521_pt1 | contig 13635 bp, 15 predicted proteins | sample 48721867_MG_FD_161272 | JGI IMG/M metagenome (GOLD analysis project Ga0190363, IMG submission 161272) | Hydrothermal vent microbial mat bacterial communities from Southern Trench, Guaymas Basin, Mexico - 4872-18-6-7_MG | ecosystem: Environmental > Aquatic > Marine > Hydrothermal vents >...
TCTTAATCAACTCGACGGACTCCCTCAACTTCGTGAAGGGGTTGGAGAAGTCTATCTCAGCTATGGGATCGACGTTGAAGGCCTCACCGGCACCCAGGCCCAGGGCGACTCTTCCCCCCGAGAGGTGATCCATTGTGCTGAAGGCCTGGGCAACCATAACGGGGTGACGTCTAAGACATTCGGAGACGACGGGCATGAGGGTTACATGCCTAGTCCTAACGGCTATGGCTGCCAGAACCGTGAAAGCATCGAAGGGTGGCGGCTCACCATATCCAGGTCTATGGAAGGTGTGATCGGGAACGCTGACAACGGGGAATCCATCCTTTTCAGCCCTAACGGCATACTCAACCGTCTTAACCGGATCCCCGTAGAGGCAGATGTCACATCCGATCCTGAAGGGAGACCTCCATCGAAACATCTAGATAAGATAAGTAGGAGAAACCTTGAATCCTTCGATCAGGGTGAGAAGAGGATGGGTTTAACGGTCTGCCCAAGGTGTGGATACACCTCGAAGGAGCCCATGGACTTCTGCCATGAATGCCGAGTAAACCTCAATACGGGATATGAGGTGGACTCCTCCATCTACGAGCATCCAGATGATCAGAAGGCCCTTGCGGCGGTTAAGAAGATGAAGCCATTGAACATCGCCGTTAAGCTATTCCTGGATAAGCTCGGGACGCCTTGGATAAACGCCCAGTTCCTCGGCGGAGCCGTGAGAGTCGGCCCGAGGCAGTTCCCAGACCTATATAGGATGGTGGTTAAGGCTGGGAAGATGCTGGCGGTTAAGGAGCTTCCGAAGACCTATGTCGTATATAGCCCCGTGATGAACGCCTTCACCCTAGGGACAAATGAGGAGCCCGTGATGGTTCTCCATTCAGCCATCGTCGATGAGATGGATGAAGAGGAGTTGATGATGGTCATCGGCCATGAGATGGGGCATGTCAAGAGTAACCACGTCCTCTATCACACCGTTCTCGTCGCCCTTAGACAGGCGGCCTCCACCTTCCTCGCGGGGCCGACGGCCCTCCTGCTGAAGGGGTTGGACATAGCGCTGCTTACATGGTTCAGGAAATCGGAGTATACAGCCGATAGGGCGGGTCTCCTCGTCTGCGGAGACCTCGACGCCGCGAGGAGGGCGATGATAAAGCTCTGCCTTGGCTCTAAGAAGCTCTTTGACTCCCTCAACCTCGATGAGTATATGAGGCAGCTGGAGGAGCTGGACGAGGAGAAGATCGGTAAGTGGAGTGAACTCTTGATGACTCACCCCTTCGGCATCAGGAGGGTTAAAAACCTAGAGGAGTTCTACAACTCCGACATCTATAAGACCCTGAGGGGCAGAGCTGAGAGCTTCCTAGCTGGAAAGCCGGTTCCGGAGATGGCTGTGGGCCTGGCGACATGCCCAAACTGCGGTGCAACGGTGGCGCCGACGGATAGATTCTGCTCTAACTGCGGCTACAGGCTTAGATGACACCCCTCCTTTTCTCCACCGACCAACTTAAGTTGCCCTCAGTCACCTATATCTTAAGATGGAAAAGGCGAAGGAGATAGCTTGGAGCTGGATCGATGAAAACAAGGGCCGCCTGATAGAGGTCTGCGACAAGATATGGAGCTACGCCGAGCTCGGATTGCTGGAGTATAAGTCCTCTAAATTGCTGGCCGACCTCCTCCGAGAACATGGCTTCAAAGTTGAGATGGGAGTCGCCGGGATGCCCACGGCCTTCGTAGCCACATGGGGCGAGGGAAAGCCAGTCATAGGCATCATGGGCGAGTTCGATGCGCTGCCTGGACTATCACAGAAGGCCGTCCCCCATAGAGAGCCCATCGAGGAGGGAGCCCCAGGGCATGGCTGCGGACACAACATCCATGGAACCTCCGGAGCCGCCGGGGCGATAGCGCTGAAGGTGGCTATGGAGCAGCTGGGCCTAAAGGGAACGGTGAAATTCTTTGGCACACCCGCTGAGGAGAACTACAGCGGCAAGGTCTACATGGTGAGGGAGGGCCTCTTCAAGGATGTGGACATCGTCCTCAGCCATCATCCAAGCCAATTGAACACAGCTGGCCTGAGCAGCTGCAACGCCATCACCTCGGTTAAATTCCACTTCTATGGTAAGTCAAGCCACGCCGCGGGGTCGCCGGAGATGGGGCGTAGCGCCCTCGACGCCGTGGAGCTGATGAATATAGGTGTAAACTATCTCAGGGAGCATGTAATCGACAAGGCTCGCATCCACTATATCATCGAGTTCGGTGGAACCCAGCCGAACATCGTTCCGGATTACGCCAGGAGCTGGTATTATATCAGGGCGCCGGAGTGGGATCAGGTGGAGGCCATCTATAAGAGGATCCTGAAGATCGCCGAGGGCGCGGCTTTGATGACTGAGACGGAGATGAAGGTTGAGGTGCTGGGAGGATCCTACAATCTGCTGCCGAATAAGGTGTTAAGCGAGGTGGTCATCAGGAATATGAGGGAGATCGGGGCGCCTGAATACACCGATGATGAGCTAGAGTTCGCGGCGAAGATCGCCGAGACGATACCTAGGGAGGAGAAGATAGGGATGCTGAGGAGGATCGAGCTGCCCAATTGGGAGAGATATGTGGACGTCAACCTCGTCAGGGATGTCTTCGACCCCTGGGATGAGGGGAAGGTCTATCCGGCGTCCACGGATGTAGCCGATGTCAGCTGGCAGGCTCCGACGATGGAGTTCAGCACTGCGGCCTTCGTCCTCGGCTCACCTGGACATTCATGGCAGAACGTCGCCTGCGCCGGGATGGGCATAGGCCATAAGTCGATGCTCTTTGCAGCCAAGGTCATAGCGGGCACAGCCATAGACTTCCTCACCAACCCTGAACTCCTTAGGAGGGCTTGGGAGGAGTTTAAGAGACGTAGAGCGGGGAGAACCTATAAGTCTCCTCTCCCACCTGATCTGAAGCCTCCCCTAGAGGTTGCAAAGGCAACGGCTGAGGCGGCCCTGAGGAGGAGATAATCCTCCTTTTTCCCCGCCTTTAGGCCTTCTTTTTCAGCGTTATCGCTATGGTGGAAACTCCTCGGCTTCCACCCTCGGGGGTGGAGACCTGCTCGGAGCCGATCTCGATGTCTGAGACCTCGACGTCCTCTAGGAAGCTCCTCCTAGAGAGCTCCGCGACATCGACGGCCTTGGAGATGGCTCGACCCCTCGCCTTGAGGGTTACGGCCTCCGCCCCCAGATCGTTGAAGGCCCTTATCACGGCGAGGACATAGCTCATCACGGGCTTCCTACCGATGTAGATAGCGCTCTCCTCGGACATGACGCACAATAGGAGGCCCTAACACCTTTAAAAGGTTTGGGATTTAACGCCTCCGCCTCCTCCTACCCGTCTCAGGCTTTAACCTCCTCAGGGCCTTATCAAGCCTCTCAGCCAGCTCATCGAAGACTCCTAGCAGATCCCAGCCTGAGGCCTCCGCCGACAGACTTTCACTCATCCCCATAACCCTCGCCTTCACCTCGTATCGAGTCCGACCTCCCCGCTCCCCCGTCTGCTTCACCCTCACCGATACCTCCCTTATCCAGGGGTGGATGCGCATACCCCTCTCCACAACTCTTCTAAGCTTCTCCTCCACGAGACCCCGCTCATAGAAATCCTCCTCGGAGAGGCCCATGATATAGAGGGGGGATCCCCTCTCCGGTCTTAGCCTCAGCAGCGGCTTCAACAGCTCCATGGGGGTTATTATGCCTACTGGGCGACGCTCCTCGACGATGATGCAGGCACTCCGCTCCATCCTCGTCATCTCTTCAGCCACCTCCAGCAGTGGAGTCTCCCTATGAGCTGTCAGCGGGTGGCGATCCATCACGTCTCTGACGACGCCCTCCATCCTGGCGATGCGCTCCCCTACGCGCTCTCCTACCGTCGCCCTAGAGAGGGGTGCGATGAAATCCTCGACGAGCATCCTAGCGGTGACTATGCCTCTGAGCTCGCCGTCCTCCACGACGGGTAGATGGCTGAAACCCATCTCCAACATCATATGCCTCGCCTTGGACACCTCCTCATCGATCTCGAGGGTGTGGATTGGTGTGGTCATCACCTCCCCAGCCTTAACGGCTGAAAGCTCCTGAACGTCGAGGCCTCCAGCCAGATCCATATGTGAGATCAGCCCTATGGACCCACCGCCTAATACCGGTAGGGCCCTAAGCCCCTCCCTCCTCAGCCTATCAGCCACATCGATAACTCTATCATCGATGTGGGCTACACCGGTGACTCTCCACATACCCTCCAGCTTCCTCCTCGAAGGTTGGACGACATCGAGGAAGTCCCTCAGAGTTATGATACCTATCTTACGCCCCGAGACCACTATCGCCTCATATCTCCCAGTCTCTATGAGCTCCCCTAGAACCCTGGAGACGGTGTCACCGGGGTTGAATACGCTTATACCCCACTCAATTAGAGGCTTAATAGTCGAGTAGGCATACTCCCTAAGAGTCTTCAAAATCTCAGCCCAGGAGGTTTAGGGCTGTAGATGGATAAATGATTCGACAAATGTGAAGGGATATAAGGCTGGAGGGGAAAGAGTGACGAGATGTGCCTCGCCGTCCCCGGTCTCGTCGTCTCCGTCGAGGGTCGCAGGGCCATAGTTGACTTCGGAGGCGTGAGAAGGGAGGTGATGCTCGACCTAATGGAGGAGGGAGAGGTGAAGCCTGGATGCTACGTCCTGGTGCACACCGGCTACGTCATCCAAATCCTCGATGAGGAGGAGGCTGAGAGAACCCTGAATCTATGGAGGGAGATCCTCGAGAAGCTGGGAGCTCAAACGAGTTAAAAAGTGGAAAGGGCTCATTCCTCTCGATGATCGTCGACTATTGGCGTGGCCTCCCATCTGGGCCGAATCCCCCATGGGAGATCTATGTGGTCATAGAGATGACGAAGGGGAGCAGAAACAAGTACGAATACGACCCTGAGAGAGGCGTCTTCAAGCTTGATAGGGTGCTCTACACCTACTTCCCCTGCGACTATGGGTTCATACCCCAAACCCTCGACGATGATGGGGATCCCTTAGATGCGGTTCTCCTCATAAATGAGGCGACCTTTCCGGGCTGCGTCACGGAGGCGAGACCTGTCGCCAACATCAAGATGCTCGACGAGGGAATCCCCGATGATAAGGTCATCGCCGTCTCGACGACGGATCCCTTCTACAGGCATGTTCAGGGCTTAGGGGATATACCTGCCTCCGTGAGGCGGGAGCTCACCTACTTCTTCAACAATTATAAGAGGGCGGAGGGGAGGGAGACCCAAGTAGTGGCCTGGGAGGATGCGGAGAAGGCTAGAGAGCTCATCGAATGGGCTATGAGACAATATAAGGAGCAACACCACGCTTAAAGCCCTTCGAGGAGTGTTAGAGGCGATGGAGATCGTTGAAGCATCGGAGGAGAACATCGGGAAAGCTGCAGTCATTATAGGGCTTGGGGGAGTGGTGATCTATCCTACGGACACCGTCTATGGCTTGGGATGTGACCCGGCTAATGTCGACGCCACTCGACGCGTCTGTGAGATCAAGGGTAGAGCCGACAAGCCGCTCCCTCTCGCCTGCTCCGACGTGGAAGCTGCCAAACGAATCGTAGAGTTTAACCCCATAGCCGAGAAGCTAGCTGAGAGATTCTGGCCAGGGCCCTTGACGATGGTGCTGCCGGCGAGGGTTGATTATCCCATCTGGGTGACTCATGGAGCCAGAACCCTCGGCGTAAGGGTTCCAGGCCACCCCGTGGCGAGGAAGCTGGCGAAGCTCTCTGGAGGTGTCATAGTGACGACGAGCGCCAACAAATCCGGTGAGCCCCCGCCGAAGACGGCCCTGGAGGCCGCTGAGCAGATTGGGGAGGAGGTGGATCTCATCCTCGACGCGGGTCCAGCGCCGTTGAAGCAGCCCTCGACGGTTCTAGACCTAAGCGGCGAGGAGCTCTGGATCATAAGGCCTGGACCAATTAAGGCTGAGGACATTAGGAAGGCCTTAGGGCTATAGGCTCCAACCCCGATCGACGAGCTTTGCAACGTTACTCCTCAGCGGAACCCCTAGGGAGTCGGCTACAGGCTCACATTTCGCTCTGAGAAGAAAGAGGATTGGGGCTGGAGCCTTATATTCGGTGAGGGTCTCCCAATTCGCCATCCCCTTGGAAACTATGACATCTGCGGAGTGGAAGGCCTCCCTGAACTCCTCGGAGGACTCGGAGAGGTTGATGCCTACGGCGTCGACCCCCGTCGTAATCACCTTGTCAGCCTCTTGGGTCATGCCCACGGCCTCGGCATCCTCAAGCGTCGCATCGTTGAGGCAGGGGCCTCCCTTCACGGCTACCGTCACATGGCATTCCAGCATGCGGAGCTCCCTCACCAGAAGCTTGTCAAAGGCGATCTCACCCGCGTTATCGGTCAGCAGTAGAACTCTTAATCCAGGCCTGAGGAGCTCCTTGAAGCGATCCGTGTCATCGATGTAGAGGCGCTCCCCCCTCAGCCTATCCAAGGCCTCCTCGATGTCATGGCTGTGACCTGGAACATCATATTCGATGATGTTTCCCAGACATGCGATTCGACAGGCCTCTCGAAATCGATCGCCAGGCTCGGCCTCTTCGATGATCCGTTCAACCCTCGGCAGCAGTTTCAGGGCCAGTTCGTTGGCCCTCCGCTTCTCCCTCTTATACGGGTCTGAACATCCGGTCATCCGCCTGATCAATCTATCTCTCTGCGTCCCTATCCACGCTGGGACGGCTTCAGGTGTTAGAAGCCTCCCCAGGAGGCTTAGGAGTTCCCTTATCACCTTTAGGCGGAGGGCCTCATCCTCCGTCGCCCTTAAAATCTCCCTGTAGCCCCTATGTAGGAGGCAGTAGCCGCAGCGAGCTTTAACCTTCATCGAGGCATCATAGGGGAGGGGTTGAAGCCTTTTAAAAGGGATGCTATCTCACCGCCGGTATTAGGGCGCCCCTCTCCACAAGTAGAAGCGTGATAGCCCTCGCTCTTGGGCCTCCAACGGCCTCAACCTCCTCCTCCGAGATCTCATGGAGCTCCATAAGTCTCCTCAACTTTACTTCATCTACCTCTAATAGAGAGTCATCCTCCTCACCGAGCAGCCTGGAAGCCCTCTCATAGGCCTTTAGACACTCCTCCGCATCCTCGGCCAAGATCAATAGCGCAACCCCCTTCGTCTCCGGCGAGATGCCTACCAGCCTTATAGCCTCAGCTATCTGGTCTCGACAGGAGACGTAGAGGAGAACCTCCACGGATAGGCTTCTAGCGATGTTATAGCCCGATTGAAAGGCCTTAACGGCGTTAACCGTCGCCATATATAGATGCTCCCAGCCCGCCACCCTCTCAGCATCGAGGAGTTGAGCTAGATGGGGTGAAGCCGCCTCCATAACCTCCCTTAGCAGCGACTCCACATCATATACGGTTTCGAGCTTGAAGCCGCCGATGCATATATGCCAAGGCGTATTCTTCACCGAGGCCCTATGAACCATGAAGACCGCCCCTCCTCAGAGCCTCAGCCACCTCTACGATCCTCCTGCCCAGCAGCCTAGCCTCCTCGACGGCGAGGCGGTCACCTCCTGCTCTACGCCACCCCTCGTCACCTTGAAGCGAGGCTATGGGAAGCCATCCCTGGCTTAGAGGGTCGCCGAGGCAGCCGACGATGATCATCCCATGGGTTAGGGCGAATCGTATTACAGCCTCGACGACATGTTCGCCGCCTCCATGCCTCAGCCCGGAGACTGAGATGGCTGAGGCAACCTTATTCCCCAGCTTATGACCCGCCATCTTCAAGGGTCTACTTCGATCCATGAGATTCTTCAAAACCCCTGGAACGGAGCCGAAGTAACTTGGAGCCGCAAAGATTATGCCATCAGCCCAGAGCATGCGATCACGGATATGAGCCATATCATCCCCTTCATCCAGGGGGCAGCGCATCTCCCGAAGGCAGACATTACATCCATCGCAGGGCTTAATCCTATAATCCGAGAGTCTTAAAAGCTCAGTCTCAGCCCCAACCTCCTCAGCGGCCTTAAGGGCCACCGCTAGTAAGGCCTCAGTATTTTTCCCACCCCGAGGCGAACCCGATATCCCTAGCACCTTGATCAAGGTCGATCAAGTGATTTGAAGCTATCCTCTCTAAAGGTATTTCCATCATCCCTTACCTAATCCTAGTTTTTATACATCTAGAGCTTAAGCCCAGAAGTTTTGCCGATAACCTAGAGGAAATACACATAGACAACAATATAATCCATAAGATGAAAGGGGAATATTGAGATGCCGAAGTGGTATGAATTCGAATTAGGTAAGGCTGCCGACATTCTAACCAGAGAGCTATTCAAGTTGAAGGAGGGGGAGGTCCTCGTTATAACGGCGGACACGGAATCCGATGAGAGAGTTGTGGAGGCGACGGCGAGGGCTGCCTTCGCCTGTGGAGCAAAGCCCATGGTCATCTGGCTGGCCTCGCCCCTCGGGGTGGGCAAGGCGGCGGATCCTATGCTGCCTATAGATGCGCTTGTCGGGGCGCTTAAGGGCGCGGATGCGTGGGTTGAATTCAACAACGAATGGCTGCTCTATTCAACGGTCTACGAGAGGGCATTGAAGGAGAATCCGAAATTGAGGTATCTCTGCCTAGTCGGAATGAACGCCGATATGATGGTGAGATGCATAGGTAGAATCAACTATCAACTACTGGGAGAGTTCCTCGAGAAGATCACCGAGCTGACCAGGAATGCGAGGGAGATGTGCGTCACCACACCTGCAGGGTGCGATGTCACATTCCAGAATCCGCCGGATACGAGGATTAGATACTCTCTAGGCTATGCGGATACCCCTGGCCCCCATATGATGGCGGGCCAGATCGGCTGGGCGCCGATCTATGAGACCATAAATGGTAAGATCGTCTTCGACGGCTCCGTGGTTCCCCCTATAGGATTATTGAAGGAGCCGATAGAGCTCACAGTGGAAAAGGGTGAGATCGTGGAGGTGAAGGGAGGAAGGGAGGCCATTGAATTTGAGAGATGGTTGAGGAACTTCGACGACCCGAATATGTTTAAGCTGGCTCACATCTGCTACGGCTTCAATCCAGGAGCAAAGTTGACGGGGAACATCGTTGAGGATGAACGGGTGTGGGGCTGCACCGAGTGGGGTATAGGCAGCTATCGTGGGAAGCCGGCGGCAACGCACTGCGATGGCATCTGCCTAAACTCCTCCGTATGGCTGGATGGGGAGCGGATACTCGATGAGGGTAGATGCGTCCACCCAGAGCTCGCCGAGCTGGCGAGGAAACTTGGAAAACAATAGTCCATTTTTAAACGACGACATGGTAGGAATCCATTGAGAGGATTAGATGACAAAGCGCTCCGGCTCGATCCTCCGCTTCTGGATGCTGAGGTCTGAGATCCTGAAGCGGCTTCCATCATATAGCTCGGCCTCCTCTCTGCCGGCGTAGAGGGCCGCCACGATTCGGCCTAAGGCGTCGCTCTTCATTATGCCGCTGCCGCTGGCGGCTCCAACGTAGATGAGGCCTGGAATCGACTCGACGATGGGATTCCCATCAAAGGAGTTGACAGCATATTGGCCAGCCCACATATTCACGGGTCTCAAATCCCTGAAGCAGGGTAGATACTTCATTAGGATCGGATATACGTCATCCTTGTAGTATTCCAGCTCGGGCTGGGGGTCGTCCTCCAGGGCGAAGGCTCTACCTATCTCATCGGAGCATCCCACCCATACGCTTCTCTCATAGGGCTCAACCTTTAGGAAGAGCCTTGACTTGGGCAGTATAGTGAAGGGGAGCACTCGATATTGGTTGAAGCCCTCGATGTTGAAAAGTCTGTTAAGCTTCTCGTCGCTTAGCACGAAGATCTGTCTCTTCTTCGGCCTCATACAGGGGTCAAACCCGATAGGCTCTAGGAGTCTACCGGCCCAGGCTCCCGTTGCCACCACCGTCGTCTCGGCCTCTATGACGCCCTGATCGGTCTCGACGCCCTTGACCAGGGGCTCCTGCCATACATGAGGCTCCCCCGGGAGACCCAGCTCCTCCACGGCGCCGAGCAGCAGCCTCTTAGCCTCCACCTTATAGTGGATCTCTCCTCCAAGCCTTAGAAACATGGATTCATAGCATTTCACCAGCGCCTCAGCCCGGAGACTTCCACAGTTATATGCGAAGAGGCCGATGTCGATGGATAGAAGCCCCATCAACTCAGCCTCCTCATCTCCCTCGAAATGGGTTACTAGATCCGGGATCATCTCCTTCAATTCGTCTTGCTGATAGGTTCTCAGCCTCACTCCATCCCGCTCCATATCCCTGACGGCATCTCTCACTCTGTTGAACTGCTCCTCGCTTAGGAGCCATAGGTAGCCTGTGAAGGCGAGCCTAAGATTATACCCCTCCTCCTCTAGATGTTTGAAGAACTTAATGGTGGAGGAGGCCAGCGCCCTATTCGTCTCTGAGGTGAAGGCATCCCTAAAGACAGCCTCGCTTTTAGCGGTATTTCCCTCACCCGGTCCCCTAAGCCTCTCGATGACCACAACCCTCTTCTCGGGGTTCTCAGCCTTTAGGTGATATGCAGAGCTTAGACCGAGAATCCCGGCGCCTACCACCAATATGTCGCAACGCATATCAAGACGAGAATTACGCTCACCGCCTATAACCTATTCCCCTCGACGATACCTTCAATGTAATTTTAAGGATCTCGATGATGGATAAGTCAACCCTTAAAATGGTTGACGCTCATCTCAAATGATGATTAAGGCGATCCAGCATAGGCTCCTAGGCCTATTCGAGATCGCCAAGTCTTTTCTCCTATACGATGAGGGAATCGCCATCGCCGTCGACGCCGGTCACTCGAGGTGGTGTGCCAATAGGATCGTGGAAGCCTTGAGAGAGGTGGGATTAAACCCCGGAGATCTAAAACTCTGCATCCTCACCCATAGACATTGGGATCACAGCGGCGGTGTGAGGGCTCTGAAGGAGCTGACGGGATGTGAGGTTGCGATCCATGAGGGAGACGCCGAGGCATTGGGCGACATCATCGATCATCGACTAAAAGATGGGGAGGTCATCCCCCTTCTAGGCGGTATAAGGGTGATTCATGTTCCGGGGCATACCCCAGGAAGCATCTGCCTCCTCTACGGCGACATCCTCATCGCGGGGGATGTCCTCATCGGCGGCAGGAGGAGGCTTAAGCCCCCTGCCTCCATCTACTGCGACGATCATGAGGAGGCCTTGAGAAGTCTTGAGAGGCTAAGGGATGTGGAGTTCGAGGCCATCTACGTAAGTCATGGAGTTGACAGGGTTAAGGGCGGAAGGGAGGCCTTTATGGAGCTTTTGAATCGCCTCGGATCAGCTTCATAAATTCATAGGTTTACGTTATCCCGAGATGTTGAGGCAGGTCTTAGAGATATATGAGCTACTAGATGGCCCAGACGCCTCTGGAGAGAGAGTTGAGAAGCTCCTTAGATCTAGGGGTTTAGAGGAGATCGAGGTTCAGAATATTGAGGGTGAACGGGGAGAGACGGACTTCGTGAAGATAAGGATACCAGGCATGGAGGGGAAATCCTCCGGGGGATCGGCGCCAACCCTCGGCGTCATAGGTAGACTCGGAGGAGTGGGTGCTAGGCCGGAGCTCATAGGCATGGTCTCCGACGCCGATGGAGCGATAACGGCGCTGTCCGTCGCCCTGAAGCTGGCGGACATGGCTCGTAGAGGGGAGAGATTGATGGGGGATGTCATCGTCACGACGCATATCTGCCCGAGGGCGCCCACCCTCCCCCATAAGCCCGTCCCCTTCATGGGCTCCCCCGTCAGCATCTCGAAGATGCTGAACCTCGAGGTTGACGACGAGATGGATGCCATACTGTCTATAGATGCCACCAAAGCTAATAGGGTGGTGAAGTGGAGAGGCTTCGCCATAACGCCGACGGTGAAGGAGGGATGGATACTGAAGGTGAGCGACGACCTCCTCGACATAATGGAGAGGGTGACAGGACGTATACCACGGGTCTGCCCAATAACCACGCAGGATATCACCCCCTACGGAAACAGTTTGGATCATATCAACAGCATGCTCCAACCAGCGACGGTGACAGACGCCCCCGTCGTAGGCGTCGCCATAACAACGGAGGTTCCCGTAGCCGGATGCGCAACGGGAGCCAATCACGTCATCGACCTCGAGGAGGCGGCACGCTTCACCCTGGAGGTGGCTAAGGACTACGGCAGAGGCCTCTGCAGATTCTATGACGAGGAGGAGTGGAGCATCATCCTCAAGCGCTATGGGCCTCTGAAGCTGCTTCAAACGCTTGGACGGGTAGCTTAGGCCTCGCTGGTGGCAACCTCAGGTTTCAGCCTCATCGCCATCCTCCATGATAGGATTAGAGGGGGTAGTGAGGGGAGTAGAAGCCATATCTCAGGCCTTGAGATATCCTCCATCCAGCTCCACTCCTCCCCGACGATGAGGGAGTCAAGGCCGTTAGCCCCAGCTATTAGGAGGTAGAGGACGGCGAATACCCCTGATAGGAGAGTGGCCACCAATAGATAGCTGATCGACTCATATCTCCTCCAAGATGTTGTTGAGGCGATGTATAGCAGGCCTATGACGATGGCCGATAGGCCGCCGAATATATCTCGGGGTATCCACCATGGAGAGAGTTCTCCGAGATGGGGAGTGAGGACGGAGAGAAACTCTATCAGGCCTATGATGAGATAGAGGACTCCGAGAAAGGCGGCGTATATGGCTATCCCCCTATTAAGCCTCAAGGCTTCAGCCAAGCCCCATCAAACCTCCTATCACGACTATGAGAAGTGCGATGAGGTATGCGAGAATCAATCCATAGATCACTGTGAATAGTGTCCACTTTATCGAGTTCGTCTCTCTATAGATTATGCCGACGGTTGCCAGGCAGGGTATGTATAGGAGGGTGAAGGCCATGAAGGCGAAGCCTGTGAGGGGTGTGAAAACTCCAAGTTCGACGATGCTTCTCTGAACCTCCTCGATTTCAGCCTCCTCTCCAAGGCCGAAGAAGACGGCGAAGGTTCCAACGACGATCTCCTTCGCTATGAAGGCGAAGAATAGGGCGACTGCCCCCCTCCAATCGAAGCCTAGGGGCCTAAATAGGGGTTCAAGCCATCTACCCAGGGTTGCGATGTAGGACTGATCCAGGGGTGCACCCCATGGATGTGAGGAGAGGAACCAGACGACGATTATACCGAGGAATATGATCGTCCCAGCCTTCCTGAGGAAGAGGATTCCCCTCTCATACATGTGTGTGAGGGTGCTTCTAAGGGTTGGCCTCGCATAATTTGGTAGTTCGAGGATGAAGGGGGCACGCCTCCCCCTCCTAAAGTATGGTATTAGGGCCTTAAAGATCAAAGCCATCAGAAGCGCCAATACCATGCTGAGGAGATACATGGTGAAGACGGCCATAGAGGCGTATGCCCCCAAGACGGCTCCAGCTATCAATACATAGACGGGTAGGCGGGCGCTACAGGTGATAAGGGGATTCACACAGATCGTTAATATCCTATCCCTCTCCGAGGGTATGGTTCTCGTCGCCATGATGCCGGGTATATTACATCCGAATCCTAGGAGGAGGGGTATGAAAGACCTCCCCTGTAGGCCGAAAGGGCGTAGAGCCTTATCCACGACGAAGGCTGCC
>Ga0190363_1001522_pt1 | contig 13628 bp, 13 predicted proteins | sample 48721867_MG_FD_161272 | JGI IMG/M metagenome (GOLD analysis project Ga0190363, IMG submission 161272) | Hydrothermal vent microbial mat bacterial communities from Southern Trench, Guaymas Basin, Mexico - 4872-18-6-7_MG | ecosystem: Environmental > Aquatic > Marine > Hydrothermal vents >...
TCTAACTTAGTATATATTAAGACCACTCCGTCGAAACTCGTTTTTACACCGTAAGCTTCTTGATCGTATTCAAAGAGTATGTCAAGTATTTCAACTATTGCCTGGTTTTCCTTACCCTTCCCTGTTGTTACTAGGAGTTTAGGATGTAACACTGTCTAACCCTAGCTTAAAGGTCTAAGTAGGATGATAAGATTATACGTTAACCTCTATACTGTTCCCGGAAGAAAACTGTTTACTATATCCTCTAATGGGGGTAAGCTATATATTAGACCGCATGCCATGAAGTAATGCCATGTTTAAGCGCTAAACTTCTTAAGGTAGTATTTTTCAACTAAACTGTGGATGTAAAGCATTGAGAATAGTTTTAGCGTCAGACTGGCATCCCCTAAGCATAGGAGGGATTCAAAGCCATATAAGGTACCTAGCTAGATTTCTAAAGAATTATGGGTTAGAAGTATATATTATTTCGAGGAGAACAAATAAGATAGCGAAGGAATCCTTTAACACTATTGATAACTGTGAATATGTATTTGTAAACCCTATACTTCCCCTCGATATAATCCTCATACCTCCTAGAAGATCCGAGTTAGAGAAAGTAATATGTGAAATACAACCTGATATCATACATTCACATCACGCATTTACTCCTCTCTCATTACTTTCCTTAGAGGTGGCTAAGAAGCACAATATACCAAGGGTTTTAACCAATCACAGTATAACTTTAGGATATGAGTATAGTCGCTTATGGAAATCCTCATCGCTATTTCTGATGCCTTTAAGGCAACTACTGTCAAACGCCAACGTCGTAATCTCGGTAAGTAAGGCAGCTGATAAGTTCATCTCAAATTTCCTAAAGAACACCGTGAAGCGACTAATAATACCTAATGGTGTAGACGTTGAAAAATACAAGCCATTAAAGAAACCTCCTGAGAACCCAGTAGTGCTTTTCATAGGTAGGCTTGTTCATAGGAAAGGAGTTCATATGTTATTGGAAGCTTTCAGAGATGTTGTCAGTGAAGTACCTGAAGCCAGATTGCTTATTGTAGGTAAGGGCTATATGGAGCCCATAGTTAAATCTATGGTCTCCGTCTTAAACTTGAAGAAAAATGTCGTATTTAAGGGACTAGTATCAGAAGAAGAAAAGATACACCTACTACAAAACTGTATGGTTGCGGCTGTACCCAGTATTTACGGTGAAAGCTTTGGTACAGTAGCTGTCGAAGCATTTGCTACGGGAACGCCTGTTGTTGCCTTTAAAGTCGGCGGGTTAGCTGAAATAGTAGACCATGGTGTAAACGGCTTCCTAGCTAATGTAGGAGATCTTAGAGAGTTCGCAGAATATCTAATAACCTTACTACTCGATAGAAAACTACGTAAAAAGATGTCGGAAAATGCGCGTTTGAAAGCTGAGAAAGTATACTCTTGGAAAATCATTTCAAGGAAAATTTATAGAGTTTATTTAACGCTACATTCAGAAGAGGGAATCTCTTCTACATGATAACTGAGTGGAGAAAGAGTTATGTTTATGAAAATCATTCTTAAACCTATTGGTATAGTACGTACTAGTTTTAGCGATGAAGAAGTTAAGAATTCATGGGAAGGAGTTGAAGGTGTTATCGAGGTTTTTGAGGAATATGCTGAGGGTTTAGAAGGTATTGAAGGTTTTTCACACATAATAGTTCTTGCCTACCTACATAAGACGACGGAGGAGCAAAGAAAAGTGTTAAAGGTTAAACATAGAAGACTTCGCAGATTCGGCATAAAAATAGATGATATACCTGAAGTAGGTGTCTTTTGCACGGATTCCCCTCACAGACCTAATCCTATAGCTTTAACAATAGTTGAACTCGTTAAAAGGGAAGATAGATTTCTCCATGTTAAAGGTCTAGACCTCTTTAATGAAACACCTATACTTGATATTAAACCATACACCTCAGATAGAGTTATTGAAGAATTTAAAGTACCTGAATGGCAAAAAATCCTAGAACTAAGAGTTCTGGAGAAATTCGGTAAAAAACTTCCAATATAATAGGGGATGCGCTATAGTCTCTCATATTTACTTCTCTCTTCTAAATAGAATTCTTTCAGCTCCTCGAAAGAAAGCTTGTATGGTTTTTTAGCATACCCTAAAGACATTATGTACAATGGATGGTATTTTACTGGTAAACCTAATATTTCCTTTACCTTATTGTCGTAAAATGCTCCAACAGCGACTGTACCTAAACCTAGAACACAAGCTTGCAAGTACACGTTTTGGCCTACATGTCCGATTTCCATGTGAACATACCTATAACCCCTATCACCATATCTTATAGTGGTTCTCTCATATTCGGCAACAATAACCAGGTTAACCATAGCATTTTCAACCCAGGGTTGATCCAGAGCTGCCTTAGCTAACTCTTTACTAAAATCACCTAGTCTTACGAGTTCTAATGCATGGAGATAAACATTATAGTGGTAAACACCCGCTTTTAATCCCTCAACACCGCCCTTCTTAACAACAACATATATTTCTAAGGGATATGTTGCGCCAGCAGAAGGAGCTGTTCTAAACCTATGCCTTATTTCGTTAATTCCTTGAGCAGCCCAAAGTATTTGAGCTAAAACATCCAACGGTATAGGCTTATCGACATACTCTCTAATACTCCTCCTCATAGATAATGCTTCTTCTAAACTTATTTCGCCTTTAAGCCTAGGCAAAGGTAAGTAAATTATTGTTATGTTTTCTACATACTGTTCCCTAGGACTGGGGGTAGGTTTCCAAGGCGCTGGCCAAGGAAGAACTTCAAATATCTTATATGCTACTAGTATTGTTGAAACAAGGACTAAAACTATAGCCAGAAGTGCCAAGTTTCTTGCAACACCATTACTTCTAAACATGGTTTTTCTAACCTCAATTTTTACGTTAAAACTTGCAATTTAAAAGTGGTTAAGCTTAAAGAAAACTCATTGTACTTAAACAATATAAGGAGGGACTTATGATTACTTACCACTACATAGATGCAATAATAACATTCATACTGCTGTGTTTATCCATGATAACTGGAGCTCTAACTATAATGATAAAGGATCCTAGGAAGAAAAAACGGTTATGATAATACATGTTTTAATATCAATAGTAGCGTTCATAGCATTTGTGATAACGTTTATTAGAGCTCCAAGACTTTAACTTTGTTCATATCAACATTCATGATATAGACTTTAGTGTGCCATAAACGCATACTCGATGTAAATTACTGTTATATTTTTATGTTATTAGGTTAAAATAATTACAAGATAAATTTCAGATATAGACGTAAAATTTAAGATTAGTTGATTTCAAAGTGAAGATTAGTAAGGAGATTGCATTAACTCGGGTCAAAATGATGTTGAAACATATGAAACAAATGTTATGTATCATAGTAATATTCTTTCTAATCCTATTTACCTACATGGTCTATAATACTATCATTGTAGGGAAGGAAGAGAGCAGAATTAATGTTTCATTTATCTTTCCAGATAGGAAAGTGTTTAGCGTTGGAGAGAGGATAGAGGTTACAGCTGTTATTTGCAGTAATGAAAGTAAGATTATTAGAATTGATTATCCTGGTTTCTACGTGAAAATATATAGGAATGGACTATACTTAGGTACTGAACCTAGCTTCTACGTTCAACTGGACATATTTGCGCAGGTAAAGCTAATACCTGGTAAATGTTATAGGAAAACCGTAAGTGTTCCTCTACACCTTCCCGGCCGCTATACGCTACAGCCATGTTTCGTGTTTAAAGAGGCAGACAGTTCAAAAGAGTTAGCTAAAGCAGAGAAAAAAGCTATTATTGGCGAAGAGAAAACAATAGTAGTTAAGGGGCATCTTGGCTAAAAGTACTTAAACTCACTCTTTGAGTTCTACAACTAAGTACCTTTTTAAATACGTCTCTTACGTATTTTGGAGTAGGTAGTGGTGAGAGAATGAAGCTTATAGGTGTTGTTGCTAGCGGCTCTACTACGACATATGCCCCCTTAATAGTTTATGAGGAAGCTGAAAAATACGCTAAGGAGGAACAACTCATTATAATAGATGATTCGTGGAGAAACATTAAATTCTTAGGAATTCTAAGGAACGTAAAAAGGTATGAACCATTTCTAAGTATTTACCGTAGAACAAGTTTCGTAGACAACCCTTCTTTAGTTGAAAGCGGAACTTTACCACATACTGGAGCATATATTTCAATAATTGGAACATTTAAAGACTCCAAACTTGAAAGCGTGGAATTACCACCAAACCCCGGATCTAAAGTATATGTTGTTGAAAGTAAAGAAGATCTGAAAGTCAATTTAGGTAAGGGTCTTGTAGTTGGTGTTCACAAGTACAGTGGTGTTGAAATACCCTTAACCCCTGAAAGCATACCTTTCCACGTAGCTGTTGTTGGAGCTACCGGGACAGGTAAATCAAGACTTGTAAAAGCACTCATAGACGAAATACTTAGTAAAACAGGGTACAAGGTTATTGTTTTCGACCATGCAGGGGTAGATTATGCTCCGTATTACAGAAACTACGTTGTACAGGCTTCTAAAATAGTCTTAGACGTTTCAGTAATCTCCGACCTAATACTTGAAAGAACAGGGCTGGATCGCAGAACATACGAGCAATACATTTTACTCTCAACTCTATGGTATGCTTTCGACAAAGTTTTCCCAAGTTTAAGCGAAGAAGAAATTGAAAAACTTGGAGTAGCAGAGCTTAAGAAAAGCTTTACACACAATGTTCTATCTAAACTAGTAGGTCTAATAAACTATGGTGAACTAACAAGGCTTATGGCAAAACATCCTATAGAATGGAGGTCTTCAGAATATAGAAACTACGCTTTGAAAGTAATCGATATTTTAAAGGGCAGGGAAAGTGCCAAAGTAAGACTGGGAATATCTTTAGATGTTAGGTTAGGTGAAGGATTTTTCAAATCACTAAGTAGAAGAAACGTTCTACCATCAGACATAGTTAACCTAGCGCTTAAACAAAAACTCGTAGTCATAGATTTAAGCATGGAAGACTCTATTGTCAAGAAATACGTCGTCTCAACAGTAATTAATGAAGTTTGGAAGAAAGTAGAAGAAAAACAAGAACCAGTAAACATTGTTGCTGTGGTTGATGAAGCTCACAACTATGCATGCAGATACTGCGGTGAACCTCATAAAGCCATAACTAGAACATCTAGGGAAGGTAGAAAATGGGGTTTTGGATTAATACTTGCAACGCAAAGAGCAATAGACATAGATCCTGAAATCAGAGGAAATATTAATACATGGTTCTTTAGCAAACTTCAAACGCCATCGGACTTCAACGAGATATCGGCATTTATGAACCTTGCAGGAATAAGTGAATCCTCGTTAGCGATTTTAGAAAAAAGAGAGTTTTATGTGGCAGGCCTTATGAACCCCCTTAAAATCCCCGTTCTAATTAAGGTTAAGGAGGTGCCCTCACCACGATAAGTGAAGAACATGCTCCTGAAGAGGTTTTTGAAGAACCAATAGTTTCTTTGGCAAAAGAAACTGTGGCTCAAGAAGCTAAGAGAATAGCAAGTATTGCTAGTAGCGAAAAACTAAGAAAAATAAGAAGCAAACTTGAAAGCCAAAAGTTAATACTTAAAATTCCAAGAGGAAAACCACGTAAAATATGTAGTATTGCATTAGATACCAGTTTCACTGATCCACCACTTGAACTAACTGGAGGCAAGCTAATAACGATCATAAGGTCCCACATATTTTACGGTTGTAAACCCAGAAAAACTCCTAGAGCAGATAGTAAGGGTTTCTTAAGATTTGTTCAAGAGTTTGAGGATCTAGCTAAAGTGTATTCAAAGATTATTGAAAGAAAATTCGTAGTAGAACTTCTTGAAGATGTTAAGAAAGGGAGAGAGCAATTAGACTTAGTAATGATTGATGGAGAAATCTTTCCAAGGATACCTCCAGCTTTGAGATTTAGAAGACACGGTTTAATGTCTAAACTGTATTTGAAGTACTTAGATTTAACGGAGAAAATGCTTGAGCTAGCTGACGAAACAGACGTAGCGATAGCTGGTATTGTTAAGAGAGCCTATGGGCTTGACATACCTATTATAGCAGACATACCTGGGTTAAACATTAACGATAAGGCACTTGCAACATACATACTAAACCCTGGTGAATGGATTGACCTTAAGTCGTACTCGGAAATAGCTTGCCGTATAGAGGAGTTCATTAGGAAGCATGAAAATGAGCTTCCGAAAAGCACTCTCAGAAGGCTTAGGGAAAGAGATAGATGGATCGTTGGTGTACTTGAATATGTAGACCGCGCTCCAGACGTTGAACTTGCCGTGTACAAGTCCTCTACACCAACATTCTTTATGCTAGCTACTAAAGTAGAACTATTCATAAGCCAAAGACTATTAAAAGGCGACATAGTATCCTACTTATCTAGCATAACAGGAATTAATGGTGTACCTCACCCAATAGACCTTGTAGATTCCATGTGCAGAATAACACCTGATCTTCTCCAAATATTTCAGCAACAATTATACAAGGAGCTCATGACTAAGCTTAAAGACCAGAAACTAGCTATGAGCTTAGCTGGGCTAATAAACCCTGAAAAAATGTATAGGATAGGATTTAAAGGCTAAGTACCCATATATGGCCATTCCCACTTCTTTGGTGGGTTAAGGTTTTCCTTTATAGCTCTTAAAGTAACCCATTTGAGTAAGTTAAGCCACCAACCAGCTTTATCATTTGTTCCTGAAGCTCTAGAACCTCCGAAGGGCTGTCTATTAACTATTGCTCCAGTTGGTTTATCGTTTATGTAAAAGTTTCCAGCAGCCCATCTTAAAATTCTTTCAGCAATCATTATTGCTTCACGGTCTTTAGCGAAAATAGAGCCGGTTAGACCGTATGGTGATGTTTCATTACATAGCTTTAATGTCTCCTCATACTTGTCATCATCGTAAACATACACTGTAAGTACTGGCCCGAAAATTTCCTCCTCCATCAACTTGCCCTTAGGCTTTTTAGAAATGATTATAGTTGGCCATACAAAGTACCCTTTACTGTCATCGTATTTTCCACCATAAATTATTTCGTAGTCCTCAGGATGTGCTTTAGCATATTCAATGTAGCTTACAACCTTGTTGAAAGCCTCTCTAGTTATTAGAGCACCCATAAAGTTTGAGAAGTCTTCAACATCACCGACTTTTACCTTATCTAGTTCTTTAAGCAATTTCTCCTTAAGTTTAGGCCATAAACTCTTCGGAACATATAGTCTTGATGCTGCAGAACATTTCTGCCCTTGATACTCGAAAGCCCCTCTAATAATGGCAACTAGTGCCTCATCTATGTCTGCCGATTTATGGAGGAATATGAAGTCTTTACCTCCGGTTTCGCCTACAATTCTCGGGAACGACTTGTAAATGTGTATGTTTTCTCCAATAGTCTTCCATATTTTCCTGAAGGTTGCAGTGCTTCCAGTAAAGTGAACTCCTGCGAGTTTTGAATGTGATAGAACTATTTTAGCTATTTTCTCAGCATCTCCCGGAATAAAGTTTATTACGCCCGGTGGTAGTCCCGCTTCTTCAAGTATTTTCATAATGTAGTAGTTTGAGTAAACTACTGGAGCTGAAGGTTTCCACACTACAACATTACCCATCATGGCGGGTGCTGTTGGCAGGTTACCGTCTATCGAGAAAAAGTTAAACGGAGTTATTGCGAAAATGAAGCCTTCAAGAGGTCTCCAATCTATTCTATTAAGCTCCCCTGTAAGCGTTTCTGGTTGTTGCTCATATAGGAACCTCATATAGTATGCGTTAAAACGCCAGAAATCAATAAGCTCGGCCAAGTCTATTTCAGCTTCCCTCGGCGTCTTACTTTGACACAGCATTATTGCAGCATTAACTTCAAACCTATAAGGCCCTGCTAGAAGCTCCGCTGCTTTAAGAAAAATCATTGCCCTATGGTACCAGTCCATATTAGCCCATTTATCCCAAGCTTTAAGAGCCTCATCAATAGCTTCCTCAACATGTTCTTCCAAAGCCTTATGATAGTAACCTAAAATTAAGGAGTGATTATGAGGACAACGGCAAACGCCAAGCTCGCCAGACTTAACCTTCTTACCACCTATAACTAGCGGGATTTCTACTTTCCTACTTTTCAACTCCTTAAGCTTCTTCATTAACTCCTCTCTTTCCCTAGTTCCAGGAGCATAGGTTAAAATAGGCTCATTCCTAGGCTTAGGTATTTGGAAAATCCCAGTAGACAAAACATGTTCACCAGTAAAAAACTATAAACTAAAGAGTTCTTAAACATTAACTATAATGTAAATAATCACAGCAAAGTGAATATACAATTATATCAGGTTTTATATGTTCTTCTCAAGGTCTCTGTATTGGTAATTACTACAACAATATTCAGGTGATTTTCTGTGTTTTTAAATTAATCCATTTGTTGAAGTATTTTTCAGCATATCTCTCAAGTTCTATCATGACATTTTTAGGAATTACCTCGGGATGAGAGTTCCTTATAATTCTTAGGCTAGTGTAAAGTTCATAGACAAGAAGAACTCCTTTTTCTTTTCTTTCTTTTAACTCTATTTTTGTAATGAATATTGCATCCCTTACTAGGATACGCCAGTTTATGTTTCCTTTCTTTAAAATCGTTTTTATATCCTCTATGTCTTTTTTACGTTCAGTTAATGACTTAAAGAATATTATGTGTTCGTTAGACAAGATGAATGCTTGAAGATTACCAAAGGATCCTAAGAACTCTGCTCTCTCCTTCATTACATCATATAATCTTAGCCTTATGAATTTCCCATAATCAAGATCGACAATTTCATTTGTTCGCGTATTTACGAATTTCATTTTAGTTTCTCTGTGAAAACCTAAAGCGGTTAATGCTTCTATAATAGCATTATATGATCTAAGATTATCCGCGATAATATCAATGTCTATAGTTGAGTCTTTTATTCCTCTAAGTATGAGAGCTGCTCCTCCTAGTACGTAAACTATTGTGTTACTTTTCACTAACCCACCTATTGAGCTTAATAATCTGATAATGTCTTCTCTACTACACACCCTGCCTGGTATCATTCCCTAAAACCTATCTTTACTCTTACTAGTTTCCTAATGCTTACTGGAAGAGTTATTTCTCTGTCAACGTATACTATTGGAGAAATAGCTCTCGTCTCGTTATCTCCCCACCATACCTTGTATTTAATTCCTTGCAAACCGAGATTCTTAGCTAGCTTATTGACTATTGCTTTTTTCAAAATTTTTAATAGTTCTGCACCGAGACCTGTAAGGTGGTAATACCTAACATTATTTATGTAAGTAACGTTAATGAACCCGTACTTTACAAGACTGTTTAAAGTTCTATATAATGTAGTGGGATTATAGCCTAGTTTAACTAAATCATAAATAGTTTTCGCAATAACGAGGTCATCTAGTAAGCATACTAGTTTCTCAATATCCATCATAGTTTACTTGCACACCCCATACTTCATAATCCTACTCTATACTAGACACTAATAAACCTTTACATTACTATGTAAAGAATAAATTAGTGATCAATCTCTTAACCTAAATGAAGAATTAAACTACTATTCATATCCTGCTGCCTTTAAGTAATATCCAAACTCTTTCTTAGGTCCGAAACTTTGTAGACCCTTTTCTCTAAGTTGCTTCCTTATTTTCTCAGCTTCTTCACGCGATAGTTCCCCACGCTTCTCCAAGAAATCTACGACTTCAAGGGCTTGCTCTATGGTGTCGGCTCTTCTAATAAAATCGTAAACGTTAGGATCATAGCCCCTCCAAGGATCTTTAACTCTAACACCAATCCTAAAATGAACACTACCTTTGCTTCCAAGAATTTCCTTAGCTAAATGCGGATACCTTTTCTTAAACTCTTCGATATCCCAAACTTTACTCATAGTGTTAACATACCCTATTTTGACTTTAACGGGAGAGCTAATAAGCATTCTTCAACATGGTAAAGATAGGGTTAAAACACTTTACCTAGAATTTAAAATATTGTAGTTAGATTAGAAACCAAGTGCACGTAGGTAATTATCATGAAACATAGTGACATACTTGAAAAATTGAAGAATTACATGAGCACTATTGAAACTCTAGACATAAATGTTCTTAGAAAACTTGTTGAAGAAGCATTAGAGAACTATTCTCCCGAAGAGGTAATTGAGAAATCTTTGAGACCGGCAATGGAAATTATAGGTGAGAAATTTAAGGAAGGCGAGTACTTCATAGCTGAATTAGTTCTAGCAGCTGATATATTCAAGGAGATATTCAATACGTACTTAAAACCCAGGATTGCGGAAAGGGGTAAAGCCAAGACCTTGGGTAAGGTTATTATAGGAACTATCGAAGGAGATATTCACGATATAGGCAAGAGCATTGTTAGCGTAGTTTTTCAGTCATCAGGATTTGAGGTCATAGACCTAGGCGTAGATGTACCTGCATGGAAATTTGTTGAAGAGGCGGAGAAACGTAAAGCTGACGTGATTGCTATATCCGCACTATTAACAACAACAATGCTGAATATAGAGAAGGTAATTGCTATTCTTAAAGAGAAAGGTATTAGAGACAAGTACATTGTCATAGTTGGAGGAGCACCTTTATCCGAAGAATTCGCTAGGAAAATTGGAGCAGATGCCTACGGCAAAGATCCCTACGATGGGCTAAAAAAGCTAAAAGAACTTTTAGCGAAAAGGCATAAGCAGTAATTTTTGAAAACTCAAAGAACTACCTGGGGTAATCCAATAATTTTCTAATTGCATTAACCTTGTCTAAAGCTATTTTTCTGAAAACCTCTACCTGGATACGGTCTGTGAGTTACGCTTAGCACTAGTTTTTAGCTGAATGTTCATCAATAAACTTCTTGATCACTTCAACTACTTCATTTACAGAGACATTATCATTAAGCAATAAGTCTATTGATATGCCTGTATGAAAAACCGTACGCCACCCTACAGTTTTTCTTGCATCAGCAACTCTAATAACCCATTTTAACGCCGACTCTATAGTGCTTTTACTGCATAGGTCTAGGTAGTGGAGTCCGTCATATATCTCAGAATAATTTCTTAAGATAATTCAGAACAGTCTTTGTGAGCTATAGCATATTCGTAATTGGTAATTAAACTAGGTTTATAAGCTCTGTAGCAGTTTTAACAACATGGTCTGGTCCGCATTTTATAAGCTCATTTGCATTTGTGAATCCATAAAGTACAGCTACTGTTTTAAGCCCTAAGAGCTTACCTGCTTTAATATCATCGACGCTATCTCCTACTATGATGCATTCTTTAGTGTTAAACATTTTAACAATGGTGCTTAGGGTTCTTACCTTATCAGAACTGTTTGGAACATAAATCAAGTCAAAATATTTATCCAAACCTAGGTACTTGAGCTCCTCTTCAACATATTCCGAAACAAGCACTCTTCCCGTAGTTAAGACTAAGATATACCCTCTCCTTTTCAATTCACTTAAAACTTCACGTATACCGTTCACAGGCCTAATTAGTCTCAAGTGTTTTTCAGAATATATTCGCTTAAAAACTTCTAAAACATAATCGGGGTTAGGTCTCTTATTTTCCGGTATTTTAGATAAAATCTTAGGTAACCATATTTTCGGCGTATGCTTAGCCATATATTCAAATTCTTCCTTGCTGAAATCTCCAGGTTTAAAACCAAGTTTCCTTACAAGCTCTTTCAGTGACTCTCTAAACACATCTAATGTTTGAACAATTGTTCCATCATAGTCAAACACTATTAACTTACTCATTAAATCACCTGAGCTCTTAAAGAACAGGTGAACATTATGTATGAGTATTTTAACTTGTAAATAAATGTAATGCCTAATTACATTTTAAAGCTATATGAGAGAACTTCTTCACCTTTATCGTTTATCAAAACTACGTCAACTTTCCTTACTTCCTCCGGAGGTATGTCAATCGGTATGTTTAGTACTATTTTGTTTATACTTGATGCTCTTATGGGGATGAAAGATAAGTCCTCCTCAATGAAGAATAAGTCGTTAATTCTTATTTTAGCTTTAGTAATATAAGTGGGTATGTTACCTTTATTTTCAATTTCAAATATGGCTTTTTCTCCTTTAACATTCAGGGTAGCGTTTAATACACTTAAACTGTACTTCTCTAATTCAAGATCGCTTTCCCAAACAACGTTACCTGCCTTATCCATAATAGCTACATGATATTTTCCATAGGGTAGTGTTACCAACTTCTCCACAAACGGTAAGAAAACGTGACCATAGTCTGTAACATGGATTTGAGCTTTGCGCCCCTTACCGCTTGGAAGAATAATCTCTAATATCCCTTCAATATTTGACCTATAGGTTATGCATATTGTCGGCGAAAGGGAGATATAGATTCTATTTATTGAGAACTTCTCATTACCTATAACCTGTCTCGTATGTTCAATATTACTCTCCCCATATGCTTGCATAGTTAGATCTACATGGTCTATGTAGTAAATGTCGTAAACTCTATACAGCACGTCATCTATTAGGCCGAAAGTCCTGGTTAAAAGGGCATTTTTAACATTATAGAAGTAATTTACATAAACATCAAACCTTGATCCACACATGTCAAGAGAACCTGCATATGCAGCAATACCTACTTTATTTCCCTGCCTTACACAATTCCCATAAACAGTCCCGCCTCTCCAACCACGTGAAACACATGTACAGTTTAGAACTGGATTCTTTTCTTCTAAGCCACGTAATTTTTTATCTAAACAGTAAATCCATTTGCCTATTAAACTATCGTTTAAATAGTAAACATTGTTCTCCTCAGAACTTACCTTTAATATTACATTAAATGAGGTTATGTTTCTCTCATAAGATCTAAGTAGGATAGTATAGTCAACGAGATAGTAGCCGTTCTCGTAACCAACGTAGTCTACTATTATCCCGGTATAGTCTAGTAAAATACATGGGCACTTCACATCTTCAAACACTCTATAATTCTTCCTTAGCAAGAGAATAGACAAGGTACTTGACGAATAGCTTAGGGAAAATAATTTACCCTGAACTGTTCCCCTATTTGCGAAGGCCTACTTAAACCATATTGCAATGTAGCTACAATAAGTATTGCAAGAATTAATGCTAGTAAGATGTGTTTAAGTTCCAATATTTTCCAACCCTAAATCCAAATATATCTTAGCGTAAATACTAGGTTAACAGTACTTTAGTATTTGAGGAAAGTATAATGGTTGAAAGCAAACATGTACTTAACGGCTTAATAGCCGGAGCAGTTGCAGGAATAGTTCAAGGAGCATACTCTGCAATCACGATAATCCCTAATATTGAAGCAGTAGTTGAAGAAACAGTAGAATTGACTAAATCCGTGTACGGGATAGATGTTTCAATGTTTAAAGAAACTATACGGTTAGCCTTACTTGCTTCACCCATTATAATAGTGTTTTTCATGCTTATCCTAGGAGCTATTTTTGGCGCATTATTTGATTTCCTAGCTAAAAGAATAGGCATTATTAAAGGATGGTGTGTAACAATATTTGCACTAGCATGTTTCCTCATTCTACCCAACATAGTACTTGGAGCATTAGCTAAAGCACTAGAAAACGCCATAGCCCTATCA
>Ga0190363_1001523_pt1 | contig 13627 bp, 16 predicted proteins | sample 48721867_MG_FD_161272 | JGI IMG/M metagenome (GOLD analysis project Ga0190363, IMG submission 161272) | Hydrothermal vent microbial mat bacterial communities from Southern Trench, Guaymas Basin, Mexico - 4872-18-6-7_MG | ecosystem: Environmental > Aquatic > Marine > Hydrothermal vents >...
ACATGTTTTTGAAAAGTAATCCTAGGAGGGCTAGTCCTGAAGTTAATGCTATGTGGGAGTATATTGATAGAGGCGAAGTTAATGAAATATACCTATACCATACAGATACTGGTGCTGGAAAATTTTGCGCAGGACTTCTGAAGAAGTTTTTTGAAGAGGAATTTCATATTGAAGCACATACTATTAGAGTTAACGGTTTCGGATTAGATTTTGAGGAAGGCCTAGCAAACTTATTAGATAAAATAGTAGATAAAGTTGTTAAACTTCGAACATCACCACTTGTAGAAGTATATTTAAATGCTACTGGAGGTTTTAAACCGGAAAATGCAATACTTGTTATTGCAGCATCATTATTGAACATTAAAACCATATACTACATGCATGAAAAATTTAAAGAACCAATAGAATTACCAATATTCCCGCTAACAATCGATAGTAAGTATGTTAAAGAACTAAAGTGGATTAGAAACCAAGAGAAGGAACATGGATTTGCGCTCAGAGAAGATTTTGTCAAAAAGTTTAACATAAAGATGATTGAAGAGCTAAAGGCTAAAAAGCTTATAGTTGAAGAAAATGGTAGATTAAAACTTAGGAAATGGACCAAAACGCTAATAAAAATACTAGAGAGGAAAGTATAGGAATTTTTTCTGGTTCCTTCACAAACTTTCCTTATTATGTATTACTCAATGTTACGCATGTACAAACAATTACTGCAATATTCTAAGTTTAAACTCAAGCTTTTCATAACTTATAGAATAAAATGGCTGGAAGATGACTAGAAGATCTGAGAGCATATTTTCTTTTTAATTGAAGCTTTTAATGTTTAAGTACGTATAGTCTTTTCGCTTGTTGAAAGTAGTAACTAGTAGTTTCTTGTTTAGAAGGTTTTGGTATTACTTAATGTCGGAGGGAAAGTGTAGGCTAGCAGGAATCTTGTATCTAAAATTAAAGCCATTTAGATCTCAACTCTTCGAGTTCTTTAATTATTCTCTTATATTTCCTCTCACCTACGGGTTCTCCTGGTTCGGGTGGTTTGAGTTTCTCAATAATTATTTTGTTTTCTCTGAGAGAGATTATGAGGTAATCTCCTTCTCTGATGGATAGTTTTTCTCTAATGTTTTTAGGTATGGTTATTTGGCCTTTTCTAGTAACCTTAACTATGCTCATAAAAACACCGAGTACTACCGAGAAGTACTACCATATAAGTTTTTACTGCTAGAGAAAAGTTTGTGAAGAGTAGTGACATGGAGTTGTGTGGTGTTCCGGCGGGTATTTAGTCGGTAGCGTTTTTATTTTGGGATTTGAGTATGTGTGTTGGTTATCCTTAATCCTAACGTTCTGTATCTTGAGTGGAGGAATTTAGAAATTAGCATATGATAGCGTGTGGGAGGTTGTTGTTTTGTTTGGAGGGGGTGTTTCTTCATTTATTGAGAAAGGGAGAGAGTTTATTAGGAGAATTGGTCTTGTAAGATATTGAATCCCTGACGGTAAGTATGGTTGGAAAAGAGCTTATGGGAAACCTATAGCTTACTTGGAGGTTTAGCTTTTGAAAATTAATCCGCTTAGCGAAGTTCTTTACAGGGTAATGCTCGCTAAGTACTATTTGAGAGATGCTGAAAACCGGGAGATGTGGGAGAAATGGCGTTGGAGCTTGCTGATATTGCTGAAACACTTGCCCCGGAACATGGTAGGGCGACATATGGTGAGCCTTTAAGAGGTTTAGCTCCACGGGAAACCTATAGTAGGGAAGATGCTGAGAAAACGCTAAGCTATGCTAGGAAAGCGTTAGAGTGTGCTATTAAAGTTCTTAGTAGGCTTGGAGTGGAAAATGTTTGAGTTAGCCCTGTTCACTTCGCGACTGCAGTTCTAGGGTTTATGTTTTTCCCGTTTAAAGGGAAGGGATTACGCTATGGTGCTGTATTCTAGACTGCTTATGTTTTCGGTTTTCATTATGTTTTGCATTGTTTTGTCGCTTGTTAGTAATGGTATGTTTAACGTGGCTGCTAGTGAAATATGTATGGAGTCGAAAAGTGTTAGTTTATCATAGTATTTCCTCTTTAGTTCTAATGCTTTCCACATAGTCTCCAATGTTATGGGGGCGTAGGTGTTAACCCTGTATTTAGCTAGTTTTGCTTCCATGAGCTTAAGAATTTTAACCATGGTTTCAGCATCTATGCTGTGTGATAGTAGTACTAATGCTGCTTCAATAGGTGATGCTGAGGAAACAACAATTTTAACTTCTCCTTTCCTATGCTTCTCTAAAATCCTCATAACCTTAGGGTATAGTCTATCTTTTGCGCTTAGTCCGAATAGGAACTCTGTTTCTACAAGGATTTCTCTAACCAATTTCCTCATTTAACCTCCTTAAAACGGTGTTTTCCGCCTATAGGAGCTTCCCTATGGTATCTGCTTTGTTACTCCAAGAACCTTTAACAGGAGTTTTTCCGCTTCTATCCTATTTTTTCGTGTAAATGCGAATTCTTTAAGTAGTTTTGCAAGTTCTTCTGAAGGATCTTTCCCAATTATTCTGAGAAGTATTTCGTTTCTGTCCTTAGCTTCAACTAAAACCCTGGTTCCCGGAACTATGCCGTACTTCTCCCTAACCTCTTTAGGTAAGGTTATTCTACCCTTAGAATCTACATGAACAATAATAGCTATGATCCCACCTTGCTTAACATATAGGTTCCCACAAATATAAGAATATCCTACTTAGCTGCATGGGTGATAATTGGCTGTGACTTTATAGTATTTACCACGCTGCTTAAGGCTTGCAGAGCTGAGATCTCTATATGTTCTTTGCAATGTAGTTACCGCACATCTATTGTAGTAACATAAAAGAATTGAAAGTGGAATATGTTGGCAAGCTATTTCAAGAACATTCCATAGAGAAAGAATTCAGCTATACGGACGTCGCAACAGTGGTTACAATTAGAGAACATAACATAGAAAACCTAATAACATATGACATAAGATCATTCACGCATCTCATAAAACATCACGGATCAAATCACTGGAACAAATTACCCATAAAAGAATAGAAAAGAATAAAAAACATATTAAGCAAAACATCTAGCTAAAGCAGTAAGTTGTAACTAAGGTAAATAATCTTATATTAATCTTGATTAAATTCTATGTTTGAAAAGGATCCACATGGTTTAGGCTATGGTTAGGAGAGAGGAAGCTGAAATTTTAAAGGAAAGAGCTTTAAGAATGTTGAACGCTTCAGAAAAACACTTATCTTCCGGAGACTACGATTTAGCTGCTTTCCTAGCTGAGCAAGCAGCCCAGCTCTTCCTCAAATACAAGGTTTTTACTTTAACAGGTGAGATTCCGAGAACACATTACATAAGAGACCTGTTGCAAATACTAGCAAAAATACTTAAGATTGAAGATGAAATATCCAACTACGTGAGGGAAAATAGGTCATTACTAATAAGGCTTGAAGAAGCATATATAGCTTCAAGATACTTGTTCAGAAGATATGAGCGAGAAGAAACAGAAGAACTAGTAGAGTTCGCTAAGAGGCTGATAGAATTTGTTAGAAATCTTTGAAGTAGGTTTTGAAAAAAGAAAAATGGTTGAAAAATGGAGAGAATACATTTCAAAAATAGCTAAAGCATGCAAGGAAATACTAGGTGAATGTGAAATATACGTCTTCGGCAGTGTAGCTGAAAACAAATGGACAGGAGGAAGCGACGTAGACATCCTAATAATAAGCAACAATACACCATCAACAAGCAAGGAGAAGGCGAAAATCATAGCTACAATAGAGGAAAAAACAAACTTACCAATAACACACCCGTTTGAAATACACTTAGTAACCAGGAAGGAAGCAGAATGGTACTGGAAACACATTAAAAAAGCAATAAAAATAGTTTAAACCAAGCTTCACTTCCCATTTACCTCATTAAGTATTCTCTCCTTATTAGTTATTTTTAAGCATGAAGACTATGCAATGTGGTGTTATGGTAAGGTTTTTCCCTGTAGAAGGTAAGACTTTAACCGAGTCCTTTTAGAGGGGTTTAAGTTGGTTATTAGGGTTGGTATTGTTCAAGCAGGTTTCGGCACTAATGCTATTGAGAATGCTGGAAAAATAGAGAATATTGTTAGGAAGGGGTTTAGGAAAGCAGATCTCATTATTCTTCCCGAATACTCTATGGTTAATGCGTTAGATTTGAAACCAAATGTTGTTTCCAGGTTGGCAGAGAGTATTAACAATAGTGCTTACCTAAGGAGGCTAAGTAGGATCGCTAATGACCTAGGCGTACACGTTTTAACACATTTTATTGAGAAGCAGAGTGCGTTTGTTAAGCCCTTAAGCTCCAGTGTTCTCGTAAAACCCGACGGTTCCCTGGTTAAGGTTTACAGTAAAATACATTTATTTGACGCTTATGGATACATGGAATCCTACTATTTCTCTCCCGGAAAATCCCTGTCCAAGGAAGTAGTTGTAGGTGATGCTAAGATTAGAGTTGCTATATGCTATGACTTAAGGTTTCCAGAACTTTTCAGAACCTACGCTCTAAAAGGAGCAAACCTCGTTGTTGTTCATGGAGGCTGGGTTTCGGGTTTTCTGAAAGAAGAAACACTAGACTTCCTTGTTAAAGCTAGAGCCCACGAGAACGGTTTATGGATTGTTCTTTCAAATCATTTCGGCGGAAAATATGTTGGTAGAAGTATGGTAGTTAACCCCTACGGCGTTAAGGTTTTAGATTTAGGTTTAGGCGAGAAATATGTTGAATTCGAAATAGATTTAGGCTTAGTTTCTGAAGTCAGGGAGAAAATCCCGGTTCTTTCGAAAAGCAAAGAACTATGGGATATCAGGTTCAAATATAGCATGTAAACATCTGTAAATACTTCAAAATCAAAACGTATCCGCATAACGTTTACGTTCTTTCACTATATCCTTAATCCTCTTAGCTACTATGAGGATTTTTCGGTTTAAATCTAGGTGAGAGTATGTCGTAGTAAGCTCTTTTAAAATTCTAATAATTTCCTCAACTACGGTCCTGCATGTTTCGTGAAGATTTCCTTCTATGTTTCTACATTCGTTTTCCAAGAATATGCATGGTGCTAGGACCTTTGCTAGTTCTAAGAAACTTAAAACATCATCGCATTTCATGTCTCTCAACTGAACATTTCTAAGAAACTCAAAGTACTTCTCAACATAGCCCCTATACCCATGCTCCGCTAGCAATTTATGTACGTCTAGATCCTTTACCGCGGTTGAAGATAGGTAAACTATTTTTGCAGCATATTCGAACCCGAAGTCCTCTATGAGCTTACGGTCTATGTTAACCATGTAGTAAAGCGGTGAACCATGGAGAACGCTATGGGCTGCTTCGTGCAGTATAAGAGCCTTAACATACTCTAGCTTCAAGGAACGGCATTTCTCATAGTCAACATGTATTCTAGGCCACCCTCTCCAAGCTTCATGAACAGATATAAAATCACCTACAGCTATAACACCTAAATCCCTAGCTTCAGCTTCCAAGAACAAAATTTTCTCACGTGAAGAACCATAAACATATGCTTCAACAAGCTCCGGAGGAAATAAGCCGCTTAGAGAACGATAAAAACTGTTCAATGTTTCTGAAACAAAATCCATGAAATCCTTAGGTACTGATCCTACTTTAAACACATAGACTTTTGTACGTAACCCCATAGTTAGGCACGTGGAAAACATAGTGTTCAATACTAAGCTAAATTAACCCCTCCAATTATTTAACTAATTCTCCGAGAATACATTAAAATACTCTAGTTAAAGGTGTTTTATTGAAATCCATGTCGTTAGAAACTATTTTAACTGCTTTCTCTCTTAAAGCAACAGCTAAATGAATTGAATCTTCAAAGTCTAAGCCATATTCTCTCATAAGCTCAAATGCTCTACTATAGTCTTCACGAAATATTGGAACTACTTCTAACCCGTGGAGGCTAAGTATAGCCTTTAAAACCTTACCAACAAACCCTTCATCCTTCAAACTATGTTCCGTAAGCCCAGCCAGTATTACTAAAACCTCGTAAACAGTTAGAGAAGACGTAACATAGCTTCCCCTAGATGCTTTCTCAATTTCCCTAACCCAGTTTTTAGCTTTCCCACCCAAGGTAGGGTGAGCTCCAAGCCAGTAAACGAAAACATTAACATCTACATACTTTTTCTCGTCCACCACTCCTTAACCGCCTCAACAACAAACCCGTCAAGATCATCAGGCCACCTATATACCTTGAAGCATCCGAAAAACCTGTCAGCAACAGAACCTAAAGGCTCAACAACAACCCTACCACCCTCGACATAAACCTTAACCAAACCACCCTCCCTAACACCAACAGTCTCTCTTAAACCCTTAGGAATCAAAACCCTACCCTTACTATCAACCCTAACAATAAACTCCAACAAACCCACCAAATAAATAGAACCCACTAATACATATAAGTGTAACTCCTAAAATGCTTTAAACATCATCTATTCAGAGAACTAACCAAACTACCCTCCTAAACTATGCCTGGAAAATATTTTCAGCTTCTAAAAAGATAAACGGAGCGTAAACCAGCGGGGTTTTTAAGGGCGAGGTATTTTCCAGTGTAAAGGAAATAGTTTAGAGTCTTTAAAACCGCTTTTAGTATATGCTTCAACAACATAGTAGTGTTCAAATACCGGTTTAAAGTCTAACCCTACCTCTCTTACTTCACCTGGCTTAATAGTTATGTTTCCAACCCATATTTTAACAGTCTTGTTTTCACTAATATCTATAATACGTATAACAGCTAATACAGCATCTACACTACCAACATTTCTCACAGCAACAGTAAACGAGGCAGAATCACTCCTATTAGTCCAGTAAGCTATCTCCTCAATCCAAATCTCCCCACCAACACTCCTACAAGCCTCCGGAAGCACCTCTACTCCACCATAAATCAAGAACGCAGCTAAAATAGTAGCCAAAACAAAAACCAAAATAAATACAGAAAAACCTCTGCCAGCCAATAGGACCCCCCTATAGTTATCCTCTATTTCCTCCTAAAAATCTTATCCTTAAAACATAATCTAAAAACATCGAAACATAAACTACTAAATTCAAAACTATAAACCACTAAGAGAAAACACTAAATAAAAACAAGTATGTGGGAAAATAAATTACCTTAAAGACTCTATAATAAGCTTGGCGTCTTTTTCCGGTACTGGCTTCCCCAAGTTTGCAGGTATTCCAATAAGAAACACGTAAGGTCTCTCCTTATTAGTGACGAAACTAAGCCTCGGTACAAGCTTAGTAAAATCAGCTATACCAAACTTTATAGGCTTAATCCTGATTCTCCAAGGATACTTAACCCTACTCTCCCTAACCTCGTCAGGCCATAAAGGCTTCAACTCATGATACCAATTAGAAATAATACTGAATGCTCCAACAAATTTTCCCCCAAGCTCCTTAGAACCCTTCTTCTTAACGTAGAAAACAGCAACATCGCCAGGTTTAACAAGGTCTACAGCCTTGGAACTCTCGGGAACACCGTAAACGTATTTCTCCTTAATAACAAACCAATTCTCCTCAGAAACAGCAAAAACCCAATACTTCACCAATCCGCATACACCTTCAAATAATTTCCAAGTTAGAATATATAAAAATCTCGAGAAATTAAGGACAGACACGATAAATTTTAGGGAATACTGAACCATTATTCCATTTATCAAAACCTAGACAGAAAGAAGAGTAAAAATGAAATAGAAGTAGTGTAAGCTTTCTACCTACGCTGAAAGTATCTCAGACACCTTAAGTTTAGCATTAAGCTTCCCTTAACATAAACCTCAGCATAAATCTCCTCATCAAATCCTATATGAGGTATTATAATCATTGCTACTTACTTGCTCATTAATGCCCGATAATGGGAAACATCCATCATTGTTCTTGTACCAATACTGCTTACCGTAACTTTAATGGAGGAATACGTTAGCTCACTTTTATGTTGTAAAGAGAAGGCTGCTTTTATTTTATTTTCCTAGCTTCACCAGTGATAATTTTAAGATCTCTTGCTAATAATCGATGTTTAAAGTTAAGCTTATTAGCATTGAGTTCATATGTAATTACTTGGGTTAGATTCATGAGTAAAGGGCCAGCTATTGTAGTAAAGGTTGGAAGGAAAGGTGTTATAGTTCTTCCTAAAGCTTTAAGAGAGCTTGTTGGTATTGAGGAAAAATCTCTCGTCATATTAGGTGTTGAGGAGGGTAGAATTATCATTAAGCCTTTGAAGGTTGTACGTGTAGAAGCTACTAAGAAGGCGAGAAGGGTTTTAGAGGAAGCGTTAAGTGAGGAGTATAGGCTTGAAGAGGAAAAGACGAAGAGAATTGCTGAGCGTAAATAGTAGAGTATATGTTTTAGATACAAGTGTGCTTGTCGAATATCTTGACAAATCATCTCCTCTAGCTAGGAAAGTAGAAGTAATTTTTGAGAAGGCTTTAAACCGCGAATTAACTCTTTATACTACATCACTTGCTCTAGCTGAAACACTATACGTTACTTCAAAGTTCTATAAGGCTATGGGTGTTGCTGAACCTAATGATGAAGCTTTAAACTACATTATTTGGCTTAAAGAATTCGTAGGGTTAAAAGTAGGAAATATAGATGAAATGTTAGCGCTGAAAATAGGGGAGTTAAAGAAGAAACTAGGCATAGCACTTACAGACTGCAGTATAGTAGCTTACGCTTTAGAATTAAAGGGCACAGCTTTATTTAGGAAAGTAGAGAGAGAAATGAAACCTACTATCAAGAACCTAAGAGACCTAGGAGTACTATTCTTGAGCGAAATACCCCTAGAAACACCATAACCCAAGAAAGTTCCATGAACCCTCTGCAACTACAAAAGCAAGAACCCCCTTAACTCTCCAGCTTCAATACTGCCACTTCCCCCGTCTTTTAACAGCAATATAGTTGATGAAGTATGTTACATAGAATTCCCCACTCCATTAAAACAAAACATAACCACCTACAAGCACACCTAAAACATAGAAAACATATAAATCCCCTCCAAACAAAACATACAGAAACCATTCCATAACATTTACTCTTTGCTCTTTTTATTTTAGATACTTAGAGGAAAAATGCCTGCACGAATCCAGGATAATCTACGTCTTTCCAACTCTTTTTATTTAAGATGCAGAACATTACCAAGTTTATAGAGGGATTCCCTTTGGTACTAACTTTCAATACTGCATTTTACGTGAGGGCTTCTAAAACACTATATTCGCCTGGAAAGCATAGGGTGCATAATGTAACACTAAGTGAAAGCGAGTACAATACTAAGCTAATTAAGTGTTAATTTCTCTTTGAAAATGTCGTTGTAAGCTGAAAATAAAGGAAAAGCGGTTTCATCTATGGTAGAAAATGAATAGCTGATACAGTTGAAGCGCCAGACATTAAAACAAGCATTGAAGCCGACAATATGTTAATTATTATTACTGAAAATAGCGAACAAACGATTAGATTCTTTTTCTCCAAATCGGCGATCCCTTAGCAAAATCGAAGAATACATTCGACTTTTAAATTTCCCGAACCCTTAAGACACCATCACTTACCTCTACCAAATATCTTCTTCCATGAACGTTAATTTTCACTTTAACATAGCGCCAGTGACTAGGAATATTAGGTAATGCATTTATTCCATGTTCACTTATTTCTAAACCTAAGAAACCATAAAGAAACGCTTGCCATGAACCACCAGCTGAACCTACATGGAATCCTTCTTCAACATTACCGTAGATGTCCCTTAAGTCAGCATGTATAGCGTATTTAAACATAGTATAGGCTAGTTCTTTTAGGCCAAGTTTAGCTGCAACTGCAGCATACACTGGTAAGGAGAGAGATGAAGCATGGGTTGTCCTCTTAAAGTAGTAGTCAAAGTTTTTCTTAATGAAATCCCTGCTGAATCTGTACTTATCAGATAGTAGATAATGAGCTAATACCACAGATGCTTGCTTAATTATTTGCGTCCTATCAATTTTTTCCAAAATGGTCTTCGGAATATGTTCTTCACCTATGTTTATATTAAGACTAATGTCAGGCTGAACTACATGGTCTTCAAGGTTAAAGTATCCTTCGAATTCTTCACATAAATTATTTTCAGAACATGGAAGAAACATTTTCTTTGAAATTCGGTCCCATAATCTAACTTCATCTTCACTAATATTTAGCTCTCTAACAATATTAAACCACTCATCATTTTTTAGTGCTTTTTCAAAGTATTTCACAGCTAGCTCAAGATTATACTTTGCCATTAAATTAGTGAAGTAGTCGTTATTTACGTGTGGATGATATTCGTCAGGACCCATAACGTTCTCTATTACGTACAGGCCCCTTAATTCATCGTATTTAACCCTACTTGCCCAGAACCTTGCTGTTTCAAAGATTATTTTTAATCCGCATTCCTTCATGAATGATTTATCACCTGTAATTTCGTAGTATTTATTAACTGCATAAGCTATGTCAGCCGTAATATGTTGTTCTTCTTCACCAGTCCATATCCTGATAGTCTTTTCCCCGGAGAAGCCAAGAGGTATTTCCTTAGGCGTGGCTTCGAAGCCATCATCAGCCGATTCCCAAGGGTATTGTGCGCCCCTATAGCCATTTCTTCTAGCATTCTCTTTAGCTTGCTCTAGAAGCTTACATCTAAACATTAAAATTTTCCTTGCATATTCGGGATAAAATAATATGTAAAATGGGAGAGCGTATATTTCTGTGTCCCAGAAAACATGTCCTCTATATCCTAGTCCGTGAAGTCCTCTAGCTGGAAGTATAGTGTAGTCTCTATCATCGTCTATTACTTGTAAGAGATGAAATGCATTAAATTTAAGTGCCTTCTCTACGTGTTTGTCCCCTCTAATGCTTAAGCCTATTCTTCTCCACACCCGTCTCCATGAGCTTACGTGTTCTCTAAACAGCTTGTTTAAGCTTATTTCACAAAGTTTCCGTATGTTCTTTAAAGAGTCTTGAATATAGTTCTTAGAATCAATATTTCTAACTATGTAAACATACTTCGTAATTTCAATACTGTTATTTCCTCCTACAGTGAATACTTCGCCTAATACATTATGTTTGTTGAAAAAGCTTCGTTCATGGAATTTAGAAATCCTATTTTTCATGGCTATAGATACTTTGTACTTATTATCTAAGGTTCTTAAAGTGAGTAGTAATGTGCCATTTGTGTACCTTACTTGCTCTATTACATAGTGTTTTATCATAGCCTGGTCGTTTATGAAATAATTACCTACGCTAGTATCAATATAGCTTATAAGCGATGCTTTATCATACCCTCTAAGATTTAATGTAGCGTTAATTAGAAATAAACCCTTACGTTTTCTATGGACTAATCTGTAGCTAAAATACTCCAGTTCTCCACCATATCCTTTCCACTTAAGTGCTGCTTCAACAATTCCACTGTTTAAACTGAGCGTTCTTTTAAGTTGAAATTTTGAAAAACTAAAATCGAGGGGTTTTCCATCAACAATTATCTTTAGCTTTGAAACTTCAGGTAGGACGGCTAGTTCCCTGTAGAATATGGGGGCATGGTCGTAAACATGGCTTACTAGAGTACCTAAAGAAAGAGGGTAAAGCTCGAAAGCTCCCTTAACCGCGAACCTACCGTTCGATAATGTTAGTAATGTTGCTAGTTTTTTCTCTCTTGAAAGGCTAAATACTCTGTCCTTAAATGTTAGCTTCAAAGTAACACCCAAGCTCTTTGAGTATGTGGAGAGGTGTTGTTTTTGAGAAATCATAAATCACATAGTCAGCACCATATTTTCTTAATGCTTGATCCCTATATCCTACAGTTTTAAACCCCAATTTCTTAGCAGCAATTATTCCTGAAGGTGAATCTTCGAAAACAACTATACATTGTATTTTCATGCGTTTTCTTCTTACTACATCTACTGCTCTTCTGAAAACCTCGTCTTTAGTTCTTCCTGAACCACTCACATCAGCATCGAATAGTTCAGTTAGTTTACCATAGCCTTTTACAACTACTCTGTCAGCAATGATACGTACATTTCTTGATGCTGATGCTAAGACTTGAAAAATACCATGTTCTTTAGCCTTAATTATGAAGTTTATTGCCGCCCAATTTACTTTGAAAAATCCTTTTTCCACAAGCTCTCTAAAAACCCTATTTTTGAAGTTTGTAAACTTCTTTATTTCTTCCTCTCTTTCCTTATCGCTTAGCTTTTTTCCGTTAAAATATCCTAGTTTTTCGAGAATAATTTTTCCTCCTTCTATTCTGGGTCTTCCGGAAACATATTTTCTATAAAATTCACTTGTAAAACCCCTAATACCGTAAGCTTCTGAAGCGATTTTCCAAGCTAGTTCATGAGGTGTAAACACTATGATACCGTCGAAGTCCCAAATAAACATGTTCCTCATTCCGCATTGACACTTCTGAAAACTACTACTTACAATCATTATACTACTTAATTGTAGTATATAAAGATAATTTTTTAGCTATAAAAAAATATAGAAGATTTCAATAAATTAATAATGTAGTTTTCAAGCACGTTTTCAAAAATGCATGGTGTTAAATATTGAGTAGAAAAAGTAATGCCGAAGAACTAATGTTAAAGCTCAGGAATTTAGGGCTAACCCCCTATGAAGCAAAGGCCTACTTAGTACTTTTAAGAAACAAGGTGATGACAAGTACTCAAATCTCTAAAGAAGCCCATATTCCGCAGCCAAGAGTGTATGATGTTTTAAAATCACTTGAGGACAAGGGATTAGTTATCGTTTCGGAAGGCAGGCCTAAACTCTATAGAGTTGAAGAGCCACGTAAAGCTCTTAAAAAGCTTGCCTATAGAATTATTGAGAAAGTTAAAGAGAATTACTTATTCTTAGTTGATGTCTTAGAGGAAATGTATGTAAGCAAGGCTGAGGAGGTAAGGGAGGAAATATGGAAGCTTAATTCGCCAAATAGGATTTATGATAAAATTTTGGACGTTATTTCTGATGCCCAAGTTGAGCTCTTAATTTCAGCATATGATCACATGCTTGACAAATTGAAACCTAGGCTTAAGAAGCTTAATAGGAAAGGTGTTTCAATATGCTTAATAACCTACAGTTACTCTGAACCTCAAAAATATGTCGATGAACATAGAGTTAAGAAAACCATAGGAACAGTCATAGTTATTGCTGATAGAAGCGAAATGGTGTTCGTCACAAATTGGCATGAACCATTAAGAGTTGTTCCTACAGGCTTCTATACGAAAAATATTCACTTAATAAGGCTCTTTAACGAATACTTCATTCATAATCTAAGAGACTTTGCAGAACCCATTTACACCTCATGGGGCAAGAAAGTTTTCACAAGAAAATTCCTTAACCTAGTTAGAGCAATAGATATGATTAACATCTTAAGAAGAAGCGGAAGAAAGGTTACCGTAAAGGTTTCAGGCAGATATGTTAAAACAGGGAAAAAAGTTTTCCTTGAAGGAGAACCTGTAAGAACAGTTTATAATGTTGCTGAAGGCGTAGCTCAAATATTTGTTAGAACACCAGATGGTAGAGAAGTAAGTGTTGGTGGATGGCAAGCGTACTTAGAGGATGTAGAAGCTGAATATGTGGAAGTAGTTTCTTAGGTTCTAAAACATTGGTCAATG